>TARA_R110002110_G_scaffold5635_21_pt1 | contig 11766 bp, 10 predicted proteins | sample TARA_R110002110 | Tara Oceans TARA_R110002110 (sample SAMEA4397330) | marine metagenome | biome: Polar Biome; feature: [SRF] surface water layer (ENVO:00010504); material: water (ENVO:00002006), including particulate matter (ENVO:01000060) such as... | depth 5 m
TATAATAACAGAAGATCTTCAAGTAGACACTATTACAAACCAGACTACAGGAGGAGGAATAATATTAGATTCTGCTGGTTTTATAGGACTAGACTCTGCAGGAGGTGATATTAGATTTAGAGATGCAGGTACAAATCAGTTACATTTTGATATGGATGGTACTGATGGAGCTCAAGTAATTTCTCCAAGTGTAGCTGGTGATGATATAATATTTAAAAACCAAGGTGGTGATAGTGTATTAACTTTAAAGAGTGAAGGCCAAACAGAAATCCACGGTAATATAACAGCCTCAGGTAATATAAGTGCAAGTGGAAATATAGTAGCATCAGGAACAGTAGTAGGTTCTAATACTATTAAAGTAGCTAATACTAAAAGATTCCAAGGAGCCCAAATAAGTACAGATCATACAGGTGATTGGCTACATAGTGATAATGAGGGTGAAAATAAAGATGATAATTATGACAATACTACTGGACATACTGATATAACAAGTGGTACTACTACTATAACAACTAACATAGCTGCAAGAGGAAGTAAATATATTGTACCAACAGCTACAACAGCTTCTAAATGGACAGGATATATAACACATACATTGAATTTAGATTTATCTTTAGGATTATGGAAAGTAACACCTGTAGATAATAATGCTTCGGCTTTAACTTTACATGAAATAACAGGAGAAATAACACTCCAGGGAAAAGGAAATCCTAAAATGAGAACCTTTTCAGTAGACATACATCCAGATAGTGGATCTTTATCACCTGGAGATTTAATAGTTCCATTAATAAAAAGAGAATCAGGAACTTCTTCAGGAGTAGCACATTTTAACTCATCATTATTATTTTATATGGAAGTATAATGGGAGAAGCTATAGTTTATCTTAAATTAAAAATAGACGAATTAATTGCTGAAGTCAATATTCTTAAAGACGAAGAAGATTAAAAAATAAATTATGAGTTATATAGAACAAACACTTACATTCGAATCCAATCAGATTCATTACACAAGAGGAGGAATAAAATGGGAAGTAATGATGGATTGGGAAGACCCTTTAATGTCAGCTTCAGCTGCGTATGTTTGTGAAGGAGGAGGTGATATTTTAGAAATAGGCTTTGGAATGGGTATATCAGCAGATTACATACATTCACATTCAATAGATTCTCATACTATAATTGAAAACCACCCAGACATAATTCCTAAAGCTCAAGAATGGGCAAGAGAAAAATCAAATGTAACTATTATAACAGGAAGTTGGTATGATGTTAAAGATTCTTTATCAACTTATGATGGTATATTTTATGATACTTTTGGAGATACAAGCATGAATCATTTTAGTTCTTCATTAAATAATTTAACAAAGCCAGGAACAAAAGTAACATGGTGGAATAATAACCCAAACCAAAATAATCTTTATAATATACCTGATATAACTTATAATATTATAAGGGTTTCACCTCCACAAAATAGTTATTTTAATTCAGATATTTATTACTTACCTAAAAAAGAATTTTAAATGGCTACAGTTTACGCATCAAATAGTGGTACTACTACAAGATATATAGTATCAGATTGGTCAACTACAAGAAATAATTCTACAGGTACTGCAGCTTCAGATGATCCAGCTGGTGGAAGAAATACTTCTGGTATATCGGTTCTCCATACTCCTGGAAGAGGTGCTCAAGTATATGGGATAACACGTTCTCACTTTTATTTTGATACTAGTGGTATCACAGGGACGGTAAGTAGTGCAACTTTAAAAATATTTGGATACTCCCAAACATCAGCTGATGTTATAGCAATAAAAAGTACAGCTTTTGGAGGAGATGGTGGTACCGCTCTAGCCACCGGTGATTATGGTGCTATTGATTTCTCCACGGCATATTCAGCAGAGTTAGCCACGTGGAGTGCACTTGGGTATAACGACATCACCTTAAATGCAACCGCATTGGGAGACATGAAGAACAATAATGCTTTTATAGTGGCTCTAGTAGAACATGATCATGATTATGCGGATTCAGCAGTTTCAAACGCAACTTTTCAATCTGGGTTGTATTATGATAATTGGACAGGAACATCAGCCGATCCATACATAGATTATACGTTAGCACCAGAACTACCTGGGCATATAAGACTCTCAGGCTATACAAAACTTGGACCAGGAAAAGTAAGTCTTTAATATCTGTAATTACTAAGTTTTACATATTTATATAAAAAGATATCATTATGGCAAAAAACATTCCTATATGGCCTGGATCAGCATCATTCTCTGCAGGAGATACTCCATTTGGATTATATGATGCAGACGTTGAATTTACTTCATCTGCAAATAATACAGCAGAATGGTGTGCAAAGAGATTAGGATATCCGTTAACTGATATAGAATTACAAGATATTAATATATTTGCATGTTTTGAAGAAGCAGTAACTGAATACGGATCACAAGTTAATACATATAATATACGAGATAATATGCTCAATTTATATGGAGCAGCGACTAGTTCTAATAATCTTTCCGGACAAAAGATATCTGCAAACTTTGGTGGATTAATTGAATTAGCAGAAGAGTACGGAACAGAATCAGGAACAGGAGGAAATGTAAATTATTATACAGGTTCAATATCGTTAACCAAAAATATACAAGTATATGACTTAACAGATCCAACAATTGCAACATACGAAGAAGGCACCCCAGGAACAGATGTAATTGAAATAAAACGTATACTTCATGAAGCTCCACCAGCAATGGTTAAATATTTTGACCCATTAATTGGAACAGGGTTAGGATCTCAAAATATGTTAGATGGATTTGGGTGGGGAGGAATGTCACCTGGTACGTCATTTATGATGATGCCAATATATGCAGATATGTTAAGAATACAAGCAATTGAATTTAATGATCAAATTAGAAAGTCTGCATATTCATTTGAATTAATAAATAATAAGTTAAGATTATTTCCAATTCCAAATGGAACTAATTTTACAAAGGTATATTTCCAATACATTAAAAAGGATGATAGATCTAATCCTTTAAAAGGTGCAACCGGTACAATATCCGATTTTTCGAATGTACCATACCAAAACGTGACATATTCAGATATTAATGTAGTAGGTCGTCAATGGATTCAAAAATATTCATTAGCATTAGCAAAAGAGATGTTAGGATATATAAGAGGAAAATATTCAGCAGTACCAATACCTAATGCAGAAGTTACCTTGAATTCAGCTGACCTAATATCAGCCGCTCAGACGGAAAAAGAAGGTCTTATAACAGAACTTAAAGAAACACTTGATACTATGTCTAGACAGATGCAACTTGAAAGAAAATCAGCAGAGGCAACATCTTTGCAAGAACAATTTAATAAAATACCACTTAAAATTTATGTAGGGTAACTTATGGCACTATTCGGATCAGCAAGAGATGCAAGTTTAATTAGATCAATAAATCGTGAGTTAATTAACGATATTATAGATACTGAGATTGCATTCTACAAGCTTAGTTTAGGAGATAGTGCAACTAATATATATGATGAATCAGATAGCAAAGTATATTATACACCTATAAGAATTAATACCATAATACAAAAAGATGAAAAAACCATTGCAGCTGATGATTTTGGAATTGATTCAACTAGGACAGGAATATTTGCATTTTTAAGAGATGATTTAGTAAAGGTAAATATTCATATCGAAGGCGGAGATATTATAGAATATGATAATGAATTTTACGAAATAGATTCAGTGCATGGATCTCAGTATTGGACAGGAAGAAATCCTTCAACTGATTTAGGATTTAATTTAGGTGACCGAGAAGAATTTGGATTGAGTATTGCAATAAGAGCAGAAGGCCACCTAACCAGAAGAAATGGACTAAATATTAAAGAAGTTCGAAGTGGAATAAATAAAACAACTCAAGCACCAAGAAACTTATAATGGCCAAAAATCGATTAAATAAAACATCTAATACTCATGGAAATGATATAATTGCAAACCGTGCTGAACAAATACGTCGTGATAATGACAGAATAAAAACACCAGCGGTTACTATATATGATTGTGATTTCGCAATTTTATCATATCTACAAGATATAGTTAAGCCTAAAATAATAGAAAATTCACAGACTATAGATATCCCTATTCTATTTGCAAACGGAGAAAAATGGGTACAAATTCAGCAACGGGGTTATATGCGTGATGAAAAAGGAAAATTAATGACACCTTTAATTAGCATTCGTAGATCAGCTGTAACTGAACGAGATACTTTAAAATCATTAGGAGTTAATGAAAATCCAGCAGGAATGGGATTAGTACATGTAAATAAATTTACTAAAACAAATATGTATGATAAATTTAATGTATTGCAAGGAACAACACCAACCAGAGAATTTTTCATATCACCTATACCAGAATATGTTGATATATCATATGAATTAATGTTATGGACTCAATATACCGAACAAATGAATTCTGTTGCAGAACAGTTGATACCATTGAGTGGTTTTGCATGGGGCACAACATGGAAGTTTATATCATTCCTACAAGATGTATCATTTGAGACAATTAATTCAACTGGTGAAGATAGATTAATAAGAGCTACTATACCATTAACTACTAAAGGTATATTATTAGCAGAATCTGAATTACGTAAATCAAATTTGCAAAAACAGTATGCAATTAAAAAGGTTACATTTGGAAATGAGGTAGAGGCGTTTAGTACTAACCTAACAGATACTCCTCCAGGAGGATGGACAGGTACAGTTCCAGTAAACAAACCAGCTGACCAAACAGAAGTTTCAAATATAGGGCAATCAGGAGGTATCAGGACCATACAAGGAATAGTAGATTTAAATAATCGGACACATGAATAATAGGCCTGTTTACATTAACAAGTGCATATTTATATTAAATTAATTTAAATAGGAAAGGTTATGTCAGATACACAAAAGTTTACAGAAGAAGAATTAACAAGTATTACGGAATTACGTAATGCAAATGCTCAAAAAATTAATGAATTTGGGCAAATAGAATTAGAAATATTATTAACAAATCAGCGAATGGAAACTCTTACTAAAACAAAAGAAGACCTTCAAAATCAATATGTTGCACTTCAAGAACAAGAATTAACACTTGTTTCAAGTTTGAATGAGAAATATGGAACAGGAACAGTTGATATTGAAAGTGGCGAGTTTATACCAAAAAACAGCTAGTTTGTGCTAACATTAGGATATTTATAAAGGAATATAGATATATTAACAAGGGAAGAATAAATGGCAGAAAAAATAATTAGTCCAGGCGTATTTACAAAAGAAGTAGATCAGTCATTTTTACCAGCCGGGGTCCAAGCAATTGGGGCCGCTGTAATTGGACCAACCGTAAAAGGACCTGTATTGATACCAACCATAGTATCAAGTTACTCTGAATTTTCACAAATATTTGGAGATACATTTTCAAGTGGTTCAGGCGCATATGAAGACACGTATAAGTATTTGACATCTTATAGTGCACAAGAATATTTAAAATATGCAGATACATTAACAGTTGTAAGAGTTGCAGATGATGCATCAACAGCTGTATCTACAATATCATCATCAACAACAGTAGGGGATGGAACAGCAGTTGGTTCATTAACTATTGCAAATAATCTTATTCCAGAAGATGAAGTACAGATCTTAGTAGCTGGAACAGAATATAGATTTATAGCATCAGATGCACCAACAGGAACATTACCAGTTGATTCATCTCCAATATTTTATTATACAACCGGATCGTCAGTAGCAGTGACATTAGATAATTTAGTAGCAGAAATTAATACAGCAGCAATTGGTGTTACAGCATTAGATTTAACTACTGCATTAGGATTATCTGCATCATCTGCAGGAACATCAGGAAATAGTATTACAGTACAAACTGGATCAGGAGCTACTATTACAACTACTCAATTAACATTAGCAGGAGGAACTAATACAACTACATCAGCAGATTGTTTAACATTTACGACATTAACAGAAGGTGCATTACAAAATAGTTCTGGTACAGAAGGAACGAATGGATTATTAGCTAATGGAGATAAAGATAACATTAGATGGGAAATTACATCTGTGAATAATGCAAAAGGAACATTTAATCTTCAAATTAGAAGAGGTAATGATACTAATACAAGAAAATCAATTTTAGAATCTTATAATAATCTAAATTTAGATCCTAATTCACCAAATTATGTTGCAAAACGAATTGGTGATGAATATCAAACATTAGTAGGATCTGGTAATTCTGAACCATATTTACAATACAATGGAGATTTTGCAAACAGATCTAAATATGTAAGAGTGACAGTACATCAGAAAACTTTAAATTACCTTGATTCAAATGGAACAATTAGAGACGGTTCATTATCAGGCTCATTACCAAATGTAAGTTCTGGATCATTTAATGGCGGAACAGATGGAAACGTTAATCATCCAAAACAAATGTATGAGAACATTTCAAATACTAATAGTCAAGGAATGAGTATGAGTTTAGCATCTACTCAAACAGCATATAAGGATGCAATTAACTTATTAAAAAATCAAGATCAATACGATATTAATTTATTAACATTACCAGGTATTGTAGATAATTTAGGAACAAACCATTCAAGTATTATTACAGCAGCGATTAATGCTGTTGAAGCTAGAGGTGATTGTTTCTTAGTACTTGATCCTGCAGAATATAATTTAGGATCATCTGGTATTACTGTTGTAACTGGAAAAGTAAGTGAAAGAGATTCAAACTATGCAGCTTCATATTGGCCATGGGTAAAAATACCAGATGCAGATCTAGGACAAAATGTATGGGTACCAGCCGGTGTAGTAATTCCAGGAGTATATGCATTTAATGATAGAGTAGCAGCACCATGGTTTGCACCAGCAGGTTTGAATAGAGGTGGAATTGATATGGCGATCAGAGCAGAAAGAAAATTAACTCAAACTAATAGAGATGATCTTTATGATTCTAATGTTAATCCAATTGCAACTTTCCCTAATACAGGTGTAACTGTATATGGACAAAAAACAATGCAAAAGAAAGCATCTGCATTGGATAGAGTTAATGTACGAAGATTATTAATTGCAGCTAAGAAATTTATTGCAAGTACAACTAAGTTCTTAGTATTTGAAAACAATACTGCAGCAACTAGAAATAAATTCTTAAGTATAGTTAATCCTTATTTTGAATCAGTACAACAAAGACAAGGATTATATGCATTTAAAGTAGTAATGGATTCATCAAATAATACACCAGATGTAATTGACAGAAACCAAATGGTAGGACAGATATTCTTGCAACCAGCGAAAACAGCAGAATTTATATTGATTGATTTCAATATACTTCCAACCGGAGCAGCCTTCCCAGAATAGGATGAAGCGCATATTTATATAAAAGAAAGATAATAAACAGGAGTAAAAGAAATGGCAGAATTATTAGACCCAACCGAAATATTTTATACAGCATATGAACCAAAAATGGCCAACAGGTTCATTATGTATATTGAGGGAATACCAGCATATCTTATTAAAGCTGCATCTAGACCATCATTAGATCAAGGAGAAGTTATTTTAGATCATATTAATGTGGAAAGAAAGCTTAAAGGAAAAACTAGATGGCAAGATGTAACAGTAACATTATATGATCCAGTAGTTCCATCTGCGGCACAAGCTGTTATGGAATGGGTTAGATTACACCACGAATCAGTAACTGGAAGAGATGGATATTCAGATTTTTATAAAAAGGATATTACATTCAATACATTAGGACCTGTAGGTGATAAAGTTGAAGAATGGACATTGAAAGGTTCTTTTATATCAGCAGCAACATTTGGTGATATGGATTGGGCAACAGAAGATCCTATTAATATTGAATTAACATTGAAATATGATTATGCAATCCTTCAATTCTAAGAAAGAAATATAAATCATTAAGAATCCTACCTATACGGTGGGATTTTTTTTGCTCTTGCATATTTATATTAAATAAGTTATTAAAAAGAGAATACAATGACAGACAAAGTTACTAGAGACGGCAACAAACCAATGACAGATGCACAGTTAAAAGCAGTTGCAATTGCAAACATTAATACAACTGATACATCATCACCAACAACTACCTATCCTACAGAAATAGTACAATTACCTTCTAAAGGTAAACTATATCCAGAAGGCCATCCTTTAAAGGGCGGAACTATAGAAATGAAGTACATGACCGCAAAAGAGGAGGATATACTAACTAATCAATCATTTATTAGTAATGGTGTTGTATTAGATAAGTTATTTCAAGCATTAATAGTGACTCCTTGTGATTACAATGATATTACATTAGGTGATAAAAATGCAATTATGATTGCAGCAAGAGTATTAGGATATGGAAAAGATTATCCTATTACAATTAAAAGTCCAACCTCCGGAGATGATATAGAACATGTAGTTGATCTAACTAAGCTAGATGATCAAGTAATTAATTGGAGTTTACATACAGGAGAAAATTCTTTTAAATTAGATTTACCTGCAAGTAAAAGAACTGTAACAGTATCTATATTAACTCAAAGAATTCAAAAGAAAATTGATGCAGAACTTAAAGGTTTAGCAAAACTTAAACGGAATGCTTCAACAACTACAATGTTAAAACATCTTATTACATCAATTGATGGTGAAACAGATAATGTAGTAGTAAGAAAATTTGTTGAAAATGATTTATTAGCAATTGATTCAAGAGCAATAAGAACTTTCATAAAAAGTATAACACCAGACATAGACTTATCCATTGAGATCCCGGACGGAGAATCCGGAGATACATTTCGCAGCTCACTTAACATTGGACTTGACTTTTTTTGGCCTGACGCAGAACTATAAAATAGGCGTATATCAAGAGATCTTTGATCTTGTATATTATGGTAAAGGTGGATTTAATTATCAAGATGTACAAAACATGCCAATACATATTAGACGATTTTTCATTAAACGTATTGAACAAACTCTAAACAAGCAACATGAGCATGAAAAGAAAGCCGCTCAAAAGCATAAATCTAATTCGCGTATAAAATCACCCAAATTCAGGAGATAGTCATATTTATTTAAAAGGGAATATATATGGCAAATAAATTAGAAAAAAAGGCATTGCATCAAATCAATGTGCTTAATGAAGGGCTGTTTTCTTCGTTTTGGAAAAAACTACTAAACCGATCATTTTTAAAGGCGGCTAAACTTGCACAAAAAGATCCAGCATTAAAGGCAGCATTTGATTCATACGACCAAGCTGCGGCAGATTTCGAAAGTACAGTAGAGGATGTAGCTCAGTCATTAGATGATATTGAAGCAGGCAAAGGAAAAATCAAAATGTCTGACAAAGAATGGAAAAAGCAAAATTTTAAACAAAGAATGAAGATTATAAAATCATTAGGGTATTAATCAATGTCACTAAGTCCAAAAGATCAAGATAAGTTAAATGCATTACGAGAGAAAGAAAATGCAATAAGACTAGCTGGACTTAAACTTGATGAAACATCTATTGGATATGAAGATCAATATAAACGATATGCAGCTGATAAATTAAAAAATAGCGCTGCGATAAATAAGCTATTAGGACAGGAGTTAGGAACTCGTCGTGATTCTGCAGATGCAACAAAAGAGTTATCAAAGCAACTAAAAAGTGTTAATGCAATACAAACACAGCTTGGTAAACAAGGAAGGTTGTATGCAGATCATTTAGGTGTACAGAAATTAGAAGTAAAGATATTAAATAAATTATCTAAAGATGCTGAAAAAACAAATGCTAGAAATTACAATACAGCATTAGCTCAGAAAGGTGTAGCTTCTCAACTTTTAGGTTTACGAGAAGAAATGTTAGATAATGAGATGAGATTAGGTAAAAGTTCATTACAATCAATTAGTACAGACTATGCTAGAGATAAACTACTACAAGCAAGAAGAGCTTTTCAAAGCGAGTTACATGGAATGGGTAAACGCCAGGTAGAAACAGCTCTAGAAAATTTAAGATATCTTGAACAAACTGTTGTCACTATTGAACAAGCCGGGGCCAAAACAGCTGCCATAACCGAAAAGGCACAAGGTCTATCATCAGCTATTGTAGCACCATTTGAAAATATGAAATCTGCAATAGAATCATTACCAGGTGGTGGAATGTTATCAAATGTATTAGGACTAAGTCAATTTACCGATCAAATGACAAAGAATGTGACTATTGCAATGCAGACTGCATTAGTAAAAGGTCCAAGCGCAGGATTAGAAGTATTTAGAAATTTAACAAAACAAATACCAATAATGTTAGGTCCATTAGCATTAATGGCAATAGCAGTCGCAGGAATTGCAGCATTATTCATAGGTATATCTAAAACTGCTAAAGAGACTGCAACAAGTTTTGGAGTCTCATTTGCTCAAGCCAAAAAATTAAATGATGCGGCAAGACAAGCACAATCAACATTTGGTACACAATTAGCTACAATGGAAGATATAACAGCAGTGCAAAAAGAACAAATTACATTGTTAGGTTCGGCTGCATTAGTTAATACCAAAGTAGCTGCAGGAGTTGCTGATATGGGTAAGGCTTTTGGTTATGGAGCGGAACAAGCAGGTAAGACTCATTCCGCTTTAATGTTAATTGGTGCATCTCAAGAACAAGCTTCTCAAATACAATTAAATACAAATAAGAAAGCTCTGGAAGCCGGTGTAAGTGTTGCGGCCGTACAAAAAGATATAGCTGATAATGCGGCAGGTGCATTAAAATACTTAGGTGGTAGTGCAGAAGCAATGGCAGATGCAGCAGTTAAAGCTGCCAAATTAGGAGTATCATTAGGAACAATGGTTAAAGTGTCTAATGCATTATTAGATATAGAAGGATCATTAACTTCACAATTTGAATTCCAAGCATTAACAGGTAAGGATATTAATTTAGATCTTGCAAGACAAAAAGCATTACAAGGAGATATAGCAGGAGCAACAGAAGAAGCCTTAAAGGCTGTAAAATCATCAGCTGAATTTGATAAGATGGGAGTCTTTGCAAAAGATGCATTAGCAAAGGCTACAGGTGTATCAGTTGAAGAATTACAAAAATCATTATTAATACAAGAAAAATTAGGAAATCTTACTGATGATCAAAAAGCCGCGGCCGCCAATTTAGGATTATCAGCAGCAGAAATGAAAAATATGTCTGCAGAAGAATTAAAGAATAAATTGGCTCAACAACAATCAATGGATAAAGCAGGTGCAGCTTTAGAGTCGATGAAAAGTCAATTAACAACTGCATTGTTACCATTAGCAGAAGCATTTGGTGCAGTATTTACTTTATTAGGTCCAGTACTTAAAGCTATAGGAATGACAATAAAAACACTATTATCTCCTATTCAACTTATAAGTAATTTATTATCAGGTTCAACAGGTGAAATGAGTACATTCCAAAAAATAGCAGGAGGAGTCTTAACCACATTTTTAGCAATTAAAGGTGTTACTATGGCTTTAAATGCAGCAGCAGGTATAAGGAATTCCTTAGAGGCTACATATGGAACCATGACCGCAAAAGGTTATTTCAGAGCTCTTGCTACAAATGCAGTAGAGAAAGCAAGAAATGCACTTAAGGTAGTTGGTAATTTTTTAATGAGTGGTAGAGTAGCAAGTCTAGCAACTGAGAATACATTACAAGGTACAGGTAATGCTTTGGCAATAGCAGGTAATGTGCAAGAAGGAATTACAACAACAGCTAAAGGAGCTCAATTAGGATTGG
>TARA_R110002110_G_scaffold112143_3_pt1 | contig 11760 bp, 11 predicted proteins | sample TARA_R110002110 | Tara Oceans TARA_R110002110 (sample SAMEA4397330) | marine metagenome | biome: Polar Biome; feature: [SRF] surface water layer (ENVO:00010504); material: water (ENVO:00002006), including particulate matter (ENVO:01000060) such as... | depth 5 m
TGAGCGCTTTGGTCGCTCAGACACGGCGGCCCTCGACGGTTTCGAACTGATCAAGGACCACACCGTGCTCGCCCACGGCGACCATCTTGGCGACGACGACTTCGAGCTCATCCGCAATGCAGGTGCCGGTGTCGCACACTGCCCGCTGTCGAATGCGTACTTCGGCAACGCCGTCTTTCCGGCGCGCCGTGCCCTCGACGCCGACGTGCGGGTCGGGTTGGGGTCAGACGTCGCTGGTGGTGCTCGACCCGGCTTGCTCTCGCAGTGTGCCGACGCTGTCACGGCGTCGCGCTATCTCGAGGACGGCGTCGACCCGCTGCAGGCTGCCGCGAATCGCGGGACCCCCAACTCGCGGATCTCGATCGTCGAAGCGTTCTGGATGGCGACGATGGGCGGTGCCGAGTTGCTCGGCCTTCCGACCGGGGCGCTCGAAGTCGGTCGGCCGTTCGATGCCCTCGCGGTCGAGACGCGCCGCACCGGTTCACCGCTACAGGCCTGGCCCGGCCTCGACGACGATGCACGCACCTTCGAGAAGATCGTTCGCCTCGCCACCCCCGCCGACATCACCGACGTGTGGGTCGCCGGCCGCCGCGTCGCCGGCTCCCGCCCCTGAAGTCCATCTTTCGGCCGATCACAGCGACGGCCCTCACCGTTCGTTGGCGGAGGTCGTCGTAGTAGGTGCGGGGCGGGTTGAAGTAGATCTGCGCGGTGTGCATGCGCCCGCCGTCGGGTTGGTCTGCGTTGCCGGCAATTTCGCGACCTGCTGCTGTGTGCGGCCGTATCTCGTCGGACCAGGAAGGCACGGGGCTCAGTGTGCAACGCCAGTTGGAGAACTGCGGCAAGCTGGCTGCATCGGAGGGTTGGAAGATTTCGGACGAGTACGCCGACAACGATGTTTCCGCGTTCAAGGGCAAACGCCAGCCCCGAAACGATGACGTGCTGGCGGACCTGCGCGACGGGGCATGCAATGGGGTGCTCTTGTATCACCAGGCCCAGTTAACGCGCCGGCCGATCGAGCTGGAGCAGTTCGTCGAGGTGATCGAAGCAGCCGCCACCGCCAACTTGAGAACACCAAGCAACATCAGGCAACATCAGGCAACACCACGCACTTCCACGCACGGCGAACAAACAGCGAACAAACGGCGTGTGAGAGTTGCCAGCCCACCCCGCCAAGGCCTGACCCTGACTGGTTCAGTCAATCCCGCACTTGGCCAGTACAGCCATTCAGCCACCGTCTCTCACTGAGTCCAGTACGTTCGCCATGTGATCGTCTTCATTACTTCCGTTAGGCACCCAGAGAACTGCAGCTCATATCTCAGAGTCGTTGAGCTTCTCCAGGCCACGCTCGGTTCCGTTTTCCGACAGTCGGATGACGGCTTTAGAGTCGTGGTAGTGCACAACGGTCTTCCGGAGAGCGTGAAGTTGGACCCGAGGGTGTCATTGGTGAAGGTCGACTTTCCCGCTCCTTCGCAGGAGAGAACAGCACGGATCGACCTCGATTCACACAGACGCGACAAGGGAACAAAGCTTGTCGTAGGTGTCGCGAAAGCTCGAGAGCTCGGGGCCGATCATGTGATGTTCATCGATGCGGATGACCTCATGCACCGCCATTTGGTAGCACTTGCTAACGCTGAGCCTGACCACCCAGGTTGGTACTCTCCCTCCGGCGTCATCCATAGCGTTGGATCACGGCGCGTACACATCATTGACCACGGCTTTGAGAACATGAACGGGTCGACCGGAATCATTCGACTAGATCTGACTTCGGTGCCAACCAATCTGTCAACGCTTTCGTCGCAGGACGAGATCCTTGGCTCGATGTCCAGCGAGTTTGTGAACGGTGTGATCGGTTCACACGGAAAGTGGCAGGGCTTCCTAGCCGATAAGGGCTTCGCGATGGAGCCCATTCCTTTCCCTGTTGCTATCTGGGAAATTGGCACCGGCGAAAACCAGTCTGGGAAATTCTCGACTGCTCGGGCGAGCAAGCTGATTGATTCCGGGATCACCCGTGATTTTGGGCTTGAGCTGCCTTCCCGCTTCGAACACGTCCGCACAACGGCGTCGCTCACTGTGCGTCGGCTGAGAGACAAGATAAGGAGGGGTTGGCAATAGTGGACAGTCGAGTGAGGTCAAGGTTCACCAGATACCGCCATCAGATTGGGGCACTGGGCGTTTGGGGTTTTCTGCGCTACAAGAGTCTCTGCGTGCGGAGTCGTTTCGCCGTGCCGGGAACCGAGCTGCGCGTGAGAACGCCGCTTGCTCTTCACCCCCTCATCGTCCGGGCAGGAACGAGTGACATCAATTCGTTCAAACAAATTTACCTGAATCGCGAATATCGATGCCTGGATAATGTTCCTGATGCTGGATTGATCGTTGATTGCGGGGCAAACGTTGGCTATTCAGCGGCCTACTTCATGAGCCGATATCCGAACGCCCGAGTCATTGCGATCGAGCCAAGCCAGGAGAACTTCTGCATTCTTCAGAAGAACATTTCGCCTTATCACGAGCGTTGCACCGCCATCAACGCTGGAGTCTGGTCGTCTTCCGAAGGTCTGATCCTGTCTGATCAAGAGCTTGGTGACCGTCAAGAGTGGGCGGTAACCGTCCGCGCAGCGGGTCCAGGCGAAGAACCGTCGGTCCAGTCGGTTACTCTCGGAAGTATCTGCGCCACCGTTCCGGACTTCGAGCGCATATCGATACTCAAGATTGACATCGAAGGCTCGGAGACTGAAGTGTTCTCAAACAACACCGAGGCTTGGATCGACAAGTTCGATCACCTCGTAATTGAACTCCACGGAAATGATTGCCGGCAAGCCGTCATGTCAGCTACCTCGCACCTGGAGTACGAAGTCTCCGAATGCGAGGAACTCACCGTGTTCTCGTCCCAGATATAACTGCGAGGTATCGACCGAACTCTGCGGTTCGCTCGACTGCGAACTCAGTGGGCGCGCCTTTGACAACAGTGCACGCCAAACCGGCACAAGGGCGACCGGGCGACCGGGCCAAAGCACGTGGGCAGCGGCTCTGATCCGAAGCCAAATCGTGGGTGCATGCATGTCGGCGAACACGAGGGAGACCGTGGCGTCGCAGGTCACGTACGGCCGGATCGTGTCAGGCATATTCCAGCCGGTGGCGTCGGCCACTTCCGCCTCGGTGATCTCGCAACCTGCGTCGTCAAGTGCGGGGAACAGATACGTCCGCAGGACATGGCGCACCTGGGTGAGCGTCATCCTGATCGCCTCATCACGGGATTGCACATCAATCCACACCGGTGCGTTTCGGGGAATCGTGGCCATCTGGTCGAGGGACAGTTCGTCGCGCCCGAACGCCTCCATCGAGGCAAGCAATTCGTCAACCCTTTCGGCAATCGCCACGATCAACCAAGGCTGCGTGCTGGGAGTTGAGGACGCCAACAACGTCGTTGACTTCGAACTCGGGCTCGGCGGTTGATGACATCTTTAATCATCTACGTGTTCGGATAATATGTAAACCGCGAGTATTTGTTCGTTTAAATTCGATCGAAGAACGGCGTCAATGGACCTTCCCGAAGATGCCGCACGAGCGCTACGCGCAGCCAGGCACCTCATCGTCTGCTGCGACGGGGCGGTACCTCACCGACACCCCCTCAGCCGTCGCAGTCAGATTGGTGTCGCTGTCAGAAATCACCACTTCGAGAACGATCAGCTCTTGCCCGCCTTCGATGGCCTCCACCCATTCGGCAGGCATCCAGTCACCGGGCTGTGTTGCTTCGTCGGTGATCCAGAACGTGTCGTTCACGGCAGGTCCAAGCACCCGGACGCCGCAATGTGTTCCAACAACGAGTGCGTACGCCTCACCCACCGATAGGTCGGCGCCCGGTTCGAGAGTCGGGACAAGGGCATCGATCGAATTTGCTGGGCCGCTGAACGTCTCGGATGAATCGTGATCGGAGCATCCCGCAGCCAGAACTCCAACAGCAACGGCCAGAGCCAGTCGCTGACCTCGTGGACACCTCACGACATCGACAATAGTCGTCGTGCGATCAGCCGTAGTTTGCGACGAATACTGACGTGACCATCCTGTTGAGCTGACTGTGGCGCAAGGGCCGTAGCCTGCCGCGATGAACGACTGGACACCCGAGACCTGGCTGATCGCTGCCGGACGCAACCGCACACCCGGTGAGCCGCTCAACGTGGCGCCTGTGCTGGCCTCGAACTTCTACCTCCCCGACGACCGGCTGTACAGCCGTTCAGACGGCACCCCGACGTCAGACGCACTCGAAGAACTCCTCGGCGGCATGGAAAACGGTAAAGCACTGTCGTTCGCATCGGGGATGGCGGCCGCCGCTGTCATCCTCCTTCGGCTGCCGGTGGGCTCGACAATTGCCGTGCCTGTCGACCCGTATCACGGCGTTGCCGGCATCGTCAACGAAGGCGAAGCCCAAGGTCGATGGAGCGTGCTCAGGCTCGATCAGGCCGACACACCGGCGTGGCTCGACGCGCTGCAGACCTGCGATCTCGTCTGGCTGGAAACGCCGGAGAATCCGCTGATGACGGTGGCCGACCTGCCAACCATCTGCGCGGCGCCGCGTCGCGACGGCACGATCGTCGCGGTCGACAGCACCTTTGCGACGTCGCTCAACCAGCAGCCGCTCGACCTCGGTGCCGACGTCGTGATGCACTCGGCCACGAAGTTCATCGGCGGTCACTCCGACTTACTCGCCGGCGTTTTGATCACGCGGAACGACGAACTGCTCGAAGAGTTCCGCCACCGACGACTCCTGTACGGGGCCACGATCGGCGGATTAGAAGCGTTCCTCACGATCCGGGGTGCACGCACCATGGCACTCCGGATGGAACGAGCACAGCAGAACGCTATGGAATTGGCAATGCGGCTCGAACGACACCCCGAGATCACGCGCGTGCTGTATCCCGGCCTACCCAGCCACCCCACGCACGCCGTGGCAGCGACGTTCATGACCGGCTTCGGCGCCATGATGTCGTTCGAGACGACCGGCGCCGGTGAGCGGGCGACCGACGTCTGTAACCGGATGGAACTCGTCAACCATGCAACCAGCCTCGGCGGCGTCGAAACCACGATGGAACGCCGCTCGGTGATTCCTGGTCAGGAACGGATCCCTCCGACGCTCATCCGCTTAAGTGTCGGCTGTGAACAGGTCGACGACCTCTGGGCTGACTTCGTGCAGGCCCTCGTTGCATCCTGACCAGCCCTCCGGCCCACCTTTCAAATAGTTAGGGTTGCTTTACAACTTCCGGTTGTATTACCTTTCAGGCCGTGAGTCTGGATGAGGCATTTCGTGTCAGCGCACCCACTCCCATCGCGTATCAGTCCAGCGTTGCGCTGCACGCCCTCACACTCAAGCAACTGCGTTCCTTCGGTGCCCGGCCTGCGATAATCACCGGAGATCGCGTCATTGCATTCGACGAGCTCGCCGAACACGTCGCCGATCGAATTGCCGAACACGGCACCAACCAACGCCATGTCGAAGTCATCGTGGGCCGCCCGGGCCTCGAGACCGTGGTCGACTTTCTGGCTGCTCTGAACATTGGGAACCCTGTGGCTCTTGCATCAGGCGAAGTCGCAGCGGCACAGCTTGAGGCCCGGTTCGGCAACACCGACGCAGGCGACATCCATCCTGACCTGGCGCTCCTGATGAGCACGTCGGGTACCACGGGCACGAGCAAACTGGTTCGGCTCTCGAAGACCGCTCTCACGTCTAATGCACTCGCCATTGCCGACTATCTTGGGCTCGGCACAGAAGATCGGGCAATCACCTCGCTGCCACTGCACTACTGCTACGGCCTGTCGGTGCTCACGTCGCATCTCGCTGTCGGAGCATCCGTCGCGCTGACAGAAACTGCGGTCGTCGACCCGTGCTTCTGGGCAGCGGTCGACCGGTGGGGCATCACCGGCCTCGCCGGAGTCCCGTACACCTTCGAACTCCTTGATCGCCAACGCGCGACCGGCGTCGAACGGCTCGCCGCCCGGTCTCTGCGCTACGTAACCCAGGCAGGAGGGCGCCTCGACCCGGCAGCCGTCGATCACCTCGTCGGCCTGGGCGACCAACACGACTTCGACGTGTTCGTCATGTACGGCCAGACCGAGGCCACAGCTCGGATGGCATATCTCGACCCCGACGCCGCCCGAACTTGGCCCGGTTCGATCGGTCGACCAATTCCTGGCGGCGCAATCGAGTTGCGACCCGTGCAAGACGCCGAACCCGGCATCGGCGAAATCGTCTACAGCGGACCCAACGTCATGATGGGTTACGCAATGTGCGGTGAAGATCTCGCACGTGGCCACGAATTCCCCGAGCTGCCGACCGGCGATCTCGCACGATTCAACGACGCCGGGCTGTTGGAGATTGTGGGCCGAGTAAATCGCATCGTCAAGGTCCACGGCCTCCGCACAGATCTCGACCAGCTCGAAGCCGACCTTGCGGACCGTGGCATCACCGCCCGTTGTGCCGGCGACGACGGGGGGCTCGTCATCGCCCGGCTCGACGAGACGATCGAATCAGTTGCTCACGACACCGAGCTACTGAACACCGCCGCCCAGCTCGTCGCCATCCCCCGTGCGCGATTGGCTGCAGTCGCATTGCCAGCATGGCCCCGAACACTGTCCGGCAAGATCGACCTACCGTCGGTCACGACTGCGGCGCGATCGATCTCACGCGCACACGTCGGTCCGTACGACACGGTGCAAACCACGTTCGAGTTAATCGTCGGGCCGGTAAGGGCGCCGACGACGCAGACGTTTGCCTCGCTCGGAGGCGACTCGTTCAGCTACATCGAGATGTCGATCCGCCTCGAGAAGCTCATTGGCAGGCTCCCGGTTGATTGGCACCTTCAGAGCGTTAGCAAACTGACTGCTCTGGCCGACGAACACGAACCGGATCCGACGAGACGCTGGGTTCGCCTCGACACCAGCATTGCGATCCGGGCACTCGCGATCGTCATGATCGTCTGCACCCACATGGGTCTCTATCGAGTTCCCGGCGGTGCACACACGCTGCTGTTGGTTCTCGGCTACAACGTTGCACGCTTTCAGCTCAGTTCCGCAGATGCGCCTGGACGCCTCCGTAAGTTGTCCGCGACCGTCGCTCGAGTGGCCGTTCCCACCGTGGTGTGGATCGGCACGCAGATGCTCCTGTTCGGCGGGTACAGCCTCGGAGCCCTCTTCCTTGTCAACAACTATTTCGGCTCTGCCTGGCGCCGCAACGGCCGCTGGGAATACTGGTACTTCGAGACCTTCGTCCAATCGATGATCGTGATCGGGCTACTCTTTGCTATTCCGGTAGTTCGTCGGGCTGAACGGCGGGCTCCGTTCGAATTCGCACTCGTGGTTGTTGCGATCACGCTGTTCTTCAGGTTCCAGATCATCGAATTGGGTGACTCCTACAACTCGATGTTCCGTCCTCATACCGTCGCGTGTTTCATCGCGCTCGGTTGGGCCGCACAGCGCGCCCGCCAGGTCTGGCAAGGACTCCTGGTGACCGCTCTCCTGGCAGTGACCAGCATCGGGTACTTCGGTCAGGTCGACCGGGAATGGCGGATCATCCTGCTCGGCGCCGCACTCATCTGGCTGCCGACGATTCCCTTGCCCCGCCTCGCAGCAAGGCCGATCAGCGTGATCGCAGCGGCCTCGATGCACATCTTCTTGGTCCACTGGCAAGTCTGGCCCATATTCACCCCATGGCTCGATCGTTACCTGGCGCTCGTCGCCACGATCGCGACCGGCGTCGCGGTGTGGTGGATGCTCGACCGGCTGTGTTCGGTAGCACGCCAGCACCGCGGGCCGGCCGACCGCCAGCGCGAACAGGCCACGGCCTTCGTGATCTAGCATCCAACGATGGATTCCTCCGCCGCTGATCAGGACGGTCGCCGAATCCGGCGAGATAGGAACCGCAGATCAGTCATCGATGCCTACATCGACCTCATGAGCAGCGGCGTACTTGAACCGTCCCGGGCCGAGCTGACAGCAAACTCCGGTCTCTCTGAACGCTCGATCTATCGATACTTCCCTGACGATGGCGCTCTGATCTCAGCTGTCGCTGACCACATCATTGCTCGATTCGGTCCGACAATATCTCAGGACTACAACACCGGCGACGCCCTCTCGGAACGCATCCTGTCTTTCGTGGCTGGACGGCTGCGGGTCTACGACCTCACTGCACCAATCACCCGAATTGCCCGCACGATCCGTGCCAATGACGAGAACGTTGTCCGTGCGTTTCGAATGGTGCGCGACAGCGCCCGCTCGCATCTCGGCGAACAGTTCTCACCCGAATTCGAACAGTTGGACCAGGGTGCACGCGAAGAGCTCATCACGCTGCTTCACATGCCGTTCCTCTTCGACAGCATCGAATACGCGCACACCGTGCACGGAGATCGCGACGCCGTGAGCCGGGTGCTCCAGCAGCACATGCACCGTCACCTGGAGGCGTAGTGATCAGCGATACGCCGGCGCTGGGTCAGCCCATGTAACGGTCGAGCAGATTCGCTGTCACTTGTTGCACGTCGGGATCGTCGCCGAGCCCAAATGCCCAGTCCGTCGTACCGATCACAACAACTTCGCCGCCCTCATCACCAAACGGTTCGACGACCATCATCACCGAGTTGCCGTGTCGGACGCGCGCCAGGCTGTCGGCGTCGGTGCGCCCGTGCAGCCGAGACGCGATGAACTCAAGGTCGCCCTGATCGCTGAGCGCCGAGATCGATGCCGGATACTCACCCATCCCAACATTGCTTGCCGGCGTAAACGCGACGACGACTGTTTGCTCGCCGCTGGGGGCGTTGGCGTGAGCCCGAGTGATCGGGAGTTGGTAGTCGTCGAAGTCGAGCAGCCGCCCGGTCGTCTCGTACCCGACAACGCCGTGCTTGGTCCCGAGTACGTCGCCGTAGCGCAGGCCTGTGCCCGCAACCAACCAGTGGTCGGCTCGATAGACCGTGTAGCCGCCCGATCCGCGCGGCGTGGCCTGTCCGAAGCGGCTGTACAAACCCCAGGCCGAACCAGCGCCGAACAGCGACCACTCGGGGTTCGCAATGATCGGATCGCACCACATGCCGGACATCTCGGCTTCACGGCCTTCGGCCATCACCGGATCGGTCTCGTGCGCGGAATACTTGTGGCAGACCATTGCATTGCCTTCGAGACGGACTTGCCAGAACATGGTGTTGCCCGACATAGACGCAATGTTGGCGCCCCGCTCGACGTGCCGTTCGAGCGTCTTTCGCTGCGCTGCCGACCAGTACTCGTCGTGTCCGACGTCGATGAACAGGTCGTAGCCGTCGAGGGCGTTCGGGTCTTCCAGATCGCTTGAAACGCAGTAGTCGAACCGGTAGCCAGCTCGTTCGGCCCACTCGACGAATCGGCGCTCGTGGGCAAACCATCCGGTCGAGCCGATCGCAGCCGGGTAGCCGTGCGCTAACCGGTACTCCTGGAAGTAGTCGCCGTTGACGTCGGGCTCTTCGCCCCAGCGCGTCGGCCGTGACTTCCGATCATCCCGATCGACCTCCGGCCGGCTGAGCATCCCGCGGCTCCATGGCCGCTCAAAGCTCACTTGTTTGCCGCCCGTGTACAGGCTCTTGCCACCCCAGGTGTTGTACGCGTTCCAGGTATTCGTCGACAGCATGAGCACAGCGCCCGCCCGCTCGTCCGGGTCGCCAGTGACAACAAAGCCGCAGAACGAAACGTCACGGCCGGGCGCCGCGCCCGCCGCAGTGACCGTCACGACATAGAAGCCCGACCGCCAGATCGGGTCAGCAGCGATCGACAGCGAGGCCGGCCAACTACATCCGTTGCTGTCGGCGTCACTTGGTGGCGGCGTCGATACGCCCAGGTTGCCAACCGACTTCCACACGACGTCGCGTTCGCCGCCCCACCGTTCGACGACCACGTCGAACGTGGCCGCCATGGTCGAAACGTGGAGGTCGATCGAGCCGCCAGGCGCTGTGCTCAGCGGCGCGCAGTAACTCTCAATTTCGTCATAAAAGGTGATGTTGTCGGTCATGTCGTCGCGCAATCAATCAGGCTGCGTTGACGGCGTCGTCGACGATGCCATACAGCTGCCCTGCAAGGGCGTTGCCGTCACCGGACGTGGATTCAACGACGAGGTATGCGCCGTAGCCGTCTTCCAGATCGAGCCACGGAACTGTGCCGTAGGCACCGGCGTCGCTGATCCGACCACTCTCACGGTCAATCCACCAGCCCATGCCATACCCGGTTCCGGCACCACCGGCTGAGCCGCCGTAGGCCGCAGCGATCCGGTCGGCGTGCATCGTGTCGAGTGCTTCCTGCGAGAGCACCTGCTCGTCCCCACACAGGCCATTGCGCAAGTGCATGAGGAGTAGTTGGCCGTAGTCGGGGGCCGTGATGTAGGCGCCGCCTTCAAGGTTCGGATTGTCGGTGTCGATCAATGTCGACGGGTCGGAGTTGAACTCGACCGGGTAGTTGAACCCCTCACCCATCTGTGTGAAGTGGTTGTTGAACGCCAGCGAGTCGACACCGCACGGCTGGACGTACGTCTCGTCGATGAGCTCAGCCCAGGACTTGCCCGACACGGCTTCGGCCACCGCTCCAGCTACTTGCCACTGTGCACCACCGTAGTTAAACGCGACGTCGGGTCCCGTAATCGCGCCATCGTCGTCCGGCGAGGTGAAAATGCTCTCAGCGCAGTCCTGCAGCGTGCCTGACGGGAGGAATTGACAGACGTACGGCCCGTAGCCGGGTTCGGGGAACAGGCCGATCAGCCCCGAACTGTTCGACAGGAGCTGGGCCGGTGTGATCTGCGGATTGCTCGACCCCCAGTCGACAGCGTCGGCAACCGGCGCGTCGATATCGAGGAGCCCCTCATCCTGAAGGCTCAGCAGAACGCCGGCCACAAGCATCTTGCTCGACGATGCAATGAGTGAGGAACGTTCCGGGCCGAACTCGCCCCAGTAACGCTCGAGGATCACGCCGTCGTCGGCATCGACGATCACGAGGCCCGCACCGTTCAACCCGCGGTCATCGACAAATGCCTGGACGACCGGGTCGACACCAGCAAAGTCGTAGGCAATCGGTTCGGGGTCAGGTTCCGACTCGGTCGCGACCGGGTCTGATTCTGGCTCCGTGGCGCTCGTCGCCGGCTCGGCCACGACCGGGTCAGCGTCTGGCTTCGGTTCGGTGATGGGCACCGGTTCGGTGGCGGGTGGCTCGGCAGCTGGAGGGACAACCTCATCGTCACTGCCAGCACAGGCTGCGATACCGAGCGCAGCAACGATCGAGAGAAACAGGAGTCGACGGCTCTTCACGTAACCGACCGTACAACGCGGTCACCGATCGGCCGAGGTCGCGTTCTGATTGCCGCCCCACGGCCTCTCGTATCCTCCGGCCGCTCGCATCTTTCGAAGCCGCTTGCTCACTCCAGCTGATGGCGATTTCGCCGGTGGGCCATCCGACGTGTCAGCATTGTTGGATGGCCGCTTCTCCCAAACCACCGACGCAGCACACACTCGACATCCTCGCGACATCAGCAAGCCAGTTCACCGCCGACCCGGCCGACACCGAACGGGCCAACCGCGGTCTGATCGCGACGCACGTGACCGGTCTGATCGAGGAACACGGTCGCACCGTCTGGGACATCAGCCGACACGACTTTGTGCGCGAGTCTGAGGTTGCTCCGAGTTCAGTCCACGCCAGCCTCTGGCACCAAGCCCGGCTCAATGCGGTTCACGGCCTGTTCGAAGTTGCCCCCGGCCTGTGGCAGGCGCGTGGCTA
>TARA_R110002110_G_scaffold47357_11_pt1 | contig 11730 bp, 23 predicted proteins | sample TARA_R110002110 | Tara Oceans TARA_R110002110 (sample SAMEA4397330) | marine metagenome | biome: Polar Biome; feature: [SRF] surface water layer (ENVO:00010504); material: water (ENVO:00002006), including particulate matter (ENVO:01000060) such as... | depth 5 m
CAATTTTTGCTTGTGTCCAATCTTCATTAACATCATCATTAAATACTCTTCCACCTGTTAATACAGCAATATCATTTAACATTTCCACTTGGTCTTGACCAAAATCTGGCGCACGAATAACACATACTCTTAAAGTTTGTTGCATAATATTTACTAACAAATTTGTAAATGCGTTACCTTCTAATTCTTTAGCAATTACTAATAATGGTTTTTTTGCTTGAACTGAAACTTCTAGTATTGGTATTAAATCTTGAAAATTATTAATTGTGGAATTAGTTAATAGCAATAAACATTCATCAAATTCACAATTACCTGTTTCTGCATTATTTACCATTACATGACTTAAGTAGCCTCTATCTAATTCCATTCCATCAATCACTTCATAAGTAGTATCAAAACCTTGACCATCTTCAACAGAAATAATCCCATCTCTACCAACATCTTCTACCACATCAGCAATTAAACTTCCTAATTCATTATCATTATTTGATGCAATCGTAGCAACAAATTCTAATGTTTCTCTACTATCAACAGGAACGGCTTTAGAATCTAAATGTTCTATAATTTCATTAGTAGCGGCATTTAATTGTTTAGTTAAATTAACAGGGCAAGCACCATCATTTACTGCATCTAAACCTTGACGACATATTTCTTGTGTTAATAAACTTGCAGTTGTTGTTCCATCTCCTGTATTTTCTTGAGTTTTTGACGCAACTTCTTGTATTAATTCAATACCCATTTGTACAAATTCATCTTCACTACTAATAGCCTTTGCAATTGTTACACCATCATTAATAACAATTGGCCTACCGTTCTTTTTCAATATAACTGTTCTAGCCTTTGGCCCAAGTGTTACACTAATAGTATTAGCCACTAAATCAACACCTTCCATTAACTTATCTTGTGCTTCTTTTCCATAAATAATTTCTACCATCTTAATCTCTCCTGTATAATATATCTTTCCAATGTACTACTATATAATTTTCAATTGGGTAAGCACTTGCATTATCTCTATATACAACATCTTTTCCCAATAATGAATCTTTAATTGATGCAGGACATTCTTGCCCGATACCAACAACTTTTAAACATTGACTTTTATTAGTAATAATACCAGAATCAGTTTTTGTTTCTTCTGATTCTAAAATTACCCATTCTCCATATGCTTTCATTCTTCTTCACCTAACTCATCAAGCATAACATAACATAATGCTATTAATGTATCTTTTGTTTCATCATCCATCATAAGATAATTACCCACATGTTTATTTAAAATTACTCTATTTTCTGGACTAACTCTCTTTATAGTTTCTATTACTAATTCTAAACTCACGCTTTCACAACCTTCATATTTTTATTCTTCCACCATAAATCACAAACCTTGCACTTATATTTAGGAAGTTTTAAATCTGTTCTGCCCATTAAATCTTCATCCAATTCTGGGTATCTACATTCACACCAAACATCTGTTTCTTTACTATTATAACTCATTCTTCTTCACCTTGCCAATCTTTAATACTAGTCTGCATTGAATCAAAATCTGGTATCTCAACCTTTTGATAAAAGCAAGTATAATCCTCACCCTTAAACCAAGTCATCCATTCATTACCACCAAGAACAATTGCTACATCTAATAATGGTTCCCATGTTCTAATTGTTTTCCAATCTGTACCACTAAAATAAGCCTTACCAAATGGATGTGTATGAATCCAACATTTCAACGGTAACTTTAATCCCAATGGTGGTGTTTCAAACCAAACAAATCCCGGATTTCCTACTGAAATATATAAATTTTCATTATTATCAATAACAACTTGAACCTCTCTAGGAATATCAAACGCTGTTAAACTCATTTCCCATATTGTGTCTAAAAACACATCATTACAAATATCAAGGCGTTGACCTGCACTTGGCTTATGCCATGATTCCATTATCTCTTCTTTCCAATTACCATTTATTACTATTAATTCTTCCATTTATTTCCACCATCCTAAATTTCCTATACTTCCTACTTCATACAATATAATTACACATAATACACCTACTGTTACTACTGTAGGCCAAGGTATTCTTACACTTTTTTCATTCTTTTGAAGTGATTGCCACTTCTCTTTACTACAAAACTTTCCATTTTCATCTCTATATTTCATTGTACCACCCTTTGTTGTGAGGAACTTTCATACTCACTTTTTAGTTTATTTATATGAATAGTAGGTACATCAAATACAGCCCCGCAAGAACAATGTCCTACATTTCTTCTATGAGGCCTACTATTAGGATTAATAATCAATTTATTAATTCCTTTAATATTAACCACCGCATTTAAGTCCCATTTCTTATTACACTTCATACAATTATAACTAATCCCTTTACTCACTCTCATTCTTTTTCCAAATCTATTTGTCATTTCATCACCACCATTACCAACACTACTAATGTTATTACATTAACTATATTGACTGTTATAATTATTCTATTTGTCTTTTCAATTAAGACATTTAACTTTTCTAATAATGTATTTGTTTCTTCCATCATTATACATTCACCATCTTAAAATCATCAACTTCATCTTTCATAAAGAATCTATGAATCCACTCAGCACCCATTCCAGCAGCAATTATATGTGCAAAATGTTGGGCTTCATTTGAACCATCCCAAGCATTACCTTGACAACTAAAACTACCTTCCGGCCCTGCTAATAAAGTTTCATATAATTCTGGTCTTGCTCTAAAAGATACAAATGCACAATTTCTACCCTGCGCTCTTAAATCTAACCATTCAACATTTGACCTGTATAATAACCTTCTAACATCTAAATTATCCGCACAGCAAATTACTAAATCATAACCTTCAATCTGTTTTTCTGTTAGAATTGGATATTTAATTCCAAATACTTGACTATACTTAGCGGCTGTTGCTGATGCTTTATTTACTTCTAAATCTTCATCAGTACAATATTGGTAAGTTAAATTTTTCTTTTCATATTTATCTGGGTCTGCTACTGTTATTTTATAACACTTGGTTCTATTTAACACTTCAATTAAATACGACCCAATTCCACCTGCTCCAATTATTAATACATTTCTCAACTTATTCTTCATTCCTATACGCTCCACTCACTATACCATCAACTGTAATATCGCCACTTTCTAATTGTTTTCTTGTTATATTAAGGTTGTTTAATATTGTTTTATAATTATTTCTTAATGTAACTTCTGTTATTCCACATACTTCAGATATTTCCTTCTGAGTACGAACACTTCTTAAGCCTGTTATTTTAACACCAATATAAAGAATACCAGCAGTATAACCCTGCCCTAATTGAATACAAAGGGCTTCACCCATTTTTTCTAAAAACTCTCCTAATTTTTGCATTTCAGCAGTTACTTCTTTATGAACACCTAATTGATTACAATATTTATCTATATCAGAACGAACATCTCTTCTAGAAAGAACCCAAGGTCGTTGAAAAAAGGTAGCAATTTTTCTAGAAAATTTTGCTACTTGTCTTTGATGAGCACCATTAAATGCACATATTTCATCAATCCTTCTGTTAATATTATTATCTTTATATGTAAAATATAAAATTGCTGCACAACGGGTTTCCATAGAAGTTCCACCCATTTTACGCTCTTTATATAATCTTTTATAATTCCATATAGTTTGTTCTCTAATAGTTCTAGGTGTTTCAGCATCACCACATAACATATTTAACTGTATTATTCCTCTTTGAATAGATTTCTCTCTACTAGTTAAACTTTTAGTTGATGCCCTTCTTAAACTTCTACCAAGACGAGTTCTATCAACCGAACCATCTCTATTATATAAACCAACATTAGAACCAAGATGCCATCCTTGTTTATTTGGTTCATATATTTGTTCTGAATTAGGGTCTGCCGGTCTTTCTCTTCCGGTAATCCTTTCTTCTAACATATCGTCAATGAGAACCAACCCACAATCTTCACAATATATTTCTGCCCTAAAATCATCTCTTTTCAAATTTCTACTTTTACATTCTGTACACTTTACAATATCTTCTATTTCTTCCATTTACTTCACCTCAATTATTTTTGCTTGTCTACTTATATTAGACAACATTTTTATCATTTCTTCTATATCTTTTATAGTCTTTTCCCAGACTTCTTCATTTTCACAATTAACTTCTATTACCAATAATTTCTTTAACATCTTCATCACAAAACCTTTCTATGCTAGCCCTTTGGAATATTTGACCGTCTTTATGCCTATCGTTTAAATATCTTGATACAGTATTTACTCTAGCAACAGTCATTGAATCATTTAATAACGCTAATGCTCTTGCAGCAAATTGGTCACCAATAGATGAATTTTTTGACATATTATCAATACATATTGGCCCATCTAAATAACCCTTTTGAAACTTCCTTTTTCCATTATTAGAAACACTTGTTGTATAAACATATGTTGATACTGCTTGTATCTCAGATTTATACGCATTATCTGTAATAACCCAATCTGCCATTTTACCTTTAACAAAAAGAGCCTTAGCCCTTAGTGAATTAGATTCACCACTTTCATACCATAATACTTTAATTTTATCACTATACTGTTCAGCCAAATCTGTTAAGAGTGTTGATGCCCTATCTTCTACAATTGCATCAGTTCTATTTTGTTCAAGAAAGTTAATCATTAAAACCAATTGTTGTTGTGTTGGTTTTTTCTTTAATAATCTTTCCCACAATTTTTTCGGTGAAAGGTATTTCCAACTTCCTCTTTGTTGCCCTTTCCAATAAAAATTCATATAAGTATTCATATTTTTTATAGATATTGGCGCCCATATTCCATCAGATATTTCCATAGCACATTCATCATCACTAATCATTTTAACATTAAATCTAACATCAACCATTTTACCTTTTTTATACCAATGAAAAGGCGCACGATTTTCTAATGCATAAGAAACATTTTCTGGTAGTCTAAGATGGTAAAGCATATATTTATACAATTCAGTATTATCATCAGAAAAACATGACCTAAAAACTACCCTACTTATTGTTGTTAATATAGTATCTTTAGATTGCATCTCTCCCATTAAATGATACCGTGTACCAATTTTATTAAATAATAACATTAGTGGGTCTTTTTTACCAATATAAATTGTATAATTAAAATCAGTTATTCCTTTTCTATTTAGACCAAATTTTCCTTCTAACCATTTATTAAGGGCTGTTATTGTTGGTTCATGAGCATTTCTGTATGAAGATGGGTTAATACTATTATTATTATTAGATGTACCACCATAATAGCGTCTATAATAGGGAAGTTCTCCATTATTTTCACCAACAAATTTAATCCATGTTGTGTTAGATTCACGACTATCATCTGGTTTTAATATAGATACTACTTCAAAGCCATCATTATTTATTTCATCTTCCATTTAACTCACCCCATAGGTTTTTCTTTTATAATTAACTTCACACGCTTTATGCATTTCTTTTTTCATATCTTCTGGGTCTGTTAATTGTCCACCGCAAATTCTACATTTAGTAGCAATCTTTTTATTAAAAGATATACGACTAGGTATATAGTGTGGGTTTCTATCGGTCATTTGATACCACTATCCTTTGTTTTGATACAACTAAATGAGGGAATTCTTCAATTAATTCCTCAATTTTATTTGCAATTGCGCTTGGGGAATCAAAATCTTGAACCCAAACACTACCATTTGATTTTAATATAGTTACTCTATATCTAAATGTTATTGTTTCACTCATTCTTCCTCACCATTATATTTCTGTTCTACTAACCAATACCTATATAATTTTATTTGTAATAATTCTTTAGGGAATTTTTTCATTTCTCCCCATGTATATTCAGTACCATCAATTATTGCTCTATATTTTGACATATCTGTTCCTTCTATAACTTGACAAATAGGTGTCCTTAATTCATAATCATACAATTCATTATTACTATTTGTTCTTTGTACTATTTCAATTTTAGTTGAAGTTTTCCTTCTACCTTTAGTTCTATTTGAGAATGTTAAATCTTTCATTCTGTCAATTATTTGCCCACTATTCATATCGGCTATCCATTCTGCATCTTTAAATATACTCGCTGTTCTTATCTCTTTTATCATCATTTTATTCACTCTTCTTCTTCTGGGTTATTCTTATAATAATTAATTTTATTTTTTGTTTTCTCTACTTCGTCTATCATCCATCTTTTAGGATAAATAGATGAATCACATAATATGATTTGACCTACTTCACTCATTAATAATTTAATTTTATATAAATCATCATGATTAGTCATTTCAATACTATACATTTTAGTAATTAAATCATCCCAAGTTTTTTGGGATTCATATTTACCTCGCCTTTCTTTTTCCCATTCTAATACTATTAATTTTGCTTCTCTAAAATCTTTAAATACCTTTGACCAAGATAGATACATATTAACCACACTCAGAATGCCCACAACTATCACAATTAGCACAACCACCTTGATATACTAATTTACCTTCAGTACAAGATACACAATTAATAATATATGGGTCACCTGCTCTATCTGCAAATTCTTTTAATACATTTGAAATTGAGGCTACGGTTCCTTTCATTGAACCTTTACTCTTTTCTAATTGTTCAATAAGTTTATCTAAAGGAACATGGTATCTTAATCCTGTTGAAATTAACCTGCTGATTGAATCTAATTGTTCCCTTCGTTCAGTATGTTGAATACTTGGTTTATTCAAATAAGGATAATTAACAAACATTTCATGTGGTTGATTATCAGAATGAGAAACTGTAATATAAATATACTCATCATCAAGACCTTCTGCGGCTACTCTAAATCTGACGGCTTCTGATACATCTTCTAAATCCTTTGGATTATATTTATTTTTATCACTTGTATTTAAGACTTGTATGCTCTTAGAACCATCACGATATATAGTAGTACCTTTACATTTAGAATCCCATGCTAACATATACGCTCTCTTTACATCATCAATGGTGGCCTCTTTTGCTAAATTAATTGTTTTACTAATTCCAGAATCAACCCAAGTTTGAAATTTTGATTGAATTGCTATGTGGTCATCAACTGATAATTCTGTTGCTGATACAAACACTTCGGGATATTTTTGTGCTAACGGATTTATAATCCATGTTCCATCAGGATTAGATTCATCTATTCTAAATATCTTATCAGCATAATGTGGTTCAATACCTGTTGAACAATCAGCAATATAACCAATACTACCTGTTGGTGCAATTGTAGTTAAACAGATATTTCTAACACCTGTTTGTTTATATTTCTTTCTAGTTTCCGGTGGCAATTGTCTACCATCAATAAGAGGTTTATAATCCCCATATTCCCATCCTTTAAAAGAACCAAACTTTTCAGCATATTCTACTGATTCAGCAAATGCCCATTTATATATAAACTTCATTACTTCTTCAGCATACTCTAAAGCCTCATCAGTTCCATATTTAATACCCATTAGAATACATGAATCCGCAAACCCCATTACACCTATACCTACATTCCTATACGCTCGGCTATGCTTCTCAATTTCTGGTATAGGATATACATTTTCATCAATAACTGATTCTGCTAAACGATAAGCATACTTAACTGCTTCTTGAAGTCTTTTCCAATCCATTTTGTCCTTATTTATGAAATTACCTAAGTTTATCGCTACTAAGTTACAAGAACCATAATCGGGCAAGGGTTGTTCACCACAGGGATTAGTTGCGTGTATAGTCATGTCGTCATCCCATTCATTCATATTATACGCATCAGCAAGATACTTTGCTGGCATTGTTTCGTTTATTCTATCAATAAACACTAATCCGGGGTCGGCGCAATCATGGGCTGATTCAGCAATTAAATCCCAAATCTCTTGATACGAATACCAATTTGTTCTATTACCGCTTTTTATCCATTCTGTTAATTCATCAGTTTCTTTATTAATTTTAAAATTAATACTATTAAACATAAACTTACAATTATCATTTGGATATTTTTGTAAGTTATCCATAAAATCATCAGTTACAGCAACACTAATATTAAAATTACTTAGTGTTCCTTCCTCATGTTTCATTTTAATAAAATTAACAATATCGGGGTGGTCAATTCTAAGAATTGCCATATTAGCACCTCTTCTTTTACCACCCTGTTTAATTTCTTGGGTGTTAGAATCAATAACTCTCATAAAAGATAGTGGGCCACTAGCCACTTGATTAGTTCCACCAACACCAGAATTTTCATGCCTTATTCGGCTAAAATCAAATCCAGTTCCACCACCGTATTTATGAATTAACGCAGTATCTCTAGCAGTTTTGAAAATCTCTCCTAAATCATCATACATTGGTAATACATAACACGCTGATAAATTACCATGCCCCGTTCCCGCATTAAATAGCGTTGGGCTGTTTGGTAAAAAATCACAATGTAATAAATAATTAAAAAACGCTGCTTTATCTTCTGCACTTGTTCCTAAATCAGCCACTCTTTGACAAATTTGCGGCCAAGTACTTTCATCTTCTTGATAATATCTTTGTTTTAATAAATTTTGAATCCACACTTTTTCATTTGGTAATATCATTTTAATTCCTCACAGTTGTTCTAAAAGGACAATCGTTTAAGTGGGTAAATGAATAATCTGTCCATCCTTTACCCGACCTAACATTTAGTTTAATCGCCCACTCTTTTTCTATAGTGAATTTCCAATTCGCTATATCTTTAATTCCTAATAACCCATATCGGTTATATATTATACTTGGAGAAGAGAATTTCTCGTCTTTATATATTATTTCAGTTTCACCATCACATACTATATCATATATATCTGATGATGCTAATTTAGTTCCTTGAATATAAAAGTCTGGTCTTATGGGAATTAAATCTATTGGTAATTCCTCATACCCTCCAAATTCTTTCATATCATTAATTAGTTCATCTGGGTTAATCATTGTCCACCCTAATTGGTCTAATATCATTTTTAATGCTCCTTTACTAAAGAAGTCTTTTCCATCTGCTTTCATATAAAATCCCCAAATATAAGCGACACTTAGGCCACTAATTTCTTTTCCTTTCTTATACTTTTCACTATATCATTTTAGAGATGATAGGACATTTGCGGTAGCATACGCCCTATCACCCCATTGTTCGCTTCACCCTCAAAAAGAGGGGTCTAAATGCAAAGTGGGGCTTAATAGCCGCCAACAATTGCAGGGGTTAAATCTACTGATTCAACATTATCCCAATTAAGGGAATTGATTTCCTCTCTTGAAACCATTTCACCATCCACAAACACCCAATGTGTAGGGTGGTCGTTAATTTGTTCAATTGCTTCGTTCATTGTTACTTCTAAGTCTGTATGACCTGTTTCATTTAATATTCTTAACTTCATTTTTTTCACCTTTCTTCTATTTTCTTATTTGACCTGTGGCCTCTTGCTATAAACGCTCCTTGCTAGCAGGGGTATTAAAACCCTTCGTAGCATCTAGCAATCTGCCTGTTAGGACTAATATCGTTTTCTCATATATTTGCACATATGACTCTAAATTCATTGAATGTTGGTTTAACTCATTTATCTGCTCTTGTTGTCTAGCAACAATTTGACCTAAAGATTCCCTTTGGTCTACAAATGACTTTTGCAACTCATCTAATTCATGTATCAACTGTTCTTTTGTTTTTCTCATTCTTCTTCACCTTTTAATTTATTTATCAATTTACTTGCTTGTCTTTTATCCAAATCTTGTGGAATGTTATAATCACCACCTGCTAGTTTTTTAATATACCAAATCTGTTTTTGGCTAGCCGGTAGTGGTTCGTCTATTACAATATTTTTTAATGTTCCTAATTGTCTTTCAGATATATTCTTTCTATCACTAAGACGATAAATCATATCAGTTAAAAATCTCCTTTCCCAATCAGAAGTTGCTATATTTGTATTGAATATTGGTAAGTCATAATACTCACACATTTCAGCAAACACACTATTATCGGTTTCTGCTTGCATTCTGCCAGCAATTGCTTGTGCTAATCTCTTTTCTTCTCTAACACCTTCAAGTTCAGCATTTTTAATCTTAGAATCTTCTTCTCTTTTTAATTGTTCAACACGCATTTTAGTATATTTAACCCGTCTTTCTTCATTTTCTATTTCTTCTTGTTCTCTAGTTCTAGTAATTGATTCAATTCTATCTCTTCTATCACTTTCTTCAATTTCAATTGCGGCTTTATGGGCTTCAATTAGAATTGCAAACATTTGTAAATCATTCCAAAGTCTTTCATTTGGGTAACCTCTAGTTTCTATTTGTTTTTTTGCATTATTAGGATGATTCCATCTCCAAACAATACTAGACATTTTATATCCTACTGTTCCAAATTTACCTTCTGCTCTTTTACGGATAACATTTGTTGGCTCATACCTTCTAGTTTGTCCATCCCATCTTGTACCTTTTTGCCTAACATTAAGTCTTAAATCTATTTCTTTAACTTCTTCAAACCATTGTTCAAATTGTTCACCGTGAAGATTCCACCACCATTCTGCTTTTAGGGCTTTAACTTTTTCAGTTAACCACTCATCAATCATTTCTTCTGTTACTGTTTCTGGGTCAATACCTTGATTTTCAAAGTGTCTAATAACCATATAAGATTCAATATGTTCTGAACCTACAATTTGCATATTACCATTTTCAGTATTTTCAATTTCAAAATGCCAAACAATAGGATGACCACATAAACATTCGTGAGGGTGATTTTCTAACTCATTACCAATACAATGAACATCTGGTAATTCACCTACTGCTTCTTCACCAAATGGAATATACCAAACATTATCAGTAACAATCCATTCTTTATTCGCTTCATTATAATTATCAGCAACTGATAATTGTGTCAATCTCTCTTTTAATTTTTTATCCCAACGACCATCCTTTAATGACCTTCTAGGTTCTATCTCTTCAAATTCTCTCATTATTCTTCATCTCCTTTTTTATTCACTTCATCAAACAATACTTTAGGAATATAACAATTCCCCATACATAACATACATGGCCCAAACTCATACTTATAGTTAGAAACCATCCATTGTTCTTTTTCACCATCATTAGAAAATACTACTGTTGGTTTATTTTCATATACTCTTTCACCTGTACCATTACAAGAAACACATGATTTAATTTCCTTACACCCTTCACAAGCATAACAAATTACAATCTGTTCATCTACTTTTAATTTACCTATTCCTTTACAAAAATTACATTCCATCTTCCATCATATCCATCTTTTCATATTCTCTTTGTTCTTCAAGATAACCTGTTAAAACCATGTCAATCTTTTCAAACAATGATTCTGCTGTTCCAGCAATTACCTTTCTATTAATACTTAACCAAATGCGATGATGTGTATTTAATACACAAATTACTTCATCATTATCATCATTGATTCTAAATACAATTGGTGGTAATTCTGCATCATTTATTATTCTAAACTCTACTGTATTAGACATTAGTTTTTCACCACCGTAAGCATAAAAGTTTTGTTTCCACTTTTAATAATAACGTTACCATTTTCAATAGTACATGAACTAACTTCTGTACCAATTGATAAACCTTCATCATATAACCAATCTTCTATCACTTCTAATACTTCCATTCCATCTATCATTTTAATTCCTCACACTTACAGATTCTTTCTGCCCTATTACATTCTTCGCATATTGCTATTACACCATCACACATT
>TARA_R110002110_G_scaffold108700_2_pt1 | contig 11718 bp, 9 predicted proteins | sample TARA_R110002110 | Tara Oceans TARA_R110002110 (sample SAMEA4397330) | marine metagenome | biome: Polar Biome; feature: [SRF] surface water layer (ENVO:00010504); material: water (ENVO:00002006), including particulate matter (ENVO:01000060) such as... | depth 5 m
CAGCTCGGTTCAAGGCTTCATGACGCCCGTTCCAGAGGCCGGGGCAGCCTCGCAGGACCATATCTCGACATTCATGTACAATGGAAAGACAGGTTTCCTGGACCTCGAGCTGAGCACCAATCCAGGACGGGGTACCTATATTCCAACTCAGGAAGATGTCACTTTTCTGGCTGTAGACCAGGGGCTGTCAGCCAGCGTCAGATACACTGACTAGTCCAACATCTTTCAACGAATAGGCCCATCCATGCGGATGGGCCTATTCGCCGACTCCATTATTCGGCAGCGAGGCACAATATGTCGACAGATGAACTCAAGGGCACGATGGCGGAGTCTGTCAGGCAGGCCAAATCGCGTTTTCTGAAAATTGATACGGCGACGATCCAGCGGTTCATTGAGAACCAGCCCGATGTATCAGGGCCCGTCTCTATCGAAAATGTCGTCTTTCCGACCGATGGCGCGGGCTCAAGCAATGGCATCGCCTTCCTCAAGGCGACCGGCGACTTCGGCGACGGCGTGCAATCGCTTGACCTGGTTCTGAGATACTCGCCGGGCGAGCAGCTCCTGAAACAGAAAAGATATGACCACGAATTTGAAACCCTGATTGCCCTGCAGCCGTTCGGGTTGCCTGTTCCGGAAGCGCTCTGGCTCGACGCAGATGGTCGATGGCTGGGCACCCCAGGCTACATCATGAAAAGGGTCGATGGCGACGTCCCGAGTGCGGCGATGTATTCTGCAGGCCCTCTGGCAAACGTTGCGCCCGAAGTTCGAAACGAGCTTATGCTCAAGGCGGCGGGATTTCACGGTCAGCTCAGGAAGGCCGCAATTGGTGCAGACAAGGTTCCCCATCTCGTTAAGAGAGGCGATGGCACAACGCCCATCCGCCGCGAGCTGAGCTGGTGGCTCGAAGAAGTAAATCAGGTTTGTGACGCAGAGGATCCGAAGGCAAAAATGATCAAGGCCGTCCATGACTGGATGGTTCAGTATGAACCGAGAGACCTCTATCCAGCCAATCTTGTGCACGGAGACGCGCAGATCGCGAACATCATCTATGCTAATGGAGACATTGCTGCCGTCGTTGATTGGGAATTGTCGTATCTGGGCCACAATGAGTCTGATCTGGCGCTGATCTGCTTCCTCACCGAAAGCCAGAAACTGACAGACACAGCTGTCGAAGGCACACCGACGGAAGAAGAGTATCTCGAACGGTACAGCCGCGAAAGCAGCACCGAGGTCATGCACTGGCCCTATTTCAAGCTGTTCAATCTGTACAAGATTATTGCCGTTTCCCGAATGTCAGCGCACTTCATGCCCTCATTCGAACAATTGTGGGCTTTCTATTTGCAACAGCTCGACGACGTCTGGACGGCGGCGAAAGAAACTTACGAATAGCATACGATGTTCCTCGTCTATGGCCGAGGAAGCGGGAGCTATTGTCGCAGCCGTATCAAAGTCAGAAACTCACGCCTCAATGATGCATTATCGAGAAACTGCCCCCGCATGACGCTGTTGATCATCTGGGTATTGTCGTCCTTCACGCCGCGCCAATGCATGCAGAAATGATCTGCCTCCATGACGATCGCGATTCCATCCGGTGTGATCAGCGTTTCCAGAAGATCGGCCAGCTGGACTATCGCCTCTTCCTGGATTTGGGGGCGCGACATGATCCAGTCCGTCAGACGCGCATATTTCGACAGACCGATGAGGTTCGACCACGCATTCGGCAGGATACCGATCCAGACCCGGCCGATAATCGGACAAAGATGATGGCTGCAGGCACTGCGGATGGTAATCGGGCCGACGATCATGAGCTCGTTCAGTCCTTCGGCATTTGGAAACTCGGTCGCTTCCGGCGCTGGCAGATATCGGCCGGAGAACACCTCGGACAGATACATGCGCGCGACCCGCTGAGCTGTCTCGCGTGTATTATGGTCACGCGCGGTATCGATCACAAGGCTATCAAGAACGCGATCGACTGCCGCCTCGACCTCAGCCTTTATAGCGTCCAGATCACCCGGCTCCAGAAAAGCCGAAATATTGTCATTGGCGAAGTATCTGTGGCCCGCCGCTTCCAACCTTTCGCGCACTCTTACCGAAGCTGTTGCAGGCGTAGGCGTCCTATTCGGCACGCGCATCTCCTTCCTGCCAGTATGTATCGCGGAGGGATCGCTTATACAGCTTGCCCGTGGCCGCGCGGGGCAGTTCATCGATGAAATCGATCTGCCTCGGGATCTTTACGCCGGAGAGCTTCTCTCGCGCAAATTGGGAGAGTTCCGAGGCCATGTCAGGACCAGCCTTGGAGCTATCCTTAAGCTGCACGACGGCGATCACCTTCTCTCCCATGTCCGGGTCAGGGCCTCCGATCACAGCGACGTCCAGCACATCTGGATGCGTTACCAGGTGGTTCTCGATCTCCTGGGGATAGATGTTCACGCCGCCGGATATGATCATGAAACTCTTTCGGTCTGTGAGGTAGAGAAATCCGTCCTCATCAAGCCGCCCCACATCGCCAAGAGTCGACCAGCCACACCTGTTTCGGCTTTCGGCAGTCTTTTCGGGGTCATTGTGGTAAGTGAACGCATTACCACCTTCGAAGAAGACTGTGCCTTCCTCGCCAACACCAAGCTCTTTGCCTTCCTCATTGCAGATATGGATCGTCCCCAGCACCGCGCGGCCTGCTGTCCCCGGCCGTTCAAGCCACTCTCCGGCGCGCACGAATGTCATGCCATTACCTTCCGAACCGGCATAGTATTCATGAACGATCGGGCCCCACCACTCGATCATCGCGCGCTTGATCGGGACCGGGCACGGGGCCGCCGCATGGATGACCGCCTTCAGCGATGAGACGTCGTAGCCGAGCCGGGTCTCCTCCGGCAGTTTCAGCATTCGAACGAAATGGGTCGGTACGAACTGAGCGCACGTCACCCCGCGCTTGTGCACGAGCGAGAGCACGAGTTCAGGGTCAAACTGCTCCATCACGACGGCTGTTGCCCCCAGCCGCTGAATGGTCATTGTCCAGCCGAGCGGTGCGGCATGATAAAGCGGCGCCGGGCATAGATAGATACTGTCTTGGCTTGCGCCGGCAAGCTTTGAAACGAGTTTCGGGAATGCTTCATCTGCCACCGCTGGCCCATCGACCGACCGAGTCGGTGCAATCCCCTTTGGACGCCCAGTCGTCCCAGACGAGTAAAACATGACAGCGCCGCCGCTCTCGTCGCCAATCGGAGCAGCGTCCATTTCAGACAATGCCTCGTCCCAGTTCACGTAGGCTTCGTGATCCTTGCCCGTCTTGAAGAGGAGAATGTCCAGGCGTGCGTTCGCAACGCTATCAAGCTCCTTTGCGAGGTAATCGGAAGTCAGAAGCAGACGGGCGCCGCTATCCCGGAGGATATAGGCTATTTCATCAGCCGTAAGACGCGATGAAACTGGTACGTAGAAGAGCCCTGCCCGCTGCGCCGCCCAGCAGAAGTCGAAGACTTCGGGGCAGTTCTCCAGGCAGAAGGCTACCTTGTCGCCTTTGCTGATACCGAGCTGACGGAAGAGCCGGGCGCCCTTATTGGCAGCCTCTTCAAGTTCGAAATAAGTGCGCGAACGCCCGCTCGGCTCGAAGACAAGCGCCTTTTTTCCTGGATGAGACTGCGCGAATATCCGTGGATGCATGTGCTAAACTCTTGATCAAGGGATTGACGGCGGACCTTTTCAGTTCCGCCCTTAAAGCTACGTGAAAGGTGTGACGGGTGAAGTGAACTCAATGCTTCGCGACATAAACGGCCTGAGGCGCCATGAATTCTAGCAGTCCCTCCATACCGTTTTCGACGCCAAAACCGCTTGCCTTGTGCCCGCCGAAAGGTGTGTCCGGACGCAGGTTGAGGTTCTGATTGATCCAGACAGTACCTGTCTCCATCTTGCGTGCGATCTTCATGGCCTCATCAGTATTCTTCGACCAAACGGCGCCTGCCAGTCCGTACTCGCTGTCATTCGCACGGTCTATTACATCGTCGATGTCAGAAAATTTGAGCATCGGCAGAACCGGTCCGAAGGCTTCTTCCTGAACCACGCGCGATCCTTCCGGCGGGTTGTCGACAATCGTGACCGGGACGAAATACCCCTTTGTATCAGGAATATCTGCGCCTTCGATCAGGGTGAGATTATTGGCGCGCGCATCGTCCAGAAGGTTCATCACCCGGTCGAACTGACGCTTGTTCTGAATCGGGCCCAGCACAGTGCCCTGCTCCGATCCATCCCCGACCTTGGTTGCTTTTGCTATCGCAACAAGCCGGTCGCGAAGCGCATCATAGACGGACTCGTGAACATAGAGGCGCTTGGTGGCCACGCAGATCTGGGACGTGTTGGCGAACGCGCCGAAGAATATCTTCTGGGCGACTTCGTCCACATCGACATCGGGCAGGACAATTGCGGCGTCGTTCCCGCCAAGCTCAAGCGTCAGCGCCTTGAGGTCGCGCGCAGCGCTTTCCATGACCTTCTTGCCGGTTTCGGTTGACCCGGTGAACGAGATTTTCGCAAAGCCTGGATGAGACGTCATCCATGGCCCAAGCTCATCCCCGCCGGAGATCACATTAAGCACGCCGGGCGGCAGTATGTCCTGCAGGAGCTCGCCGATTTTGAGCGTACAGAGGGGCGTAAAAGGTGACGGCTTCAACACCATCGTGTTGCCCGCGAGAAGTGCGGGCGCCACTTTCCAGATGGCGAGGTTCACAGGGAAGTTCCACGGTGCAATCGCGCAGACGACGCCCAGAGGCACATAGCGGGTTTCAATGAATTGCGCGTCGCTGTCTTCAGAAGTATGAACGGGCGGGCGCATCTGCGATACCATTTTCAGCCACTGGCCCGACATCATGATTTCGGCCGCAGCTCCTTCAGTCGGCCGTCCCTGCTCCTTGGTGAAAAGGCGTGCCAGTTCGGCCGAATGCTGAAGGATGATGTCGCCGGCCTTCGCAAGAAGATCCGCGCGCTCCTCAATCGGACGCAACTTCCAGGCCTTGAAGGCTAGGCGGGCGGATGCCACCGCATCGTCGAGCTGTTCCCGGCTACAATCTGGAGCCTGCGCGAACACCTCTCCGGTTGCCGGATTGATAACATCAATCTGCCCCTTCGCAGAAACGCTCTTGCCACCAATGGTCATTGAATAGTTCCGGTCAAAGTCGGTCATACACCTGTTCCTGTCGTTGATTTTTTTGAATGACGATAAGCTATCGAACGCCGCTCAAGCCCGGCTCGAATTTCATCGCTGTGTTCGCCAATCCGAGGCGGCGGGAGATGCTCTCTTCGCCCGTGGGCGCCGAAACGGACGGGTCTGTTCATGTCATACCAGGTGCCCTCGCTTGGGTGATCGCGTCGCTCGAAAAATCCGTTCTGCGAGAGCTGTGGATCCTCGAGCATGTCTGCGAGGTCGCGTACGGGCATGCAGGGGATCCGGGCCGCCCGGAAGCGCTCTATCCATTCAGCCGTCGTGGCCGTCGGCGTGATTTCAGCGAGGCGCTGATACAGCTTATGCTGCCCAAAAAACTGTTCTCGCGGCGTTTCGAGGTGTTCCCGTTTCAGGAAATCGAGATCGTTAATCACGGTGAATACCATTTCCCAGCTTTCGACTGTGTACGGCACAATGCTGATATAGCCGTCGCTTGTTGGAAATGGCTGGCGGTCGGGATCGAGCTGACGCGGATATCCGACCGCCGCATTGGGTGGATCGAATGTCAGCCCGCCCAGATGCTCGGCCAGCATGAATTGCGAAAAGGCCTCGAACATGGGTACTTCAACGAACTGTCCTTCTCCGGTTCGTAGCTTATGCACATAGGCCGCCAGCGCTGCCTGAGCCGCGTAAAGGCCCGCCACCTTGTCCGCGATCAGGGACGGAATGTACCGGGCCTTCCCACTGCCATCGACACGTCCAGACAGCGTCGCGACACCCGAAGCCGCCTGGATAACGTCGTCATAGGCTTGCAACCCATCATAAGGCCCGCCAGAGGCAAAGCCGACGCAGTGAATGTAAATAAGCTCAGGACTTAGCGGCGTCACCTGGTCTGGGCCAAACCCCAGCTTTTCAATCGCGTTGAGGCGAACATTGTGAATGAAGATATCGGCCGTCGCCAGCAGGTTTGCCATGACCTTGCTGTCTTCCGGCGATTTGAGATCGAGAACGATGGAGCGCTTATTCTTGTTCAGCGCCATGAAGCCTGGCGACATGCCGCGCGTTCTGGCTGGCTTGGCCGAATGACGGAACTGATCGCCTTCAGGGGCTTCAACCTTGATGACATTCGCGCCAAGATCGGCCAGCATCTGCGTTGCAAAAGGCCCGAAAACGACGCTCGTCATATCGACGATCGTCACACCTTCCAGCATTGATTTGCCGGTGCTGTTCTCCGGTTTCCGTTTCAAGCAACTTCTCCCGCACGGTCACAACCGCCCCGATCGCGCCGCGAAAGATGTCTCCCTAGCAGAACGCGTTGGACAGACCCGTGTTCGAGCATCAGAGCAGCGATATAGAGGCCCAGAAACACGGACCCGACCATCCAGAACGCGACTGAGCACAGAACTGCACGGCTCCAGTGCTCTTCGCGGTAGAATAGCCAACCACACATAAAGAGGTTGAATAGCAGGATGTCCCAAAACACAGCCTTCACCCATGGATAGGCGTCTGATGCCGCGCCGATCTGCGCGACCGACACCGAGAGGCCAGACTGAGACCATGCCCAGACGAACATGACCACAGCGGACAATGACGCGAGCACGCCAAAGCCGATCAGGGCGGACCTGTATGCTGACGCTGAAGGATTTTGCCTAAGCATCGATATGAGCCGGTGTTTTTTCCGGCGAACCGTGAGACGCGATGATACCCGCAATCTCTTCCCTGCTCGGTCTTTCGGCATATTTGCGGGCCAGTCGAAGCGACGCGCCTGGCACGATATTCGCGCGCATGACCCGCAGCCAGTTGCTCGGCTTCTTCGCCCAGGCCGCAGGGGATGTTACTCCGTAATAGGCTTTGACCAGCTCTCGATAGAAAGTCGGATCGACGGTCGGGGCGATGTTCGATGTCCAGTGAACGACAGCCGAAGCAGCGCGGGATCTGACTGTTTTGGGCGCAAGGCCCGCACGGGTTTCAAACCGGGCCTGATCTTCCTTGTCGACGGTGAGCATCATGGCCCATTCGGAGCGGAACCGCTCTTCGAGAGCGTTTTGATATTTGATGACCTGCTCTTTCGGTAAGCCGCCACGCGCCAGAATGTCAGCGAGTATATCGCTTCCCAAAACGCTCCATGTGCAGCCGCGACCAAATTTCGGGTTGGATCTGATCACGGTATCGCCGACCGGGAAATAGCCCAGCACCTGAACATCCCCATCAGGTGCCAGTTTCCGCCAAAAAAAATCCATATTGGCCCAGCCAACGACAGGCGAAGTGGGTTTGGCTCGTTCGGGTTCAATCCAGCGCGCCGCTTTCGGAATACGACGTAGGATATCTTCAAATACGCCCGGCTTTGAAAGCGCGCGGTGATAGAGAAGCGGATCGTCTTGATTGACGACGATCGACATCACGAAATTTGTGTCATCCGCAACAAAAGTCGTTGCGACCAGATCGTCGAAAAGCACGCCCGGCATACCGACAAATTTCGGGAAGTCCTGACCGGGACGAAGTCTGTAATGCCGGGTGAAATAGGCTGAATTGGACTTGTAGTGAAAATCGCCGACTCGGGCGCCCCGTTCGATGATAGGCTCAAGCAAACGCGTCATCCGGCCCGATGCATCAATGATCACGTCACTAGTCAGAGTATGGGTTTCGTCCCCCTCTTTATACTCTAGTCCATGGACCTTGAAGGGTGCTTGTTTGTCATCGGTCAGGAGGCGCAGCACCTTCACTGAGGACCGGATCGTGATGCCGTCCTTACGCTCGGCATATTTGCGCATGGCTTGCTCTAGAACAGCCCGCCTGGAGGCAAGCACCGTCAGGTCCTCATCGCCGGGCTTCAAGATAGCATCGCTGTTGCGGCTGCATGGCAGGCATTGCTCTACCGGGACTTCCTTCACTCCGGCCGCCACCATCTGCTCGGTCAGTCCCGGATACCACCGATTTAGCGCATTGCGCAGGCTACTAAGGAAGAAATGCGGTTGCATGGTATGCGGAACGCCCCGGCGTTGGATGATCCCATTGCGCGTAATCTGATCTTCAACATTGATGAGTTCGTCTCTTTCGAGAATCGTCACGGGAATGCCGCGGCGATTGAAGGCCAATGCCGATGAAAGACCTGCGATACTGGCCCCTATGACGACAACGCCGCGGTCTTGCAGATTAGTGCCCACACAATCCTCTTTGATTCACTGGTTCATGAGACGCTCACAAAGCGCCCAGTAGAAGCCGCTCATCGCATCGTATTGGGCGACGATATCGTCGGGGAGATAGGTGCTCATTGACCCCATGCAGATCAGGATTTCGTAACACGCATGGACTTTATAATAGTCGAGGTTTCCGAGCTGCTTTCCGCCTGCCTCTGCATACATGGCCAGCCATTGCGCCTCACTCGGCGGGCGCACCGGAAGCTGGTCGGCATGTGGCCGGTGCGGGTCCATTGAAACGATCTGGATCGCGAGATCGAGCTCTGGGGCGCCTACGGAACTCAGTTCCCAGTCAAGCATTGCCGCGACGCGGTTCTCATGAAGCAGGTAATTTCCAAGGTTGGGATCACCATGCATCAAAACCGGGTTCACATTAGCGGGAGCATTCACCAGAAGCCACTCGCGCACTGGAACCAGCCGGTCATAGGCCTTGGGCCTGGCCCACTCCCACGTCTTCCACCACCAGTTCGTCAGCTTTTCCTGCGGTGTTCTGCCCTCGGCATTCTTTGTGAAATTTTCCAGCCCCAGTGGGACGTGATCAAGATTGTGGATTTTGGCGAGATTGCGCAGAATATCCCGATAGATCGCCTGACGTCCCGCCTCATCGGTCTCGACCAGAGGGCCGCTAGTGAAGAGGGACGTGGGTATGGGCTCTCCAGGGACGCACTCCATGACAAAGCCGACGACGCCTATGTCCTCGCCCGTTTCATCGAGGCCATAAACCGTCGGAACGGCTATGCTGGTGTTCCGTAAGCGCGACAGCAGGTCGAATTCGGACTTGAGGTCATACTCGACGAAAAGCCGCTGATCCGATTTGGGATCGTAGCGCAGCACAAGCCTCTTCAACTCATCTTGGCCGTTCTGGTGAATCCTCGCCGTGAAAATCAGAATCCCGGAAGACGAGCCTGATTTCGCAGCGCCCCCGCCAATGTCCTCCAGCGAAACCTTGGCCCCGAACACCTTTTCCAGAAAGGGTGCCAACCGCTCAGGGTCGACCCTCGCATATGTTGACTTGGCTGCGGCAACACTTCTGTCCAGCGTATTTGCAATGTCGCTCATTTGTATTTTCGCCCTGTTTGCGTGCGGCAGAATTGGGCTTCAGTGGCCAATCCGGTGCACTTGATTTCCTATTGCCGGATCCATTGCGGATCGAACTCTCTTTTGGTGAGGCCGACATCGCAATTCGCCATGAGCGTATTGGAGACGGGTTGTTCGCCCCGCAGCGGATTATCGATCATGTTGAAATCGCAAACGCCCGAACGGCCATTCCAGCGCGGGATCGAAAGTGCTTCAATGCCGGCCGGCGATGAGCCTGGGCCACCATTGTCGAAATGCGTCGAAGTAACAACGCCGTCGACAGTATCCACATTGATCCTGAGAATTTCACCATTCTCCAGCTTCACGACAGACCATCCTCCGATAACAGAATATCCGTCACAGAGCGTGGAGCTGACAGTGTGCAGATCCCTGATGGTCTCACGCTTCCCGTTGAGCATGACCCAACCCATCTTGTGAAGATTACCCGGCTCGTCCATCATGCTGACAAGCGAATAGGACATGTCAGGGCCGACTGTGCCTGCATGCCAGCGCGCAGCGCGGAAGACGGCATGCGGGCGGTCTCCATAGCCATGATCGCGATAGGCGAGACCGTTTTCAATGTCGATTACGCGGTTGCCAAAGCGCACGCGGCCTTCGAGGCGCCCCGCGCTTTCTGGATGGCCCGACGTGCCCATCGTTGCCTGCTCGGGCCCGGCAATGCTGCCTAGAAGCTTGCCATGGTAGGGCCCCCCGACGAATGACCAGTCCTGCGAAGGGAACCAGTCGTAAACCCGCAGATCGACCTCAGCGTCATCATCCCAGGCTTCAAAGCGGCAATACTTCATGTCCGGAATGGAGAACTTCGCCGTACCGGAGCTTGCAGTCGTTTCGGTACGATCGCCTTTCTCCAGTTTGCGATCGAGGAGGTGACGGCGAAAGCGTGTTCCGTCTGGAAGCGCCATACCCCAATGGGTTTGTGTCGCCCCCTGATTCACGTAGGCGCCTGTGCGGAGAAAGCCCGTTGCGCCGGTGATAGGATCCCGAAAAACCAGCACCCATGATTCCTGCCAGTCAGGATGATCAGAAGGCTTATGTGGCAGATCCACTTCAGAATATAGAGACGTCAAATCATCCTCCCTGGGACATAATCTTGTTTTGTTTATTCAAGGTCGACGTACGCGACCTTTCTCAAGGCTAGGCTGCAGTAAAGTTGATGGGCAATGTCTTTGGCCCACTAATGAAAGCGGATTGCGTCCATTTTGGCTGACCCGCGAGTTCCACCGTTTCAAGTCGCGGCAAGAGTTCTTCGAAGAGTATCTTCATTTCGAGCCTTGCCAGATGCTGTCCGAGGCAGACATGCGGGCCGAAACCAAACGCCAGTTGCTTGTTAGGCTTGCGATCAATCTGAAACTCAAAAGGCGCATCAAAAAGCTCTTCGTCTCGATTGGCTGACATGTACGACAGCATCAGCCAGTCGCCAGCGCGGATTTTCTTGCCGCGCAGCTCATAGTCCTGAACCGCTGTCCGCATGAAATGCTTAACCGGTGTCGTCCAGCGGATCGCCTCCTCAACGAGACCCGGGATGAGGGATGGATCCGCTTTAAGCCGGGCGAGCTGATCCGGCGCCTCAGCGAGCCCCCAGAGCGCACCAGCGGTAGAAGCCGATGTCGTGTCATGGCCTGCGGTCGCCACAAGGACATAATAGCTGTTGGCTTCGCGCTTCGCGATCGGCTTTCCGTCAATCTTGGCGTTCGCAATCACTGTAGCGACATCGTCGCGAGGATCCGTACGGCGCATCTCGGTGAGTTGGTCGAAATAGGCATAAAAGTCGCCAAGAACGGCATTGAACACATTCAGCGCGGTCGATGGATCACTCATCGCCCCTGCATCGCGGCTCTTTTCAGGATCGCGGGCGCCGAACAATTGCTGCGTTAACGCCAGCATCATGCCCTCATCATTTTCCGGCACGCCGAGTATCTCCATAACGACGCGGAGGGGATAGTTGAGCGCAATATCTTCGACGAAATCGCACATCCCGCCACGATCCATCATGCGGTCCACATGATCCCGAGCGATCACCCGTATACGATCAGAGAGCTTCTTCAGGTTCCCGGGCATAAACCATGCCTGGGTCAACATACGATAGGCGCGATGATCGCTCCCATCCATATTGACGACCGAATGGGTCAGATGAGGAGAGTTGAACTTCGCCCCGATCGCATCCAGCATATCGCGAGCGACCAACACGGTAGAACGATCTCCATTTCGGAAGACATCTGCGTTCTTCTCGACTTCGAGAATGTCGGCGTGCTTCGTGATCAGCCAGAACGGATCGAA
>TARA_R110002110_G_scaffold41594_15_pt1 | contig 11717 bp, 15 predicted proteins | sample TARA_R110002110 | Tara Oceans TARA_R110002110 (sample SAMEA4397330) | marine metagenome | biome: Polar Biome; feature: [SRF] surface water layer (ENVO:00010504); material: water (ENVO:00002006), including particulate matter (ENVO:01000060) such as... | depth 5 m
CAATGAAGGAAGGGGTGCGAATGTTTCCTTCTGGTTGAATGTGTTGCGGCCAATCTGCTCTGGGTGATTGACGCTGTACTCGATACCGGGCCTGTGGTCTCCGAGTGCGTACCCGGATGTATTAATGGAATTATCGCCCTCGTATGTGTTCCCTCCCCCAATGGATGTCACCTCTTTGGGGAAGAAGTAGAGGGCGGTCCCGCCCGGCAGAATGGCCATGGCTTTTGATGGGACGGGCCTCTCGTACTGCTCGGTGTACTGGCCTGAATCTGCGAGCGTGGCTTGATCCTTGAACAGGCAGATCGACGAACTGGGCATCGAGCCACAGTCTACGGTTTGGGAGATGGTTGTTGAGTCTTGAATAAGGTCCTCAAGAAACATCATGTCAGTCAGGTGGTCTGACATGCCGTGGACTTCGTTATACAGAATGAGGTTCCAGAAGTTGTGGCTTGGAATCTTGACCGTCATGACTTCTTGGCCAGTTGAACACCATATCGCTAAGCCTAATCCCGTTATGGGAGATGGGGCTTCAGCCCGAATGTTGTACTGGTACATCGCGTACTGGTCTCGATTGGGGCCGAAGTTAATCACCGACTTCGGCTCACATGCGCGACCAAAGATCCCTCTCTTGGGATCGTAGTACCCGACCTTGAAGGCGCAGTTAAGAATCTTCTCTCCCCGTGCCCCTGAATTACCAGAGCCATTGACCACATGCCAGCAGTACGTCCCACCCGCAGATCCCTGCTGAGGCATACACAAGAATGTCTTGCCCCCTCCAGCGTCGTCGCCTCCACCGCATGGATCACCATCGCCGCAGTTTGCGCCTGATCGGCAGTTGGTGTTTATGTCCTCGCCAAATCCACAGTTCCCATCCCACCCATCCTCTGACCCCTCTTCGCCACAGCAGTACATGCCTCCATCTGCGGGATCCATCTCGCCAGCCGCGCTTTGACAGTAGTACCCACAGTAGTCACCCGCGAAGTCTCCGAAGTTAGCGGACGAATGAATGGTCGGCGTGCTGTCTGGATAATTTCCAAACAAACCCGGCACACCAAGGTTTCTCGTAACCGCTCCATCGTAAGAGAGGAGGGCGTGAGAAGCGCCCACGCTCTGGCAGTAGTAGACCTCGCCGCCATACACAGAGAAGAAGCCCGGAGACCCACTGGTAATACTTTGAGTACCACCGAACGCGCCACTTGGCAGGGTTATGCTTTCGTTATTATTGGCCACCAGAGCGCCCCCCACCTGCATGATCAGATCAGATCCATTGGAACTGTTCACAAGGTGAGCGGTGACGTGTGCGTCGGGCACGTCTACGCCCAATCCGTCGACGAAGCCCCGCCTAGTTCGTATGGTCTTCTCGGGAGTGAGTTCCATATTGATGACGCGAGTCACCGGGTTCTCACCTAACTCTGGACGAATGGGTTCTTGGCTAAAAGAGTTCCATACGACGGGTTTGAACTGCCTGCTGCCTGCCATGTGTTACCCCATGCCACCAAGGAAGCGGCCATTGAAGGAGCGGAACTCCTTCTGGAATCTTGTCGGCTTGAAGTAAGCCGCGTTCCACTCGTTGGATCCAGTATCGTCGAACTCGGCCAAGAGACTAAGGTAATCCTTCTCCACCTTTGCTGCCCACATCCTTGCGTCCGCGTCTTCCCCGAACAACATGAGCATGCGAGCAACGATGCGATCTCGAAGGTGTATTCGAAACGATGGAGGCCAGTCACCCAGCGCAGACATGGTGTCACTGGTCCCGTCGCACTTGACATACATGACGGCGAACGCACTGTATTCCTTATCTGGTTCGGGGAACCAAGAGATGGACATGCTGTCTCCGCCCGGTTGCAGGTAGAAGTACCTCGGTCTTCCGGTTGGCTCACCCTCATAGTGGGCCATGAGTTGGGCCCACCGAGTGGAGTCTTTCCAATGGGCCTCGGTAACGACGTTGTTTTCTTTGATGTATATGACCTTGCTTGCAAGGCCGTCAAAGTTACCGATTGATGTGGCGGCTGAAAGGCTTCCCGATACATCAAGAGTCATGTTCACGGGCTTCCTGCGAAACCTCCACTTGCGGGAGTCCCAGAGCAAGACGTGCTCTTCGGCGACGCATCTTTCAAGCACCTCAAGGGGCGGGAACACCGGAGTCTTTTGTCGGATCAGTATGCTTATGGCAGACTTTCGCATGCCCGCCACAGAGATGTCGGACCCTTGGCCCGAGTGAGCCTTGGCCCACGTCTCGGACGCCGTGCTTACAATCTGCCCCAAGAGAGATGCGATTGCTGTCTTGCGAAAAGTGTCCGCGTCTTGGACGGAGCGGAACTGGCGAATCAATCTCTCGGTGACTTCGAGTTCAACTAGTTCGGTCCAAGATTCATCGCCTACCGCGTCGCCATCGTAGTTTACTTTGAACTCGGTATACCACTTGCGTATCTCATCGACGCGCCTCTCCGCGTGATCGACGTACCCGGACCAAGGTTGTTGACTAAGGTTGACGGGCACGTTGGTCGTGCGCCCGAAGACCTCTTGCACAATACGTTCCCTAGCGTTATTCGATAGTCCCATTTAGATCACCGCGAAAAGAGTGTTGCCTGAAGCAGCGGGTGTACCTGCGCCGCCATCCTTGTCAACGAAGAACTGAACATACTTCGCACCTGATGTGTCAATCGTTATAGATGACCCGCCAAGAGTGGGGGCGTTACCGTCTGATGAGATCATGTCATCAGCAACACGAGTCACAAGGCCCTGAGTAGTTCCCGCTGCAAGAGCAATGATGTTGCAGAATAGGTCAGTAGTTGCAAGAGGTCCTGCTGCTGCTGCAGGCTTAATGCTTGCATTCATTGTGCAGTCTAGGATTGCTGCTGCCACCGGAACCCAAGCGACATCTTCTGAAGATCGAACAGCCTCAACCTTGTCATACAGGGGGAACCAAAGTTGCACGCTGAGCCTGAACTGCTCCGCAGCATCGGTTCCGTACGGGTACAAGAGAAGTTTCTTGCCCGACTCCAGTTCGTGCACACCGGCGGTGGCCGTGGTAGGTGGCGTTGCGGTTGGCACGCTGAACGCAATGGTTGCGTCGCCAGTCGCGTTCGTCTTGAACGCTCGACGGAATACGGTGTATGGGTCGTGGTCTACGCGCCCGGCTGAGGACGCACGGTGTCGTGGGTATGTCATTTGCTTTTCCTACGCAAGAAGGTTGCCCTGTATCAGGGTGTTAGTAAGTAGGCCCTCTGTGGAAATCGAGAGGGCCGACGGTGGTTGGTTATACATGCCGAATGTGATCTCGTAACTCCCACCCCGGCCTAAGATAGGAAGATCGGGCGGCACAGTCCCGGTCACGGCGGACCACAGAGAGCCCGTTAGTTTTGTGGTTGCCCCCGAGGAGGGCTTCGCAGCAGCGACCATTGGGGTCGGAGCAAGAGATGCTCCCGCGCTCCAGAGCACACCTAAGTCTGATGGGGTTGTGGCCCAGTCGGTTGTTGTTCGGACAGATGGGGCGGCAACACTGCTGCCTTTGATCAGGAAGAATGACACCACTGACCCGAACTGAAGCGTGGTCAACGTGTCGCTCTCAAAATACTGAGAGGCAAAATGGTGTATGCCATTAGCCATAGGTCACTGATGTCCTGTTGCCGCTTGAATCCACTGATGATGTAACCCTTGTGGTCGCAGCATCAAGTCCCTTGAAGACCTCAGTGCCAGTTCCTGCGCCCTCAACCTGTCCGCACAGAACGGCGGCAATAAGTTTCAGCGCCTCTGGTAAAGTCTTCCCATCAATCGAGATGCCGTTCAACCCGGCGGAGGTGAGGGCGACCCCGGTGGTTCCCGTGTCCACCAAGATTGCGTCGACGATACCATCGATGGTGTCGATCTTGCCGTCGAGAGTTGTGCCGGTATCAACCAAGATACTGTCGACGATACCATCGATGGTGTCGATCTTGCCGTCGAGAGTTGTGCCGGTGTCCACCAGAATGTTGTCGACGATGCCGTCGATGACATCGATCTTGCCCTCAAGGGTTGTGCTGGTGTCCACCAAGATGGCGGTGATGATGGGTACGATTGCATCGCAGAGTGTGTCGATGGTGTTGATCTTCCCGTCGAGAGTTGTGCCAGTATCAACCAAGATACTGTCGACGATGCCATCGATGGTGTCGATCTTAGCATTGAGATCGGCATCTGTGTAGATGACGATGTCCTCCACCTCGATTGAGGCGGTCGATGATGTTGTGTGAAGGATGAAGATGTCGCAGTTTGTTTCTGCCTGAGTGGGGGCGTAGGTGTAGTACCCGTTACCGATCTCGACGTAGGACCCGCCCCCACCTGAAAAACTAGCCCCATCCTTGGACACCGTGTCGGTGAAGTTGCCCGAGTCACTGGCCTTGGCGGCCCCGGTCACGGAGTCATAGGCGTACACCACTACCTTCTGGCTTGCTACATTCTTTTTCATGTGTGATACGTCCTCGGCACACCACTCTTGGCAGCCTTATGTCTTGACTGGTATGCGCCGATGTTGTTCACGCCCGTGTACTCTCGCCACAGCCCTTGATTCCAGCCGTTGGTTGAGCCCGGAAGCGGCCTCATATCTTGGGCCGTGGGGTCGTGGAACTCGCTAGTCTCCGTGCCTGTGTCAGTGGTGAACGCTGCCCCGTCAAGCGGGTAGTCGTCCACACTTGTTGATGCGTTCGCGATGTCCCTTGCTCGGCAGTTGTGAATAATAAAGGGGAGGTCCCCCGAGTAGTCTGAGTCAAAGATGTGCGTGGCGTCAGAGATAATGCTATTGCATAGGACGTACACATCATCAAAGTCCCCGTCGTCCCTCTTGATAGCGGGGCCGTTGAAGTTCCTGAAGGTGCTATCCATACACACGGCGTGACAGTTCGCCACAGTAACGCTAAAGATTCCAGCCTTCGCTGTTCCGTTGCCGTCGAATACACAATGGGAGTAGATCGACGGGGCGGTCGCCTCTTGCACGCACGCTCCAGTTGCACCGCCAGCCATATAGAACCGGCAATAGTGGAAGAGGCATCTGGCCCCACTGATTTTTGCACACCTGAGCCCATCAGGATTACTGGGGGACGAGGATGGTTGGCATATAAAATCACAGTCGACGAACACGGTGTTGGTGCCACCGACATCAACGGCGGACCCCGGCTGGGTTAGCCCAAGATTTCCTGACGACGACCCTGTCGTCACGGTTGTCTTGAACACGCACCCAATAAAGGTGTTTTGATTGCCGCCGGAAAAGACTACCGCGTGGTACGTTGCCTCCGCCGCAACCGCGCCATAGAAATACAGGCCAGAGACGTGGTGGCTATTGTCGCCATACCAAGACATGCCGTGCGTGCCGACGTTTATCTGTGGCATGTCAGCAGTGTCGATCATGCCCGTGGCTGTTCCCCTGCCGCCGAACGTGTAATGCGACCCGCTCCGGTGGGGAAACAGGTCGCCGATTGAAGTCTTGTAACCGCGCCACATGATCGCGTTCGACTGGCTGCCGTCATTGGCAACACTGGCCGCGCCGCTAAGGGTATAGGCCCCCGCTTTGACGTTGATCCTGTTGCCTGCGCTCGCATTGGCTGCGGCCTCAGCGAGAGTCCAAGGGCTGCCCGAGGAACCATCGCCGCCACTGGCGTCGTGCGTTACATACTTCTCTACGATTGCCATTCAGTTACTTCTTCTTACAGGCTGGAGTGCAAGAGATTCCCATCCACTTGCGAACCTTGGGGCACAGGACCACGCCCGAGGTAAAGCATACGACTCCAACGAGGATTACAAACCAAGTCGTTCCGAGAAACGAGGACATGTCTGCTAACATTTCTTACTTCCTTTTTCCCTGAGTATCTGCCGAACCAATCGATAGGTCCAAGCGAGAGTGACCACCCCGGTCGCAACGAGTACCGGGATGAAGATCGCGTGGGCGTAGGTCATCACTGCCCAGTTGAGTATGCACAAGATGACTCCGCCGATAGCAGGATACCACCCCCGCCGCCCCCCAGTAACTGCGAGGAGGACGATGCCGCCTGCCGTGCTCAATCCGCCCACCAAAGAGAGCACTGACAGGCTGCTCGTTGCATCTCCGACACTTGTCATATCGGCAAGTCGGTTGCCAACGCTCGAAGAAATACCACGAGAAGAGGTGCACCCGGAGAGGGCTAAGAGTGTGGAGATAAGGGCGGGGCGAGTCATGCGTTCACGAAGACTTCGACAGCGACGGTGCTTATGGTGGTAAAGACAAGCGCCGCAATGGCTGCGGCTGCGTACATCTTTGTCTTGAGTACCGCGAGATCCCTCTCGATGTCGCGTAGGGTTGTGTCTATCTCACTGAGCCTGTTGTTTGTGGACTCAAGAGACTTGATCACGAATCTTCGGTACTCGTTCCAGCCATCATCTGTTGGAGCCATTGGGGGTTAGGGTCCTGCTTGGGTGATACATACACAGATTCCTCGCCCTTGACATACCCTCTAGCATACATGAAATGTTCGAAATCCATAGTAACTGGAACCTCAGAAGGTCCAAGATTTTTGGGGTACACAGTAAACAGGAACGTGGCCTGCCACCTGCCCCTCGATTTCTTCCAGACAACACAGGGCATTCGCTCTGTAGAGGTGTCTCTTAGGGCCTGCTCAAGAGCCTGCTCAAGAAGTTTAGATCCCACCGCCATTCGCTCGTTGCACTTCACCTCGAAGTGGACGACCGGCATGTCATGTAAGACATCCGGCGTGAGGGCGGAGCCGTACTTCTGTTGTCCACGGATCGCGTGGATTCCGTAGTACCCCAGTTCCTTGGCGAAGGCCACCTCACCCCTGCATCCCTTGGCCCTAGAGTTAGTCATCGTCTTCACCACCGCTGACGGGAAAGAAGAAAGACGGCGTAGAGTTACCAAGCCACGTTGCAACAACACCTGTCTCCATGAAGTTTACTGCTTTCTTTCGGTCCCAAGACTCTGTCTCCATCAGTATTTCGACGCACGTTTCGTAGTCATAAACTGCGATGGTCGGCTTGTTGGACCTTCTGATGTACCCAATGTATGCCTCTTCAAAGCCGTCAGCAATGACGGCTTCCTTGTTTATTTCCTCAAGACTTCGGTATATTTCTTTTGGGTTCGTCGACATTGGATGGGTAGCCCATGCCCAATGCTCCAGTCATTCGCTCAACAGTGGACACTCGGCAGTCCAGCGAGCCCTGTAAGTAGCCGTATACAGTTGGAGAATCAAGGCTGGTCTCTTTCATTAGCCAGTATCTGGTCCTCCCTTGTCGGTCTAGTTCTGCAAGGATTGCCTGAGCGGTGTGCCCGGGTTCCTTCCTTGCCCGCTTGGTAGTGTGTGTGTTCTCCATGACTTGAGTGTACCCCCTATCTTGTGTTTATGCCAGTGTGTATCCCACTACACCTTGGGACACATGGGACACATGGGACACATTTCTTGAAAGCCTTGACCTGTTTTGTATTGGCTTACTCTTTGGTTAGTTATTTGTTTTATGTGTCCCAAGTGTCCCAAGTGTCCCAAGAGGTAGGGTACCAAAGGGTAAGCCCCTTGCCCCGGTAGTGTTACGGAGGTCCCCATCTCTGGGCTTGCCCTCCAAAATGTGTCCCAACATGTGTCCCATGTGTCCCTAGAATGGAGAGTTCTCGTCGAAATCGTGCATAGGAAGGTCCTTATGATTAGCACTACCATCATGCTCATCGCCTACCCAAAGCCAAGACCTGCCCCTGCCGGTGTGCTTAGAGTCACACAGTGGCTTCATCGGATCAAGCGTCATCATGTTCTTGATCCAAGTGGTGCACCCCTTGGGAGACATCGTGTTGTCAATGACATCCTGTGCCTGTAACTCTTGGTATAGGGTGCGCCTCTGTATCCTGACCGCGTCCTTCAGTGGGTCACAGCCACGCCTCTCCAAGAGTCGAACGATACAGTTGGCAACCTCCTCAGATTCCTCAAGGTCAGAGTCCACCTCTGGCCGAAGAGACTGGTAGTGGTCAGCGATCTCATCTGCGTTGTCGAACCTCTCAAGGAGGGCACGCTGCCAAGGGGCCCAGCGATCCAGCAAGTCTGGTGAGAGTGAGGATCTCTTCTCTCCCTCAAGCCACGCCATCAGATCAGAGATCAACTGAGGTCTCTTCTCCTGCATGAACCTCTCTTTCCACTCAGAAAAATCTTGCTGATGCTTGGCGTTTCCGATATTGATAATGATCGCACGCTCGGCCAAGTCACGGCTGAGGCTGGGTGTGTTGGCTGTAATGAACCAAGTAAGTAGGTTGGGCCTGCTGAACTGGCCCTTGTACATCTTCTTGCCATCGATGTTCCGGGCTGTGATTGCACCCTCAAGCCCACCCCTAGACAGGCGAGACTTCAGGTTGTCAATGAGCACACACCTCTGGGCCAGTGCTTCATCAGACAAGAGACGTGCACGAACCGCTTCCCAATCCTCACGCTCAGTAATGGACGGAGCACCACCCCAGATCTCGCAGATCAGGGAGGCTGTGGTTGTCTTGCCAACACCTCGGCCATGCTTGGACGTGAACACGAAGGCTGGGCGTGTGCCCGCAGGACCACCCCACCCCGGTGTGGCGAGGGCGGCGAGCATGAGTTGCCTGTCGATGTCTGTCTCAGGGTTGAGCATGGACATCATCTCTTCCAACGCTTGGCCCGTGGGCTCGGGGAGTTTACACTCCATGTAGTAGACGCCCGGCACCTCCGGCACATGAGGCAAGAGTTCCACTGACTGGTAACTAGGCTTGGCCTCAGCCAGAAGGTACTCATACATCTCCTTCTTGGTGCTCGGGTTTCTCTTGGCGCTACTCTCCCTATCCACACACTCCCGCGACGTCCATCGAACATCGCAGTCGCGCATCATGTAGGCGAACATCGCAGCCTCGTTGGTGATGTACCTGAAGGAGCCGGGCCCGGGGAGTTCGCCGTCCATGGGCGCATCGCCCGGGGCGAACAGCATTCCGTTCACCGTGCGGGGCCAGCCTGTGTTGGACTCTTGAATCAGTTCGCAGATCTTGGGGGCTGAGAGGTAGCACCTCCGGGCCTCATCCCCGGTGCCCACGTCGGCCACGTTCGAGATGGTGGGGCGAAAGGGTTTGCCCAAGATGGCTGCCTTCTCCCTTGTCTCGTCAGTCCCGTGAATCATCTTCTGAATACACGACTCGACATTCTCTTCGTCATCCAAGCGAGCGGTCCTCGGCTTGGAGTATGCGGACTTGATCGACTGCTCGATCTCTGTGGGTGTGAGGCCTGAGTTCATCGCTGGCCTGACCAGCATGTTCATGGCCTCGTCCTCGTTGTACCCTCGGCCCGCAAGATCACAGGCAGCAGTGAACAGGCGACTGTTCCGCTCTCCCGCTGGCGCACCTCTCTTCATGAAGTAGAGGGTGGCCGGGTGCGGCTCGGATGAGCCATCCTGAATCTCACTGGGCAAGGCTGTGGATGGGGGAACCACTGACTCTAGCGGCTGAATAGGGAAGTCCTCAAGAGAGCACACCTGATCAGGCTTGAGAGACAGGAGCACGCACTCCTTGTGCGGCTCGTACTTCACATTCAGGAAGCCCGGGAGTCGCATGACTCGCGGCGCATCCTTGATCTTGGAGTCACTCCCGCACGCAGCGATCATGCCACGCTGGTAAGAGGCCCAAGTTTCCTCGTCCTCGATCGCATCTTCGAGTCGCCAGTAGAAGTGGGCGCCGTGCCCACTCATGATCTCGGCAGTGGGCACAGGCAGGGCAGCCTCTGATATGATTCGCCTTGCGTAGTCGATAGACACGTCATCGAAGTCAACGAACAGGCACCTGAAGGTGGCGACATCCTTCGCCGAACTCCCCTGCCTCGACCTCGGGTTCGCTCCGAAGTAGATGTTCTGTCCATCTTGGTTGTTGCTATGAAGAGAGGTGGTGAGTGAGGAGAGGCTCCCCGCCTCAACCCACTCACGCTTGCCCGCCGGAAGCATACGTATTTCAATCAGGTCAGTGGGCTCGAATATCGCTGCCGTGAACTCCTCACTCTGGTGCACTGCGCTGTCTTGCGTTGTCATTGTTGTCTCCTAAGTGGGTGCATTGTATCAGTCCAGTCCAATCATCCGAAGCACAGCGTCTGACATCTTGGCCTTATTTCTCACAGCCCAAAGCATGGACTCGTCGACCGTGTCGTCTACCACAATGTGGTAGTAGGTGCACGGTCTCGTCTGTCCCTTGCGGTGTATGCGATCCCTCGATTGTTGATACCTCTCGTAAGAGAAATCCATCGAGTAGTAGATAGCATACGAAGCGGCTGTAAGTGTGATGCCGTGCCCCGCTGCTGCGGGGTGACAGATCAAGCAGTCCAGTTGCCTATCTTGGAACGCCGAGATGAGCGCTTCGGAATCCTTAGTCCTTCCATCAATCACGTCGACCCTTCTGCCCTTCTCTGATAAGAGATTGTGGATCATGTCTATCTCTGCGCGGAAGTTAGCCCATATGACGACCGGCTCATCCGGGCCAATCTCATCCAACAGGTCAGCCAGTTCTTTTAGTTTGGCTTGGTTCGCTGAGTAGATGGGATCCTTTCCGCCCTCACTCTTGTAGTAGAAGCCGCCGGTCAACTGCCGTAACTTCATCAACTTCGCTTGGCCCGCTGGGGTGAGGGCTTCGCCCTCCATCTCTGTGGCTAAGCCAGCAAACAACATCTCGTATGTGATCCTGTCCTCGCGGCTCATCTCCACCAGCCGCACGACATCTGTCTGGTCCGGAAGGTCGAGCGCTTGCTCCTTGGTCAATGACCAAGAGACGCCCTTGAGCCTGTCATTGAACTCGTCAACCCTATCCTTCTTGGGTATGTACCCGGTGATCACATCTCTCCCCGAGATGGGACGGGTCTGTGTGTAGAAGTACCTGTTGGTGAACCCGTAGAACGACAGGCCGAATGCTTCTCGGCTGATCGCCCTGACTTGCGTGAAGTATTCTGTCGTGCAGTTAGGGGCCGGGGTCCCCGACAAGAGATACACGCTCTCCATCTTGTCGGCGAACTGAATGATTGCCTTGGTTCTCTGAGCCTTGTGGCTCTTGACCATGGACGACTCATCCAAGATGAGCCTGCGTATTCCGGCCTCTAAAAAATCTTGAGTATGATTCTTGAACAGGTCGATGTTGATGATGTAGATATCAGCGTCGGCCTCAGAGATTATCTTGCACCTCTTCTGCTTGGACTTGTCCCAGCAACAGACTACCTTCAGCCCCGGGAAGAATCTCTTCGCGTCGTTCACCCATGCCGCCTTCATCACGGACTTGGGGCACACGACCACAGTCTTGATCGGGTAGTTCTGCACGATGGCGAGGCTGCCAACTGTCTTGCCCAGTCCCGGCTGCAACCAGAAGCCGTAGCGTGGGTGTGTCTTGGAGATGTCAACCATCTTCTGTTGGTGTTCCATCAACATGCGTCACCTCCCCCTACCAGAGCGTTTCTTGAACTTCGCCTTGGGGTTCGGGCGGGACTTCGTCCTGTCCTTCGGCTCCTTGTCTAGGTAGTTCGCCTGCCTCGTTTGCTTTGCCGCCTTGCCCTTCTCGTAGTTGATTGTCATCTTCGTGCTCCTTTAGAAATGCTTCGAACCAATGAAGAAGGGACGCCGCCTCTTCCGTTGGCGGCGCCCCTTCGTAGATGTAAGCCCGTCTCTTGGGGTCAAGTGTGTACTTGGCTCCCTCCATACAACTCGCCTGATCAAATCGGACGAGCGGCCTACCCTCTCCC
>TARA_R110002110_G_scaffold50083_2_pt1 | contig 11714 bp, 10 predicted proteins | sample TARA_R110002110 | Tara Oceans TARA_R110002110 (sample SAMEA4397330) | marine metagenome | biome: Polar Biome; feature: [SRF] surface water layer (ENVO:00010504); material: water (ENVO:00002006), including particulate matter (ENVO:01000060) such as... | depth 5 m
GCCACATTGTCGAACACCGGCAGGTTGGCATAGATGGAAGTGATCTGAAACGTATAGGCGATGCCGCGTGCCACACGGGCATGGGCGGGCAGGCGCGTGATGTCGTGGCCGTCAAAGACAATACGGCCTGTCTGCACCGGAATTCGACCGCACAGCAGGTTGACGAAGGTGGATTTACCGGCGCCATTGGGGCCGATCAGGGCGTGAACCTCGCCTTGCCTCAGGTCAAAATCAACATGATCGACGGCGCGGAGGCCGCTGAAATCATGGGTCAACGCCGTGGTGGTCAACAGGTCTACGGCAGCCATTTTGCCCCCCTTGCGCGGATCGCTCCCAGAATACCTTCGGGTGCGAACAGCACCAGCACCAGCAGCGCGCCGCCCAGCACAAAGAGATGGGCCGAGGTATAGGCCGACGCGATGTCAATCAGATAAAACATCAGCAATGCGCCGACGAACGGGCCCAGCACGGTGCCCGCCCCCCCAAGCAGCACATAGAGCAACGGCAGGATGGAATACTGCACCGAGGCAAAGCTGGCACCGACATAGCCAAACAGCATCGCATAAACCGCGCCCGCTGCCCCGGCATAAAGCCCCGAGAGTGTCAGTGCGATCAGTTTTACCCGGAAGGGGTTGTAGCCCAGCATCCGCGAGCGCTCTTCGTTCTCGCGCATGCCGATCATGCTGCGGCCAAGGGCAGAGCGGGTCAGCGCGAGGTTGATCAGCAATGCGGCGGCAAACAGCGCAAGGGCGGTGAAATAGCGCGGCGTCGGGGCGGAAAAATCGAAAGATCCGATGGCGCGGGCGGTGCGGGCAATGACAAAACCCTCGTCCCCCCTGGTGTAGCGCCCGAAATAGAGGATCGTCAGATAGCCGGTCTGAGCGAACATCAAGGTCACGATCATGAATGACACGCCACCGGTGCGCAGCGCCAGCACGCCCGTTGCCGCCGCCAGCCCGGCCCCCGCCAACAGCCCGGCCACAAGGGCTGGGGTGGCGGACAGACCGAACAGATCGACCCCGAGGCCGGTTGCGTAAAGCCCGGCGGCGAAGAACAGGGCATGGCCGAGGCTGAGCAGCCCGGTATAGCCAAAGGCGATGTTATAGCCCATCGCGAACACCGCCAGCACCATGATGCGGGCGATATTGGTGTGGTGGTAAGGCGGCAGCACGAATTGCAAGAAGAACAGCAAGGCGATGACGCCAAGGTGCAGGACGACCCCGCGCGCGCGCGTCATGTCCTGGCCCCGAAAAGGCCCTGTGGCCGGAAGACCAGCACCATCGCGACCAGAAGTGTGGCGAAAATCTTGGCCAGGGTCGGCGAAAAGAACATCGAGATCACCCCGTCGGACAGCCCGATGATCAGCGCCGCCACCAAGGTGCCGCGCAACGAGCCGAGCCCGCCGATAATAACCACGATGAACGACAACAGCAGCGGGTCTTCGCCCATCAGATAATGCGCCTGACGGATCGGCACGATCAGTACTGCCGCAACCGCCGCCAGTGCCGCCCCCAGCGCGAACACCCCGGCATAGACCCTGTCGACATTGATGCCGAAGGCGCGGGCGGTAGCGCGGTCAAGCTGGGTCGCGCGCATGATCAACCCGGCGCGGGTGCGGGTCATCAGCACCCAGACCGCCAACAATATAAGGATTGCCGCAAAAACCACCGCAATCTTGTAGCCGGAATAGCCGAACCACAGCAGTTGCAGTCGCAGATCGAACGGCGCGGGAACGGGCCGCGCCCCAGGCCCGTAGAACGTCAACGCCGCCTGCTGGAGGATGTAGGAAAGCCCGATGGTGGCGACAATCGTTGCCTCGGGGTCATAGCTCAGCCGCTTCAAAATCAGCGTATCGGACAGCGCCGCGATGGCGCCGACGATCAGCGGGCCCAGGATCAGTGCTGCGGCAAAGCCAAGAGCGGGGGGGCCTGGAATGGCCTGGGTGACAAACCACGCCACGACGGCACCGAGCATGAAAAACGCACCGTGCGCCACATTGACGACGCGCATGACGCCAAACACCAGTGAAAGGCCAACCGCCGTCAGCGCCAGAACGGCAGCCATGACCGTGCCTTCCATCAAGGCGAGCAGCAGGAAGGGGCCGAAATCCATGGGTCTTTGCGTGCCTCGATCCAAAATACAGGGGCGACGCATTGTGTCGCCGCCCCGATTGATGCGTATCCTAGAAGGTCATCGAGGTGTAATCCACCGCGTCCGGATAAAAGCCGTCTTCGATTGCGGTCTGATGAACGCGGATCAGCTTGCCATCGCTGATCTTTGTGATGCTTTGATGACCGAAGGCCTGGTGGGTCTTGCCGTTGAAAAGTTTGGTGCCCTGCGGGTGCGCCTGACTTTCCTCGAAGATCGCCATGTCCTCGATCGCCTCGATCAGTTTCTGGCGGTCGGCAGTCGTCTGATAGCCCGCGGCCTCCATGCCGCGTTTGATCACGAACAGTGTCTCCCAGGTCGAGAACATATGCGAATAGGTCGACACGTCGCGCGCATCCGTCCGCGAGGCCCCGTTGTCATCGACCCCGACAGCCGCGCGGTAGAAGGTTTCATGCTTTGATGCATCGGCCTGTCTGGTGCGGCAATGCCCTTCCCAGAAATGCGTGCCCTCCAGAAATTCGAGGCCTGGCGAGGCCACGTCAACCGCTTCGAGGCTGTCGATAAAGCCAAAGATTTCAGGGCGCGCGCCGTTGCCGTAAAATTCGCCCAACTCCTTGACGAAGGTCAGGACAGACGGGCCGACCATGACGTGATACAGCACCTCGGTATCACGCGGTATTTGTGGCAGATAGCGGGTAAAGCTGGTTTCGGTCGGCGGAATGGCGATCTGTTTGATCACCTCGCCGCCCTGTGCCGCGACCGCCGTCGTGAAAAAATCGCGGTGGTCATGGCCAAAAGCGTAATCGGGGAAAATCATGGTGACCTTCTTGCCGAGGTTCTGCGCGACCCAGGGTGCCATACTGGAGACCTGCGCGCGCACATCCGTGATGCCGGGTTGCATCGTCCAGCGGTTCAACTTGCCGCTGGCGACGTGAAAGCCCTCGGAGCACACCAGATAGGGCACTTTCAACTCGGCCGCGCGCGGGGCTGAGCCGATAACAACGTGCGAAAACAACGGGCCGAAGATCGCGTCGCACCCGGCTTGCGAGGCCAGCTTTTCGACCACCTCGGCACCACGTCTCGGGTCGGTACCGTCGTCTTCGAAGACAATTTCGACCGGCCGCCCGTTGATGCCGCCCTGATCGTTCAGCACCTTCAGCGCGGCGACCGTCGTGCGTTCATACCAACGGCCATAGGCGGCACCAATCCCGGTACGGTGCAACTGAAACCCCAGTTTGATCGGCGCTGCACTCTGCGCCTGCAGATAGCCGGGAAACGCCAGCGCCGAAGCGCCCGCTGCAATGCCTTGCAGCACTGAGCGGCGGGAAGGGGTGATACCGGGCATTTTGTGTGTCATCTCAGGTTCCACTTGCTTTGACGCCCGCTGTCTTGCGGGGCCGGGACGGGAAAAAACGCAGACTGAACAGTCGGCGGTCCGGGGTTATCTCAATAGCCGGAAGGCAGGACCGATTGCCAGAGGCCAAGTGAACAATATGCAACCATCAGGGGGGCAGCGCGAGATGCGCCCGCGCGTGGGTTCCGGGGCCTGCGACGTCAGACATGGGCAGGGTCTTCAAAGGCGGGGTCCTTCTATCGCTTCACGGCGCGCGCGGACCTCTGGTCGGGCACCCTTCGCAGACCATTTTCGGGTAGATCCGGCATTCTGGGTTCAGACAAGCTGAAAGCCATCGCTGTTTTTCGCCAATAACCTTGCTTTGGCCGGCTTTTGCAAGCTGTTTTCGGGACAGATGACGGCTCGCAATACCAAAAAGTTCGGCATGGATGCAGAACGGGATACGGAAACTTCTGGCGCCGGCATGGCTTTCGGTGCCTTCTTCTTGCGTTCCCGGCAGCAATTGTTTTAGGTGGCGCAGTTCTCGGGGCGGGGTGAAACTCCCCACCGGTGGTCACAGCCCACGAGCGCCCGCTGCAAGGCGGGGTCAGCAGATCCGGTGAAATTCCGGGGCCGACGGTATAGTCCGGATGGAAGGAACACGGGCCCCGGGGCCGGTCGTCTGGCCGGGTCCTTGGCTTCGCCTTGGGGCCTGACACAAAAAGGAAGGTTCTGATGACTGAAAAACTGACAATCGCTTTTATCAAGGCGCGCTGGCATGCCGGGATCGTGGATCAGGCACTGGAAGGCTTCGTGGAGGAGTTGACGGCCATCGGCCAGGATGCGCATCTGGTGACCTATGATGTCCCCGGCGCTTTTGAAATGCCGCTGCTGGCGCTGAAACTTGCGCGGTCGGGCCGGTTCGACGCCATCGTGGCGGCGGCTTTGGTGGTCGATGGCGGCATCTACCGGCATGAGTTCGTGGCCCAGGCGGTTGTTTCAGGCCTGATGGATGCGCAATTGCAAACCGGTGTGCCAATGATTTCGGTCAGCCTGACACCCCATAATTTCCAACCGACAAACGAGCATGTGTCTTTTTTCAGTCAGCATTTCCGACTGAAAGGGGCAGAAGCTGCGCAGGCCGTTGTCGGCGTCGCCTCGATCGACCTTTCTGACAGGCCAGCAGAGGTGACCGGAGAAAAAGCGGCGCCGGCGGCGAAAACTCCCGCCACAAGAGCCCCGGCAAAGAAAAAATAAACGGCTGGCCTCGGGTGGCGCGCCCGCCTGAGGCCGCGTTGGATCCGCCCGGGCGGAGATCCTCTCCGCATGGCCCACACCGGAACATTTCCCTGGCGGATGGCGCGCGCCGGGGCCTTCATCGCGAAAGACCCGTGGCAAATCGACGCTGCCTTTGATCCTCGGGCGGCAATCCTGCCCGGCCCGTACGATCTCGGACGGCCTGCTACGCTCTGGTGACCGGATGAAGGACAAAAACAGCCGCCCCTGTTGATCTGACGGATATGGCACGCGCCTGGAATCGCAAGTTCCGGGCGCTCTGGTTCTGGACCCACCCTCGGACGCCTGAAGCGATGCCAAGGGCAAATTTGCCGCGCAAATCGCTTGCGTCAGATTCGGTTCATATTAATATGTGATGATATATTTGCGGAACGCTCCTATTCTGCGGGTCGGTCGCCGAGGCAGGTCCGATACGTTGCCCACATGGAAGGGCGCCCCGAGGGGGATTTCTTTCGAATGTTGTCGAGTATACCGACCGGGGAGGCGAACGCTGTGATCGAAGGACCGGAATTTTTACCAGTATTGGCGGCTTTGGCGCGGTTTTGTGCCTTGTCAGAGGCGGACCAGGCAGAGCGACAGAGAGGGAGCGGCGAATTATGACGTTGGAGCAAGCAAGAAGACGACCCCGCGAGATGGCAGAGGTCGGCCCTTCGGTGGCCATCGATCTGACACCCGAGGCGTTGAACCGGAATGTCACCGATGCGGCAAACTTTCTGAAGGCGCTGGCGCATGAAGGACGGCTGATGATCCTGTGCAATCTGGTGGCGGGACCCAAAAGCGTGACGGAACTGGAAAACCTGCTGTCCTCGCGACAGGCCGCCGTCAGTCAGCAACTCGCGCGGTTGCGGCTGGAAGGGCTAGTTTCGGCGCGTCGGGACGGCAAGGCGATCTATTATTCATTGCGCGACCCGAAAGTCGTCCGGGCTGTTACTTTGGTTTATGATATGTTCTGCAACCGCAATTGACGCGGGGTACGACAGATCAGGCGTCACATCGCTTTGGGAGGAGAGATGCAACATCTGCCACAGGGTATTCCTGCCACCGTATGTCCCTGCCCCGGTGCGGTTGTCGGGCCGCACCACCTGATCGGCGGGTTCCAACCTGAATAGTGTTACATGATACCGCCTGTTCCAAGACATGGCTTTCTGTCCCTGCTGGGGTTGGCGGCCCTGGCCACCGTGCTGTCTGTCGTGCTGGCCGCCGGGTATTTTGCCTATGCCCAGGCAACGCGGGTTTTTCTCGATGATACTGCGCGGCGCGGCGACAACACGCTGCAATTGGTTGCGACCACCCTGAATGGTCAGATGGCAAGGTTCGAGCGTCTGCCCCTGCTGATCGGGGACGATGCCATTATCAGGGCGATTGCCCGGGCACCGTTGAACCCCGATGTGATTGATCTCGCCAACAGCTTCCTGCGCAACACCCAGCAGTTGCTGGGCGCGTCGGATATTTATTTCATGGATACCGCCGGCATAACGCGCGTCTCGTCCAACTTTGATCAACCCACGTCGTTTGTCGGAGGAGATTTCAGCTTCCGCCCCTATTTCATTGATGCTGTCAAAGGGGGGCAGGGGCGATTTTTCGCGCTTGGCACGACTTCGGGCAAGCGGGGGTATTACTTCAGCGCTGCAGTCCGGGTGGCGGGGCAGATTGCCGGGGTGTTGGTTGTCAAGATTGATCTTGATGCCGCCGAAGATGCCTGGCGCGGCGGCGATGATATCTTGCTGGTCACTGATCCGGACGGCGTTGTCTTCCTGTCCTCGCGCCCGGATTGGCTGTTCACGACACTGGTGCCCCTGACCCCGGCGCAGCAGGCGACGCTGGCCGACAACCGTCGCTATGACACTGTGACGCTGAAGCCGTTTCCGGCAACGTCCGAGGCGCGGATTGATGGCCACCGGCTGCTTTCGGTTCAGCAGAGGGCCACTTATCTTGTGCTGGACAAGCTGATGCCGGAGGCTGGCTGGACCATCCGAATTTTGCTGAAAACCGCCTCGGCCCGGCGTCAGGCGCTGACGGTCGCGATTGTGGTGATGCTGGGCCTCGGGCTGGGAGGCATGGCGCTGGCGGTGGTCTTGCAGCGGCGTGCGCGCCTGCGCGAGCGTCTGTCCATCCAACAGACCGCGCAAAATCAGCTCGAGCGGCGCGTGACCGAGCGCACCTTCGAGTTGGCCGGCGTCAACAGGCGGCTGGAGGCCGAGGTCGCCGAGCGCCGCCAGGCCGAACAAAACCTGCGCCAGGCCCAGGATGATCTGATCCAGGCCGGCAAGCTGGCGGCCCTGGGGCAGATGTCGGCCGCGCTCAGCCATGAATACGCCCAGCCGCTTGCCGCCGCCCGGACCTACGCCGACAACGCCATCGTTTTTCTTGACCGTGATCAGCCAGAGGGTGCGCGTAGCAATATCGGGCGCATTCTGTCCCTGATCGAGCGTATGGCCTCCATCGCGAAACACCTGCGGAGTTTTGCGCGCTCACCCGGGCAGAAGCTCAGCGTTGTGGATCTGCCCGAAGCGATCGAGGCCGCCGCCGAAATCGCGCAACTGCGGCTGAAAACGGCGGGGGCGACGTTGCGGCTTGTGCTGCCCGGGAACCTGCCGAAGGTCGTGGCGGGACCTGTGCGGTTGCAGCAGGTTCTGGTCAATCTGCTGTCGAACGCCGCCGACGCTGTGGAAGACGCCGCGAACCGCGAGGTTGAACTGCGGGCGGAACACGCCGACGGCACCGTGCGGATCTGCGTTCGCGACCATGGGCCGGGGGTGCCACCCGACCTTGCTGGCCGGATTTTCGACCCGTTCTTTTCGACCAAGGGCGTTGGCCGTGGCCTCGGGCTCGGGCTGTCGATCAGCTACAACATCGTCAAGGATTTTGGCGGCAATCTGACTGTCGCTGAAAACGAGGGTGGCGGCGCCGCTTTCTGGCTAGAGCTTCGCACCGCCGTTCCCACGGCCATTTCCGCCGACTGAACCACCGGTTTGTCGCGCAAGACGCCTGCCGCCGTTCCCGTCTGAACCGGGGCGTTGCCGGGGTTGGCGGGCAATCGCTGCCGAAAACGGGCAAAAATTGCGGTTTCAACGCGCTTCACCGCCTCTCGGGGCTTGCCCATCCGGCGCAATTATTGTTCCTGATCGCAAAAAGGAGAAGACCATGCCTCATTACCGCTCCAGAACCACGACTCACGGACGCAACATGGCCGGCGCACGCGGACTTTGGCGCGCAACCGGCATGACCGACGATGATTTCGGCAAGCCGATCATTGCCATCGTCAACTCTTTCACGCAATTCGTGCCGGGCCACGTCCATCTGAAAGACCTCGGCCAGATGGTCGCGCGCGAAGTCGAGGCGGCGGGCGGTGTCGCCAAGGAGTTCAACACCATCGCCGTTGATGATGGTATCGCCATGGGCCACGACGGGATGCTGTATTCGTTGCCCTCGCGCGAAATCATTGCCGATAGCGTGGAATACATGGTCAACGCGCATTGCGCCGACGCGATGGTCTGCATTTCCAACTGCGACAAGATCACTCCCGGCATGTTGATGGCAGCGCTGCGTCTCAACATTCCGGTTGTTTTCGTGTCAGGCGGCCCGATGGAGGCTGGTAAGTATATCGCCGAAGACGGAACGTCACACGCGCTTGATCTGGTGGATGCGATGGTTGCCGCCGCCGACGATGCGGTCAGCGACGCCGACGTGAAAGCCATCGAACGCTCTGCCTGCCCGACCTGCGGCTCGTGCTCGGGGATGTTCACCGCCAACTCGATGAACTGCCTGACAGAGGCTTTGGGTCTGGCGCTGCCGGGTAATGGCTCTACCCTTGCCACCCACTCCGACCGCAAGCGCCTGTTCCTCGAGGCCGGTCGCAAGATCGTGGATCTGGCAAAACGCCATTATGAGGGCGAGGATTATTCGGTTTTGCCGCGCAGCATCGCCACTTTCAGCGCCTTTGAAAACGCCATGCGGCTGGATATCGCGATGGGCGGATCGACCAACACCGTGCTGCACCTGCTGGCCGCCGCGCATGAGGGCGAGATTGACTTTACCATGGCCGATATTGACCGGCTGTCGCGCCAGGTGCCGGTGCTGTCCAAGGTCGCGCCCTCCAAGGCCGATGTGCATATGGAAGACATTCACCGCGCCGGCGGCGTCATGGCTATTTTGGGAGAATTGGACCGCGCCGGGCTGCTGGACAGCTCGGTCGGCACCATTCACGCGCCGACGATGAAGGACGCGTTGGACAAATGGGACATCATGCGCACCGATGACGCGGACGTACTGACCTTCTTTCGCGCCGCCCCCGGCGGTGTGCCGACGCAGACTGCATTCTCGCAAAGCCGCCGCTATGACGCGGTTGACAATGACCGGGCAAATGGCGTGTTGCGCAACGCCGAAAACGCCTTTTCCAAAGACGGTGGCCTGGCTGTCCTGTACGGCAACCTCGCCGAGGAAGGCTGCATCGTGAAAACCGCGGGGGTGGATGAAAACATCCTGAAATTCACCGGTCCGGCGCATATCTTTGAAAGCCAGGATGATTCCGTGTCCGCCATTCTGACCGGCAAGGTAAAGCCCGGCGAGGTTGTGCTGATCCGCTACGAGGGGCCGCGCGGCGGGCCGGGGATGCAAGAAATGCTGTACCCGACCAGCTATCTGAAATCCAAAGGTCTGGGCAAGGTTTGCGCGCTGGTCACTGACGGCCGCTTTTCGGGGGGCTCGTCGGGTCTGTCGATCGGTCACGTCTCGCCCGAGGCGGCAGAGGGTGGCACGATCGGTCTGGTGGAACAGGGCGATATGATCGAGATCGATATCCCCAACCGCCGCATTCACCTGGCAGTGGACGAGGCTACCCTTGCCGCGCGTCGTACTGCACAAGAAGCCGCCGGTTGGTTGCCGAAATTGCCGCGCAAGCGCAGGGTCTCGACGGCGCTGAAGGCCTATGCCGCGCTGACCTCCAGCGCCGCCAAAGGCGCGGTCCGCATCGTCTGATGCGCGTGAGGGTTTGAAATCGCGGGCCCGCCCTCCGGGGTGGGCCCGCTGGCATTCAGGGCCGCGCCGATCGTCGGCAGGCCATGGTCACGCGGTATCCCAGACGATGCGAAGGCCTTGATGCGTCGTCGTGCTGTCGGGCGAATTGCCGGTCCGCGCCGCAATGCGGTAGCGATAGCAATAACTGTGATGGCACAGAAAAGAGCCGCCTTTCAGCAACTTGTAGCCAGCCATCCCCGTCAGTCGCAGCACAACCGATTTCTTCAGGGACCGGATGCGGAACGGCTCGGCTGTCCATTCCCAGACATTGCCGGACATGTTGCATAGGCCATGACCATTGGGCGCGAAAGAGCCGGCCGGGGCCGTGGTGGCGTGTCGTCGCGGCAGAGGTTGCGGTCGGGGAACCTGCCTTGCCAGATGTTGCAGGGGAAATGCGCGCTGTCGTCCGGCTCGGCGTTGCCCCAGGGGTAGCGGACATCGCCGAGACGCCGCGCCGCATGTTACCGTTCGGCCTCGCGCGGCAAACGCCTGCCGACCCAGGCGGCATATGCATTGGCATCGCGCCACGCCACCTGGACCACGGGATGGTCCGTCTGCCAGGCGTCTTCGCTGCCAGGCCCGTTGATCCGCTGCCAACTGGCCCCTTCAACCCGCCACCACCAATGCGCGGCGGCAACCGCCCGGGTCAGGCCAAAGCTTTCGGCCACCTGTTCGCGGAAGACAAAGGACCAGCCGAAATCTTCGGCCTCGGTCACATAGCCTGTCGCCTGGATGAACGCGGCGAATTCAGCGTTGGTCACGGTTGTCGGCGACATCCTGAAGAGCGCAAGTTTGCCGCGCCGCAGCGGGCTTTCACCGTCATCGGGCAGTTCGGCTCTTTCGGCCCCGATCAGGGCGGTGCCGCCGGGAATGGCCACGGTTTGCGCCTCGGTGGCTGAACCGGGCCTTGATATGCTGAATTTAGGCGAGGCCTCTTGCTTGCAGGAGGTCTACCTGGATTTTGGTGTCCTCCTTGACCCGTCCGGCGACAACGATCAGCATTCCGCTGGTCATCGCGGTCATGGCTTCCAGCCATTTCGCCTGAAGTTCGGGCATGACATTGAAGGCGGTGTCCGGCACCGTCCCGGACACGGTCGACGGGACATCCTCGGCTTTGACTTTCCCTGGCATGTTCCGTCCTTTCCTGATGATGAACCACCCTGAGACCGTAGCGCCCCACTCAAGGCGGCGTCTGACCCAGGTCAATCGGCAAACAGGTCGCGGCCCCTAGATCCGGAAACTGGCCGTCCGGGCATGAACGAACAACTGTGCTATGGCGGCGGAAGCCAGACGCGACAGCACGCCATCGGCCCGGCTGGTCAGCACGATCGGAATGCGCGCGCCCAGAACGATACCGGCGGCATCGGCCCCGGCGAGATAGATCAGTTGTTTGGCGATCATGTTGCCGGCCTCGAGATCGGGCACGATCAGGATGTCGGCATCGCCCGCGACCTCTGAATGAATATCCTTTGCCGCCGCCGCCGCTTTTGACACCGCGTTGTCAAAGGCCAGCGGCCCGTCGAGAATGCCGCCGGTGATCTGCCCGCGCTCTGCCATCTTGCACAGTGCCGCCGCCTCGACCGTCGAGGGGATGCTGGGGGTGACGGTTTCAACCGCCGACAACAGCGCCACCTTGGGGGCGGCAATGCCGAGGGCGTGGGCCAGGTCTATCGCGTTCTGCACAATGTCACGTTTGGTTGCGAGGTCGGGAAAGATATTGATCGCGGCGTCACTGATCAGCAATGGCTTGGGATAGTTGGGCACGTCGAGCGCGAAGACATGGCTCATCCGGCGTTCCGTGCGCAGGCCGGATTCCTTGTGCAATACCGGGGCCAGCAATTCATCGGTGTGAATTTTGCCCTTCATCAGCATATCAACCTGGCCCGCCCGCGCCAGGGCGACGGCCTGTTCGGCGGCGGCGTGGCTGTGGGGGGCATCGACAAGCTCGATGCCCGCAAGG
>TARA_R110002110_G_scaffold25867_21_pt1 | contig 11713 bp, 10 predicted proteins | sample TARA_R110002110 | Tara Oceans TARA_R110002110 (sample SAMEA4397330) | marine metagenome | biome: Polar Biome; feature: [SRF] surface water layer (ENVO:00010504); material: water (ENVO:00002006), including particulate matter (ENVO:01000060) such as... | depth 5 m
GCATGAGGTGCCTGGCTATGGCATCGAGGGCACGTATCTGGGCGCGACCACCCGCCTTGGCCGCGCCGGATGGGTGGGCGCCGCGCCGCTGGATCAAACGGCAACCTATCTGTCGGTCAATGGCCAGACCTACGCCGTCGCGTTTACTGACAGCCTGCGCCCCGGTGCCGAAGCCACGGTAGCCGCGATGAAATCGCGTGGGCTGCGGTTGGTCTTGCTTTCGGGCGACACCGAGGCCGCCGTGGCTGACATGGCGCTACGTCTCGGCATCCCCGAATGGCGCGCATCCGCCTTGCCCGCCGAAAAAGCGGATTTCATCGCACGGCTTTCCGGTCAGGGTCGCAAGGTCCTGATGCTGGGCGACGGGCTGAACGACACCGCTGCGCTGGCGGCGGCCCATGTCTCGATCTCGCCCGCCTCGGCGCTCGATGCCGCCCGCACGGCCTCTGACATCGTGCTTCTGGGCCAGGACATGGCCCCCGTCGCCGATGCGCTGCGCATCGCCTCCCGTTCCACGCGCCGGATAAAAGAAAACTTCGCGCTTTCGGTTGCCTACAACATCATCGCGGTGCCCTTGGCCCTGACGGGGCTGGTCACGCCACTGATCGCTGCCCTCGCAATGTCCTCCTCCTCGATAACCGTTTCGCTCAACGCCCTTCGCCTGAGGTAGCTTATGGAAATCATTGCCTTTCTGATCCCGATATCGCTGTTCCTTGGCGGCCTCGGCCTCGCCGCCTTTTTCTGGGCGATCAAATCAAAACAGTTCGAGGATCCGCAAGGCGACGCGGCCCGCATCCTCAAACCCGATTACGACGATCACCCCAAACCAGGTCCTTTGACCCCCAAAGACTGATCGTCTTTCATCTGTTCGGAAATATCCTCGGGGTCGGGGGTCCGGGGGAGGGGCAGACAGCCCCACCCCCGGCGCTCTCCGCCTTACTCGCCGTAAGGAACCCACACCGTCTTGACCTCGGTCGCCGCACGCAGAAATGCCCGGCAATCCACCGATGACCAATCCAGCGCCCACCCGTGATTGACCCAGGCCCGCTTCAGGTTGCCCGCAGCCTCGCGTTCCACCAGCGCCGACAGGTCCGAGGACGAGAAACACCAGACTGCATCGACATCCAGATGACCAGCCAGCGGCGCGGCAAGCTCGGCATGGTTGCCAGTCACGATATTCACCACGCCTCCCGGCAGGTCAGAGGTGTCCAGAACCTGGTAAAAATCCGTCGCGGCAAGCGGGAAGGCCTCTCCCGGCACCAGTACGCAGCGGTTGCCCATTGCGATTGCCGGGGCCATCAGGCTGATCAACCCCAGCAGCGGTGCCTCGTCCGGGCAGATCGCACCGATCACGCCGCAAGGCTCGTTCATCGCGAGTGCCACGCCACGGATCGGCACCGACTTTACCGCGCCGTCAAACTTGTCGGCCCAGGCGGCATAGGTAAACAACCGCGCGATGCTGGCCTCGACCTCTGCCGCGCCGTTCTTGCCGGTCATATCCTTCAGCCGCTGTGCGAACTCGTCCGCCCGCGCCGACAGGTTCTCGGCAATGTAATACAGGATCTGCGCGCGTAGATGGCCGCTGGTCCTGCCCCATGCGTCAGCACCTTGCGCCGCCTCGACCGCGTTGCGGATGTCCTTGCGGTTGCCCAGCCCGACATGGCCCAGCAACCTGCCTTTCGGCGACCAGATTGCCTGCGAATAGCCGCCATCAGGCCGCGCCTGCTTGCCGCCGATATAGAGTTTTGCAGTGCGGTCGAGGCCCGAAACCTCGGCAATCTTCGGGACGTCAACTGCCGCCACCGGGCGCAATACCTTGCGCGTGCCCCTGGGTTTGAGATAGGCCAGCAAGCCTTCCCAACCGCCCTCGCGCCCGAAACCGCTTTCCCGGACCCCGCCAAAACCGGCGGCCGCATCAAACAGGTTGGTGGCATTGACCCAGACCACCCCGGCCTTGAGCTTCGGGGCTATGTCCAGCGCCAGATTGACGTTCTCGGTCCAGATGCTGGCGGCGAGGCCGTAGCGGGTGTTGTTGGCGAGGTCCACAGCCTCGCCCGGTGTGCGGAACGTCATCGACACCAGCACCGGGCCAAAGATTTCCTCCTGCATCAGCGGGCTTGCGGCTGACAGCCCGGTGATCAGTGTCGGCGGGTAAAAGCAGCCCGTTGGCACATCGCAGGCTGCGCGGTATTTCTGCCCGTCCGAGGCATCGACCATCGCTGCGATCTGCGCCAGTTGCGCCGGGTCCACCACAGCGCCCACGTCAATACATTTGTCGAGCGGATCCCCTAGGCGCAGCCCGTCCATCCGGCGCTTCAGTTTGTCGTGAAAGCGCTCTGCCACGCCTTCCTGCACCAGAAGCCGTGATCCGGCACAGCAGACCTGGCCCGAATTGAACCAGATCGCATCGACCAGCCCCTCGACCGCGCTGTCAAGATCGGCGTCGTCAAACACGATATAGGGCGACTTGCCACCTAGCTCCAACGTCAGGGCCTTGCCGGTTCCCGCCGTTACCATGCGGATCTTGCGTCCGACCTCGGTGCTGCCGGTAAAGGCGATTTTGGCCACGTCCGGATGATCGACCAGCGCCGCCCCGGTGTCGCCATCGCCGGTCACGATGTTCAGAACCCCTTTGGGCAAACCGGCCTCGCGGCTGATTTCGGCAAACAGCAGCGCGGTCAGCGGGGTGTATTCGGCGGGTTTCAGCACGATCGTATTGCCTGCGGCCAGGGCGGGTGCCACCTTCCACGCCAGCATCAGCAAGGGAAAATTCCACGGGATCACCGCGCCGCAAACCCCAAGCGGCTGCAGGTTTGGTTGCTCGCCCTCCAGCAGTTGCGCGAGGCCGGCGTGATAGTAGAAATGCCGCGCCACCAGCGGCACGTCGATGTCACGCGCCTCGCGGATCGGCTTGCCATTGTCGAGGGTTTCCAGAACCGACAGCAGGCGCGCATGTTTCTGCACCAGGCGGGCCAGCGCATAAAGGTATTGCGCGCGTTTGTGCCCCGGCAGGCGCGCCCATTTCGGCTGTGCGCGCCGGGCGGCGCTCACGGCGGCGTCGACATCGGCAACAGAGCCCTGACTGACTTGCGCCAATACCTTGCCGGTTGCCGGGTTCCTGCTGTCAAACAACGCACCGGGTGCCATGAACGCGCCGTCGATCCAATGGCCGAATTGCCCGTCATGCCGCGCGATCCAGGCCAGCGCCCCGGCCGAGGATTCAGGAGCGGGGCCATAGCTCATATCGTCGAAAATCTGTTTAACTGTCATGGCTTATCCCATCGGGTGGCGGTTGGCGGCGGAATAGGCGCCGGTGACGTGGTGTTCCAACTGGCGCTCGATATCGCCCAGCAGGCTGGAGGCCCCAAAGCGGAACAGATCGGGGTGCAGCCAGGGCTGGCCCAGCTCATCCTTGATCAGCGCCAGGTAAACCAGCGCGTCCTTGGCCTTTGAAATTCCGCCAGCGGGTTTGTAGCCCACCTGGATGCCGGTGCGGTCCTGGTAATCGCGGATCGCGCGGATCATCACCAGGCTTATGGGCAGCGTGGCGTTGACCGGTTCTTTCCCGGTCGAGGTCTTGATGAAATCCGCCCCGGCCATCATGCACACCAGCGAGGCGCGGGCGACATTGCGCAGGGTCGCCAACTCGCCTGTTGCCAGAATGGTCTTCAGATGGGCCGTGCCGCAGGCGGCACGCATGGCGCAGGTTTCGTCATACAGCGCCTGCCAGTTCCCGGTCAGCACATGGCGGCGCGAAATCACGATGTCGATTTCCGCAGCCCCGGCGCGCACGCTTTCGCCAATTTCCGCGAGACGCAGGTGAAATGGCGACAACCCCGCCGGAAAGCCGGTGGAGACAGCGGCAACCGGAATGTTCGTTCCTTCAAGGGCCGCGACGGCGGCGGGCACCATTTCGTGGTAGACGCAGACCGCGCCGGTGGTCAGACCCGTCATGCCCAGCCGGTCAAGCAGATCGGGGCGCACCGGTTGGCGGGCCTTGGCGCAGAGACGTTGCACCCGGCCCACAGTGTCGTCCCCTGAAAGGGTGGTCAGGTCGATCAGGCTGATGGCCTTGCAAAGCCAGGCCGCCTGGAATTCTTTCTTGACAGAGCGTCGCCCCGGCAGGCTGGCCGCGCGCCGCTCGATGGCCGAGGTATTGGCCTGCACCGATGCAACCCAGTCGAGATCCAGCGCCATGCCGGGGTTGCGGATACGGGCTAGCTGCGGCAGGTTTCCGGCTGCTTCGTAGGCGCTGCCTTGGGTCGTGATGTCTTTCTGCACGAGGGGGTCTCCGGTCTGAAAACGGGCCTGCGGGCCAAGGCAAAGCGTTGCATGCCGACGCGGGCCACGCAAGTGCGCCGCCCGGTCAGGTGCTTGGTATTTTGACTGTATGGTCAGATAACCGGTGAAACCCTCAGGGCCGATCGACCCTGGTCAGCACGGGTTCGATCGGCTCCGCCTCATCCCCGACAAAAGTGGCCCAGTCGCGCGAGGTTCCGGTATCGGGCAGCTTTTCATCGGCACCGCAGCGGTGCAGATGCGCCTTGGCGATGAAATTCGCAGTGATCGGCGCGGTCAGCAGCAGGAACATGGTGATCAGGGCGGCATGCCAGCTTGGCGTACCCGCGAAAACCCAGAAATACAGAACCGACGCTATCAACACGCTGCCGACGCCCAAAGTTGTGGCTTTGGTTGGCGCATGAAGGCGGGTCATCGTTCCCGGCAGTTTGATCAGCCCATAGCTTCCCGTCAGGCCAAATATCCCGCCCGCGACCAGCAATGTCGAAATCACAATCTCTGCAATCATTTCCACAGTCGTTGCCCCTTATTCGATGATGTCGCCGCGCAGGATGAATTTGCAATAGGCCACGGTCGAGACGAAGCCCGTCATGGCAAACAGCAGGGCGGCCTCGAAATACATCTCGCTCGTGTCGGTCATGTCGTAGAGGACAAGCAGGGCGATCACGTTGATGACCATGGTGTCCAGCGCCAGCACGCGATCGATGACGCCAGGCGCGCGAAAAATGCGCCAGAGGTTGAACAGGAGTCCGAGGCCAAAACAACCGAGGGCAAAAGTGAGGGCGTATCCGATCATTCGAAAATCCTTTTCAGGCGGGTCTCGTACCGGGCTTTGATGTCGTCGCGCACCGCGTCCGGGTCGGGCGCATGCAGACAATGTATCAACAGCGCGCAGCCGTCGGCAGAGATGTCGGCGGTCAATGTGCCGGGGGTCATGGTGATGGTTCCGGCCAGAACGGTGATTGCCTCGGGCGTTCTCAGATCAAGCGGAACCGTGACCCAGGCAGACTTCAGCGCGGCGTTCGGTTTGAACAGGACGATGCCCGCGACAATGAAGTTGGATTTGATGATATCCCAGATCACGATCAGGACATAGCCGATGATCGCCACGGGATCGCGCAGCGTCGCGCGGTCTGGCCAATAGGGCGCGGTCAGCAGCGGGATGACCGTTCCAAGAAACAGGGCGAAAACCAGAGAGCCAAGTTTGAGTTGGTTGACCAGCAACATCCAGACCACCACCAGCAGCAGCGTCAGATAGGGGTGCGGGAAAAGTCTGCGCAGCATCCTGTTACTCCTTCACCGTTGCTTCTGATGGCGTGGCCTGCGCCGGGGCGGACTCTGTCAACGTCGCACCATCCGGCAGCACCGCCTGGATATAGGCGGTCCGCTCGAACAATCCAGCGGCGGTATCGCCCATCCAGGCGGTGACCGGCCCGGCAAAGACCGTCAGGGCCACCAATGCGGCCATCAGGGCAAAGATCATGGTATGGGCAAGCGGTTCGGTCGGATGCTCTGGCACCTGCTGGGTGGTTGACAAGGCATGGGCCTTCCAGAACACCGTTGATCCGGCGCGGGCAAAGCCCATCATGGTGATCAGCGAGGTTATCAGGATGATCGCCCAGATCATCGCCATGTCGGGCCCGCGCGTCGCGTCCATGATCAGCAACTTGCCGAGAAATCCAGAAAGTGGTGGCATCCCGGCCATTGCGATCGCGGCGACGAAGAACAGCGCCGACAACAACCCGTGCTGCGCCATCGGCGGCATCGCTTCGGCCGTACTGTCGCTGCCGCGTCTGTCCTGCACCATGTCGACGATCAGGAACAGAACCGCCAGAACCAATGTCGAATGTACAAGATAGTACAGGCCGGCAGCCATCGCCTCGGGCGTGAACTGCGCGACGGCGATGAACAATGTGCCCATGGAGCCTATCCCGGCAAAGGCCGCGAGGCGCGCCAGCCCCGAGGCCCCCATCACACCGAGCGCCCCGAGCGCCAGGGTCAGCAGCGCCGCCGGCAGCAGGATATCGCCAAACAGCATCCCCGTTGCCGCCGTGTCGGGTGGGAAGATCAGTGTGAAAACCCGGATGACGGCATAGGCGCCGACCTTGGTCATCACCGCGAACAGGGCGGCCACCGGGCCGGGGGCAAAGCCATAGGTTGCGGGCAGCCAGAATTGCAGCGGCACCAGCGCGCCCTTGATGGCAAAAACCATCAGCAGCATCACCGCACCGACGCGAACCAGGGCGGCATCGCCGGCGGGCAGCGCAGCCACTTTTACCGCAAGATCGGCCATGTTCAACGTGCCGGCAACCGAATAGACTGTCGCCAGCGCGAACAGGAACAGGGTAGAGCCGACAAGGTTGAAGGCGACATATTGAATGCCTGCGCGCAGCCGGTTTGCCCCGCCGCCGTGAATCATCAACCCATAGCTGGCGATCAACAGCACCTCGAAGAATACGAACAGGTTGAAGGCGTCGCCGGTCAGGAACGCGCCGCCAAGCCCCATCAGCTGGAACTGGAACAGGGCGTGGAAATGTTTGCCGCGCGCGTCCCAGCCGGTGCCGATGGCGTATAGCTGCACCACCAGCGCCAGCACCGCCGTCAGCGTCACCATCATGGCTGACAGTCTGTCCAGCACCAGCACGATGCCGAACGGCGCCGGCCAGTTGCCAAGGAGGTAGACCTCGGGCGGGTTGTTCGAGGCGGCGTAAAGCAGGGCTCCCGAAATCAGCACCAGGGCTGCAGTTGTCGCGGTCGAGAAGATGCGTTGCAAGAACAGGTCGTGACGCATCAGCAGCACGATGAAAGGGGCGACAAGTGCGGGCAGGATGACGGGGGCGATGATCCAGTTGTTCACTTGCCGATCTCCGCTTCTGCGGCTGTGCCTGTGTCGGCTTGGTCATCCATATCAATCCTGTCCGATCCGGTTTGCAGGAAGGACCCCAGCGCCATCATCACGATCACCGCCGTCATGCCGAAGCTGATGACAATCGCGGTCAGCACCAGTGCCTGGGTCAGCGGGTCGGTATACCCTGCGGCTTGTTTGGTCAGGATCGGCGGCAGACCGACCGCCAGGCGCCCCGAGGCGAAGATGAAGACGTTGACAGCGTAGGACAGCATCGCCAGGCCTACGATCACCGGAAAGGTCCGCTTGCGCAGGATCAGGTAAACGCCGGCGGTTGTCATCAGGCCCACGGCAGAGGCGACGAGAAGTTCCATCAGCGTGCCTCCGCAGGGGTGCCATGGTGGGTGTCATGGTTGGTTTCATCTGGTTGGATATCGAACGGCTCGACGTTCACGGTTTCGCCGGCGCGGATCGCGATGCGGCTGATCGACGCCAGTGCCAGCATCACCGCCCCCAGCACGGTCAGGAACACACCCAGATCGAAAGCGGTCGGGGTAGTCAGTTCGATTTTCTCAAGGAACGGCAGTTTGAAATAGCCAAAATTCGAGGTCAGGAAGGGCCTTCCGGCGAACCAGGACCCAAGACCGGTCAGACCGGCAATCGTGACCCCGGCCCCGATCAGCGCATGATAGTCGATGCGTTGGCGCGCCGCGGCCCAGCCAAAGCCCGAGGCCATGTATTGCATGATTGTCGCGATCGCCACGATCAGGCCGGCGATAAAGCCACCGCCAGGCTGGTTGTGACCGCGCATGAAAATAAAGACCCCGACCAGAATGGCAATCGGCAGGATCATCCGGGTGGCCACGACCAGCATCAGCGGGTGGCGGTCGCCTGCGCGTTTCTGATCGGGTTTCCAGGCAAGCAGGCGATCATTCGCAGCACCGCCCCCCAACAGTGATTCGACAAGGGCGTAGATCATCAGGCCTGCGATGCCCAACACGGTGATCTCGCCAAAAGTATCATAGCCGCGGAAGTCAACGAGGATGACGTTCACCACGTTCGTACCGCCGGCGGCGATCTTGGCATTGGCAAGATGGTATTCGGCAATCGTCGGAAAAGCGAAGTCGCGCATCATCAGCATATAGATCAGCGACCCGACGCCGAGGCCCGCCGCGGCGGCAATGATGCCATCGCGCGTTCGGGTGCCCTTCGTGCTTTCCGCCGGGGTCCGCTTGGGCAGGAAATTCAGCGCCAGCAGCAGCAGCATGACGGTCGCGACCTCGACACTGATCTGGGTCAACGCCAGATCGGGCGCCGAAAGATAGACAAATCCCACCGAGACCATCAGCCCGATCACCCCGACCAGAACCAGCGTCAGCAGCCGGTTACGGTGGAAGACGAACAGCGAGAATGTGGCGCCCATCAGCAACAGCCACCCCACGGCAGGGACCACCGCGATATCTGTAATGGCACGGGTGCCGCTCGCGTGGCCGCCCGTCAGGAAGGCATAGCTGCCAAGGGCCAGGATAGAGACCGTGGCAATCGCCAGATAGCGAGTCATGGCACCGTCATGCAAAAGATCGGTCAAGCCGCGCGCGGCACGGGTGAGGAGGTCAACAATCGCATCAAAGACCGTTTTGGCGTCGGGCCGGGGCAGGGCGTTCCACATCGCCTCGAGTGGACGGTACAGCGCCACGAGGGCGGCGCCCCCGACAATGGCGATCATGGACATGTACAATGCCGTCGTAAATCCGGGCCAGAGCTTGATGACAATCTCGGTCTCGGCGCCGGTGACGGCGCGGGCAATGACGCTGAGCGGGTCGCCCACCATCGTCATCGGCGCGACACCGATCGCCACCACCAGCACGGCCAGCAGGGCAGGGGCGGCCCACAACCCGAAGCCGGGGTCATGCGGGGTGTGCGGGTAATCCTCTCGGACCGGGCCGAAGAATACATGCGCGATCAGCCGGAAGGCATAGGCCGCCGAGAACATCGCCCCGATCGTCGCCAGAACCGGCATCGCCCAGGCGTTGCCCGCCCAAAGCGTATAAGCGGATTCTTTCAGCATCATTTCCTTCGACAGATAGCCGTTCAGCGGGGGCACGCCGGCCAGTGACAGCGCCGCGATGCTGGTGATGGCAAAGGTGATCGGCATCAACCGGCGCAGACCGCCCAGGCGTTTGATGTCGCGGGTGTGCACTGAATGGTCGACGATGCCGGCCGACATGAACATGGAGGCCTTGAAGGTCGCGTGATTGATGATGTGGAACACCGCGACAACCGCCGCCTCCTGGGTGCCAAACCCCAGAAGCATGGTGATCAACCCCAGTTGGCTGACGGTGGAATAGGCCATCAGCGCCTTCATGTCGTCCTTGAACAGCGCGATCTTGGCTGCGATCACCATGGTGATCAGCCCGGTTGTCGCCACGATATAGAACCATTCGGGCGTGCCCGACAGCACCGGCCACATTCGCGCCATCAAGAACAGCCCGGCCTTCACCATCGTGGCCGAGTGCAGATAGGCCGACACCGGCGTCGGCGCGGCCATGGCATGCGGCAGCCAGAAATGGAACGGAAATTGCGCCGATTTGGTGAACGCGCCCAGCAGGATCAGGATCAGCGCCGGCAGATACCACTCGGAGGCTTGAATGGCGGCGCGGTTCTCGAGGATTACCGTCAGGTCATAGGAGCCGACAATATTGCCGAGGATCAGCAGGCCCGCGATCATCGCAAGCCCACCTGTCCCTGTTACCGCCAGCGCCATGCGCGCGCCCTGCCGCCCCTCTGGCAGATGCTTCCAATAGCCGATCAACAGGAAGGACGACAGCGAGGTCAACTCCCAGAAAATTAGCAAAAGCAGAACGTTGTCGGACAGCACAATTCCGACCATCGCACCCTGGAACAACAGCAGGTAGCTGTAGAATTGCCCCATCGGGTCTTTGTCCGACAGGTAAAACCGCGCGTAAAGGATGATCAGCAGCCCGATTCCCAGGATCAGCCCGGCAAACAGCAACCCCAGACCATCGAGAAAGAAGGTGGCGTTCAGCCCGAGAGCGGGCAGCCAGTCAAAACGGGCGGTAATCACCTCGCCCCGCAGCACCGCAGGGGCGTGTAGCAGCAACCCCAGCAATGCAAGGGCCGTCACCAGCCCGGTGACAAGAGCGCAGGCATTGCGCCCGGCGCGGATCATTAGGCCAGGCAGGAGTGCGCCAAGAAAAGGAAGGGCGGCGATCAGGGCAAGGGACATACAGTTGGGTTCCGTTCTTTGCGCGGGTCGTCAGATATTGAAAAGGGCCGGAAAATCGGTGGAAGATCCTCGGCCCCTGCTTTCTTTTTACTGTGGGACAGGCCCATGACTGTCAAGAAAAACCCGAAACAAAGCGGTGCTTTTCTCGGGGCAATCGGTCGCACCCGGGGCCCGCGCTGCTGCCCGGCCGTGCCGCGACGACAGTTTCAGCCCTGGGGCGACATTGCCTTGCGCTGCTGTGCGCGTTGCAATCCAAGCTGCCGTTCGCGAAAGATGATGATGACGCCCGCCGCCACCACCAAGGCCGCCCCGGCCAGCATTGTCGTTGTCGGCACTTCGTCAAACACCCAGTAGCCGATGCCAAGCGCGAACAGCATCGAGGCATAGTCGAACGGTGCCACGACCGAGGCGTCGGCCTCGCGGTAGCTTGACGTCAGGAAAATCTGGCCGAAACCGCCAAGAACGCCGGCGGTGATCAGCAAGGCGGCCTCGGTCACCCCTGGCACCACCCAGCCGAATGGCAGGGTGATCAGCGAGAGGCCAGTCGAGGTCAGCGAGAAGTAAAACACGATGGCCGAGGTTTTTTCCTGCGCCACCAGCTTGCGCACGAATACCTGGGCCAGCGCCGCGAACACCGCAGAGCCAAGCACCAGCATCGCCCCGAAGGCCGCCGCCTCGTTTCCCGGGCCAGGGGCGACCGACAGACGCGGGCTGAGCACGATCAATACGCCGACCAGGCCCAGAACAACCGCCGATATCCGGAACAGCCGCACATTTTCCCCGAGAAACATCGCGGCGAAAATCACGGTCAGCAGCGGGGCTGCATAGCCGATTGCCGTCACCTCGGGCAACGGCAGATACGCCAACCCGGCAAAGCCGAGGCCCATCGCCGTGGTGCCGACCACGCCGCGCCAGACATGGCCCATCGGGGCCTTGACGCGCAGGCCGGTCGTGAGTTCACGGCGCAGTGTCAACCAGCCCAGAATGACCGGGATGGCAAAGACCGAGCGGAAAAAAACAGCCTCGCCCGGCGGAACATTGGCCGAGGTGGCCTTGATCAGCGACGCCATGATGATGAACATCACGACAGCGCAGAGTTTGTACAGAATGCCACGCATCGGGCGCATGATGGGTCTTTCACCGGGGAAGCCTCTGTGGACCATTCTTCGCGGATCGATGCAAGGCAGAACCGCACTGGACCTTGCGCGCGGCTTGGGGTCTTTTGGGGCAAAGCAAGGAATTATAGCCATGACCAAAGCCAAACTGTCCGACAGGATATCCCAGGCGCGGGGCCAGGTTCCCGCCGATCTGCTGCTGCGGGG
>TARA_R110002110_G_scaffold287407_5_pt1 | contig 11709 bp, 5 predicted proteins | sample TARA_R110002110 | Tara Oceans TARA_R110002110 (sample SAMEA4397330) | marine metagenome | biome: Polar Biome; feature: [SRF] surface water layer (ENVO:00010504); material: water (ENVO:00002006), including particulate matter (ENVO:01000060) such as... | depth 5 m
TCGGCCCGCGCCAAGGCGCGCTCCTCGTCCAGAAGCGCCTTTCGGTCGGCCATCGGGATCTGATAATAGTCAGGATGAATTTCGGCAAAGGCGAGGAAACCATGACGGTTTCCGCCATAGTCCACGAAGGCCGCCTGAAGCGATGGCTCGACGCGGGTTACTTTTGCAAGGTAGATGTTGCCGGCAAGCTGGCGTTTGTTGATGGTTTCAAAGTCAAATTCCTCAACCTTGTTTCCATCCACCACCACAACCCGGGTCTCCTCGGAGTGGGTGGCATCGATAAGCATTTTCTTGGCCATTGTATTCCATAGCACCCATGCGTCTCCGCCGCTCTGACACCTGTTCAGGGGGTCGGCGGTCGCGGATGTGGTGACTTGTACGGGCGACGCTGCGCAAGGCGATGCGTGGGTAAAGCCCCGTAGGGGCCTTGTCGCATCCTGCCATGTTCATTGCGCGGCACATCGCGGTTCTATCCCGAATGCCTGATGGCATTCTATTGAAACACCTGTTTTATCGTTGACAAACAGGCAAATAAGGGGCCTTTCGGCCAGCGGTCCGCCAGTGGCTGGTATCTGCAAACGCGTGGTCCGCCCGATACGCCCTGGCGTAAAATTGTCGCGCGGGTGATTGTTTTGTGACAATCCATCGCGTGTGACGACCATAAGGGCAGCGCGCGCCAAAACACAATGGGCAATTTGCACAGCGCCCGAAGTCTTGCCGCGCCGATTTTGCGCCTTTGCCGCCTGTCAGCTTGTCTGCGGCGGCTGAAAACCCCATGCTGCGCCTGCGTTGAAGGAGATTTTCGCCATGACCCCGGTTATCCTGATCCTTGCCGCCGGGCAGTCGCGCCGGATGCGCGGCACCGACAAGCTGCTGGAACCGGTGGCGGGAGAGGCACAACTGCGCCGCATCACGCGGGCCGCGGTGCGGACCGGTTGCGATGTCTGGGTCACCCTGCCCCTGCCCGGCCAGTCCAATTCCCGGCACACCGACCGTGGAAGGGTGCTGATCGGGCTCGGCGTGCATCCCGTGCGGGTAGCGGATGCCGCGACGGGCATGGCCGCCTCGCTGCGGGCCGGCGCCGCCGCCCTGCCCGAGGGCCGGCCCGTTCTGGTGGTGCTGGCGGACCTGCCCGAGATCACCACCGAAGACCTGATGCAGATGCTTGCCGCGCAGCAAGCGACACCTGACATGATCCTGCAGGCGACAGATGCCCGGGGGCATCCCGGCCATCCGGTGCTGTTTCCGCCCTGGGCACGACCCGGGCTGACAGGACTTCAGGGTGACGTTGGTGCGCGTGCGCTGCTGCAACGCCATCCGGCACAGGTCAGGGCAATCGCCTTGCCGGACAATCACGCGACAACCGATCTCGACACGCCCGAAGACTGGGCGCGCTGGCGGGCCGCATCAGAAAGTTAACAGAACCCTGGCTTCGTGCGCCTTCAGCGACATCCGCGCCGCCGGGAAGACATTCTGCACATTTTCGCTGTCCAGTTCCGGGAACAGGGCAAAGAGTTCTTCACATTGTTCCTTGTTCATGCTGCGCAGCACGAGGTCGCCGGGCTGGAAACTTTCCGTCCACGCCCCGTCGGCACAGATGATCTGATGCTGGTCGAACAGAAGATGAAGATAGGTCACGGTTTTTTGCGACATACGCCGGATGGTGCGATCATTGATCAGATGGATCGCCGGCACCAGAACCTCGTATTCGCCGAACAGCACCTCGGCCTGCATGCCGGTCAACAACATCCGGTGCTGCGGCGACACCCGCAGATCACGCAGCGGCAAACCGTTGCCCAGCGCCCCGGCCGCAATCTGCACCGGTTGAAAACGCGGGGCGAGCAGCAATTCGGCTTCGCTGACCTCACGCCGGCCGATCCAACGCAATGGGCGAAAGCCATCATCGCGCGTCAGAACCATATCCCCTTGCGCAAGATCTTCCACAGGGCGGTCGCCGCGATCGGTCACGATCATGGTGCCCGGGGTAAAGCAAGGCACCGCCCCCCTGATGATCGCCTCGATGCCGCTGAAGTCGAAACTGCCGGTAACCGTGCCGGACCCATCGAGAATTTCGACCCGACCATCCTCGTCCGTGCCGCCGCCATAGATGACATTTGTGCGGTTAAAGGCCCCCAGACGGGACAGATCGAGCGTGTCGACATCATCGCCGCCTTCGCCACCGAAAACGGTATCGCCCGCATCGGCGAAGAAAACATCGCGCCCGTCGCCGCCAGACAGAATGTCGGCCCCGGTGCCGCCGTCAATGGTGTCATCGCCCGCACCGCCGTCGATATTGTCGTCACCCGCGCCGCCGAACAACGAGTCGTCGCCAAGCCCGGCGCGCATCGTGTCGTTGCCGTCACCGCCATAGGCATCAAAGCGCAGCGTCGCGTCGGCGGCATCGAGGATGTCATTGCCTGCGTCGAGGAAGATCGTGCCTTCACTGGTGTAGGCGATGTCGCCCGGTGCCGGGACGCCGATATAGACAAGGTCATTGCCATCGCCGCCATAGATCAGGTCGCTGCCCTGGCTGCCGGCCAGAATGTCATTGCCGTCGCCGCCATAGAGCGTATCGATGCCGATGCTGCCGATCAGCGAGTCATCGCCCGCACCGCCATAGATCAGGTCGGCCCCGTCGCGGCCAAAGACATGGTCGTTGCCGTCGCCGCCATAGATGACATCGTCACCGTAAAGCCCTTCGAGATCGTCATTGCCCGCGCCACCGAACATGGTGTCATTGCCATGCCCGCCCAGCAGGCTGTCATCGCCATCGCCACCATCGAGCACATCGTCGCCGGCGCCGCCATAAAGCGTATCGTTGCCGAGACCGCCGAACAGGCTGTCGGCCGCACCCGGCCCGGGAGTGGGGTTCGAGCGCGAGAAAATCGAGGAGTCGGATTCAAAATCCCCGACCAGGACGTCATTGTCGTCGCCACCGAACAGCGTATCGGTACCGGCGCCGCCAATCAGGCTGTCGTCGCCGGCCTCACCGCTCAGCCGGTCAGCACCATCGCCGCCATACAGGCTGTCATTGCCTGCGCCCGACGCCACGGTATCATTGCCAGCCCCGGCCAGCACCCTGTCCGCGCCTGCGGTGATACGGTCGCCCTGCGGGTCGCCGGTGTAAGCCAGATTGATCAGGTCGGCGTCCGCGCTGCCACTGACGACTCCGTCCGACGCCTGCGCGGCAAAAACCGTCGTTCCGTCATAGGATGCGGCGTTCAGGGTCGCGATCCGCGCCGGAGTGGCGGCGTCCTCATTGCTGCCCAGCGTGACCGACAACAATGCCGGATCAAGCGGGCCGCCGCCCAGCAGGGCCTGGATCGCGCCCAGCGCCGCCTCGTCGACGACGACCATATAGGTGCCGTCTTCGAACAGCATCACCTGGGTCGGAATCGTGCCGATGGCCGCCGTGTCATAGGTGACGCCGCCATAGGTCAACGTGCTGCCAACCCCGCCGCCCGAAGCCCCAAAACTGGCGATTTCGTCGATCCGGCGCGTCGCGCCTGCCACATCGACCGGCATCGCGACATTGCGGTTGCTGGCCGTCAGGGCCTCATCGGCATCGCCATCGGTGACAAAGCTTGAACCACCGGTGCCGACAGAGGCGTCCTGCACGAAATCCGCGGCGCCAAAGGTCCGGCCTGCCAATGTCGTCAGCGATGCCGAGGCACTGTCTTCGGCGCTCAGCGACGGGTCGGTGACCAGGATTGTCGGATTGAACCAACCGAACATCAACGCCATGACAGCACCCCGCGTCCCTCAGAACGGTTCAGACAGGCGATGCCGCGACCGATGTAACGCAAATCAGCGCCCGAAAGGCGATTTCTCTGTGTCAGTTTCGATCTATAAAGCATACTGACCAAAATCCCCGAGCCAACGTCGCAAAGACAATCCTTTGCCAGACCGTCCTGACCGGGCGTGAATGCCCCGGCAGGTCTTGCCAGCCTTACCGTCGCAGAACATGGCGGCAGTCGCGCGACGCTGCCGTGTTCCCGCAAGGTACATTCTGTGAAAAAAGTAAGGCGCGGCACGTTATCCGTGCCACTTCGGGCAAAGCCAGAAAACGGCCCGGTATGAATCGAAGTGAGGCGATCTCCCGCCTCACCCCAGAATACGCTCCCCCGTCAGAGGAATTGTATCGCTGCATAACTGTTTTTCGCAACGCCATGACCCGGTTACCGGGTCAGAAGAACTGCTTCGTGCCGCTTCAGGGTCCGGCGGGCGGCAATGTAGTCGTCAAGGCCCGCATCGGTCTGTAGGTCGGGGAAGAGTTCGAAGATTTCATTGCGCTGCGCGTTGCCCATGCCTTTGAGCGTAAAGTCACCCGGCTGGAAGCTTTCGCTCCAGGCGCCATCCGACAGCACGACCTCGTGCTGGTCGAACATGAAGTGGATGTAGCAGGTGCCGATGCTGTCGAGGCTGAAGATGCCCTTGCCACCGATCAGATGCTTGGCCGCGACCAGCACTTCATGCTCGTCGAAATAAAGCGCGGTACGGTCATTCGCCACCAGAACACGGTGGTTGGGGCTGACCATCATGTCGCGCTCGGGCAGGCCGTTGCCCAGGCTGCCCTGGCGGATCATGATCGGGCGCAGATGCTGATTGACCCGCAGCGCCGCATTGTTGAGGGTCTTGCGCCCCAACCAGCGGATTTCCTGGATACCGTTGTCACGGGTGATCACCTTGTCACCGGCCTTCAACTCTTCGACCAGGACCTCGCCTTTCGGCGTGGCGATCAGCGTTCCCGGCGTAAAGCAGGGAATGACGTTCTCGATATTGATGAAATCCAGCGTGCCGGTGACATTGTGGTCGCCATCAAAGAAGCGCACCGTGCCGTTTTCGGGGTTGGTGGCCGAATAGTCCACCCGCAACGGCCCTGCGCCGCGCAGATCCAGGGTATCAAAGTCATCCCCGGCCTCGCCACCGTCGATGCGGTCGCCGAGACCTTCTTCGAGCGAATTCACCAGGAATGTGTCGCGGTCGCCGCTGCCATAAAGACTGTCAGCGCCAAGGCCACCGATGATGGTGTCGTTGCCAAAGCCACCGACAACGGTATCGTTGTCGATGCCGCCATCCAGCAGGTCATCGCCCGCGCCGCCATAAATCAGGTCAGCATCATCGAGGCCGAAGACTGTGTCATTGCCGCTGCCCGCATCGATCGTATCGCGGTCGTTGCCGGGGTCGGGGTCAAGCCCATCGACAATGTGGCGAGGATCCGTCGCGCCGTCCCCCAGACCGCCATAGATCAGGTCATCGCCCAGGTTGCCCTGGATCGAATCTGACCCTTCGCCACCGACAATGGTGTCGTTGCCGTCACCACCAACAATGGTATCGGCGTCGACACCGCCATCGATGCTGTCATCGCCCAGGCCACCATAGACTAGGTCGGCATCATCACCGGTCGAGATGGTATCATTGCCGCTGCCGCCATAGACGGTGTCGCGGTTGTCAAAGGCATCGGCATCAGCTGCGTTCAGGCCGGGGAACGCCCGGTCGGGCAAGGATTCACCAGGATCGTCAGATATGATGACGTCGTCGCCGCCGCCGCCTTCGACGCGGTCAGCGCCAGGTCCGGCGTCTATCGTATCATTGCCATCGCCGCCATAAAGCGTGTCATCGCCAACACCGCCGAACACCGAGTCATTTCCGGGGCCTGCGGTGACGATGTCATCGCCGAGACCGGCAAGAATGGTGTCGTCTCCGGCACCGGCACGGATGACGTCATCCTCGGGCGCGGCACCAGGCAGCAAAGCATCGCTGTGGTCGACAAAGTCGCCGTTGGGGTCGCCGGTGTACAGGTCGTCGATCAACTCGCCCGCAGCCGAGCCGTCGACATAACCGTCCGGCACCGGCGCGGCACCGACGACGACACTGACGACCGCCGTATCGGTCAGGCCTGCCGGGTCGCGCACCGTATAGCTGATGGTCGTGGGGCCGCCAAAGCCCGACGTCGGGGTAAAGGTGATCGTGTTGTCGCCGTTCACGACGACCGTACCATCGGGCGAGGTCGGCGTGCCGACAATCGACAGGGTGTCGCCGTCTACGTCGCTGTCATTGGCCAGAATGTCGATGATCACCGGCGTCCCGGTCGGCGTTGTAGCCGCGTCATCAAGGGCCACGGGGGCGTCGTTGACAGGGTCGACGGTCACAGCGACGGTCGAGGTGTCGGTGTTCCCGGACGGGTCGCGCACGGTGTAGGTAATCGTGTCGGGGCCGTTGTAATCCGGATCAGGGGTGTAGTTCAGTGTGCCATCACCGTTGACGGTGACAGTGCCGTTGCCGGCAGTGGGGGTGCCGACAATCGTCAGCGTGTCGCCGTTCGGGTCGGTGTCGTTGGTCAGCACGTCGATGACGACCGGGGTGTCTTCATCCGTGGTGGCAGTGTCAGGATTGGCCGTCGGGCTGTCGCCACCGACGCCGACCGTCACCACAGCCGTATCGGTCAGGCCATCGGGGTCGGTGACCGTATAACTGATCGTGGCGGTGCCGGTGAAGCCGCTGGTCGGGGTAAAGGTGATCGTGCGATCGCCGTTCACCACAACCGTGCCGTTGGGCGATGTGGGGGTGCCGACAATCGACAGCCTGTCGCCGTCGACGTCGGTGTCGTTGCTAAGGATGTCGATCCTGACGGCGGTGCCGACCGCGGTGCTGGCGGTGTCATCAACGGCAACCGGCGCGTCGTTCACCGGGTCCACCGTGACGGTGACCGTCGAGGTGTCGGTGTTCCCGGACGGGTCGCGCACGACATAGGTAATCGTGTCGGGGCCGTTGTAATTCGGATCGGGGGTGTAGTTCAGCGTGCCGTCGCCGTTGACGGTGACAGTGCCGTTGCCGGCAGTGGGGGTGCCGACAATCGTCAGCGTGTCGCCGTTCGGGTCGGTGTCGTTGCTCAGGACGTCGATGACAACCGGGGTATCTTCATCCGTGCTAGCGGTATCGGGGCTCGCTATAGGGTCGTCGCCGGTTACGTTGTCCACCGTATCGGACAACGAAAAGACCGAGGCCGAACCGCGGAAATAGGTGTCGATGTTGTTCAGGACACCAGGATCAGACCTGGATTGCCCGGCACCGATGATCCAGGGCTGGCTTTCGACGCCGCCGTCCATCGTCAGACCGGCAGGAACCGCACTGGTGAAGGTGTCGGTCGTCGACAGGTTTTCGATGTCCAGCCGGCCGCCCGAGGTTTCATCCCAGGAATAGGTGATATGGACTTCGTCGCCGGGGGTCTGAAAACCCGCAGCGGTCTGATAGACGGTCGTGCCGCCGGTTGTCGATTCATGCGATATCCGCAGCGCGCCGCTGGCCAACGCCTCGATGCGAAAGCCGCTGTCGGTTTCGCCAACGCTGTCACGCGACAGGATGGTGTTGACGCCGGTGCCGGTGTGCGATGCCTGGATGAATTGAATATCCAAGGTGCCGCGCGCCATCTCGAACGCCGGATTTGGGTAAATTTTTACCTTGTCGTTTATTCCGTCAAGGACCGCCTCACCACCGATCGGCGTGGCACCGTCAAAATAGGCCCCGTACTGATTGCCGTCAGCAAGCGCCGAGTCATTAACGACCGTTCCCGTGTCATCAAAGTTATAAAGTGCAAAAATCGGCATCTACTAAGTCCTCACATCAGCGAAAGACCGGAAATCCGGACCCTGCTTACCTCTCAGTCGCGCCCGAATATCGGACGCAAAATCAACGCGGCTCCGTACAAACGGCATCTGCGCGGCGATCAGCCAAGTCGAAGGTGTGAAAACAAAAAGACGCAACCGCTGGCGAAAACCAGCAACAGTCGCAGCACCTGTCTCGAAGGACAGACAAACGGGCGTATCGGCCCATTTTTTGGCAGCGTCTTTCACAAACATGCACATTGAGCGCACCACACTTACAACGACCGCCCCCACGGCCTTTGTCCACCCCAGTTGGACCATTCATAAATACCCGCCAAAGCCGCCAGGACAAAGCAAAAAAGCGCCGGGCCCCCTCAGCGATGAACCGTCTCTGGCGCTCGAACAGGATTTCCGAGCAATATTAACCACTTTTCGCGACCCCCTATTGTTTCCCGAAACAGCACCCGCGCGACCTTGAACCACAGCATCCAGGCCCTGAAACCGGTCGGAACGCTAATTTTGCGCGGTGTTGCGGGGTCCGTTCGGTCCGGAATCCGAAACAATCTGGAAGGTCTGTGGCAACTTAACCACGAACTTTTTTTTCGGTCTGAAACCCCGATCTCCCGGCAAACAGGGGGGCTGTTTCAAGATCAACCGCTTTGGAATCGGACGATAAGACGCGAATCAGAAACGATCAGCCTTAACCGGATCGAATCACCTTGTCGAAAATTTGCGGTAAATCCGGGAAAGACAGGCCGCGGTGCCACGCATCCGCAGACAATCGTCCGCATCTTGCGGAAATGAACGGAAAATCCATCGAAAATGTCTGAGGCCGCGCTGATTTCGCCGTCGGTCGGCCCGGAAACACGGGCAAACGCGGTGGTACGGGTGGTCGGACTCGAACCGACACTCCTTGCGGAAACAGATTTTGAGTCTGTCGCGTCTACCATTCCGCCACACCCGCACGCATCGGTGTCCTTGGTAGCGACCAACCGCAGCGGTTGACCGAAAACACCTGACGTCCCTCCGACGCCCGGGCCATGACCGGCAATGTCATGCCCGGACCTGTCAGGTCCGTGAGACGCGATTTAGCCTGCTGTTTCCAGCGCGTCAATCACCGGCGGACAGAGAAGGCGATTAAAGCCGCGTCAGGTGCAGGAATGAAGCCGAAGCGGCCGTTCACAAGGCCCGCAGCACCGGCCCCGGGGCGCGTCAAGGTCGCCCGTTGCCGCCCGACGCACCCAGCGCGATTCTGCTGTGCCCGCTTGACCCCGCGCCGAACCCGTGGTGCAAGACGGCAACCGAAACGGGAGACCGCATGATCCGCGCATTGTACAACTGGACGCTGGGGCTGGCACGATCACCTCATGCACTTTGGGCGCTGGCGATCATCGCCTTTGTCGAAAGCTCGGTCTTCCCGATCCCGCCCGATATCCTGATGATCCCGATGATCATCGCCCGGCCGCGCCGCGCCTTTGTCATCGCCGCCGTCGCCACGGCCGCTTCGGTCGCGGGCGGTGCTTTTGGCTATTGGATCGGCGCCGCGTTCTTTGACGCGATCGGCCTGCCGGTACTGGAATTCTACGGCAAGACCGGCAGCTTCGAGACCTTCCGCCAGACCTACAACGACTGGGGGGCCTGGGCCGTGCTGATCGCGGGGGTAACGCCCTTCCCGTACAAAGTGGTCACCATACTGTCCGGTGCCACCGGGCTTTCCTTCCCGGTCTTCATGCTGGCATCAACGCTGGCGCGCGGCCTGCGCTTTTTCCTGATCGCGGCGCTGCTGTGGAAATTCGGCGCGCCGATCCGCGACTTTATCGAGCGGCGTCTGGGCCTGGTTTTCAGCTTTGCGATGGTGCTGCTGATCGGTGGGTTTGTGGCTTTGAGGTATCTATGACGCGGAAAATGGCGGTTCTTCTGGCTGTTTTCGGGTCTGGAGCGATGCTTTCCGGGGCTTTCGCCTTCCAGATCGTCGGAGGCATGCACCCCTGTACCCTGTGCCTGTGGCAGCGCTGGCCGCATGCTGCGGCAATCGTGATCGGATTGCTGGCGTTGGTGATACCGGGCCGTGCGCTGCCGCTGCTGGGCGCCGCCGCCGCCGCGACCACCGTCGGTATCGCGCTGTTTCACACCGGGGTCGAACGGCATTGGTGGGAGGGCATTGCCTCGTGCACCGGCAATTCGCTGGCGGGGCTGAATGCCGCCGACTTGCTGAACACCGCCATCGTCATTGCCCCCCCCGTGCGCTGTGACGAGGTCCCGTGGGAGATGTTCACCCTGTCGATGGCGTCGTGGAACGGCCTCGCTTCGGTCGGGCTTGTGGCGCTGTGGCTGACGGCGGCGCGGGCGCGTCAGGCCTGAATGTCGGTCCGGGCAGACGTGCTGGCCTGATCGTCGGCTTTGGGTGGTGACAACGCGATCAGCCGCGCACCCGGCCCCGGTTTCCTGTGCAACTCCGTGCCGACCAGATGCATCTCGCCCTGCGCCGGCAGAACCGCCAGCAACACCGAGGTTTCGCGTCCGGCGCGCCAGGTCTCAAAGCCATATTCGTCGGACAGCTTTGTGACCCGCACCTGCCAGCCATCAATCAGCCGGGATTCCAGGGTTTCGAAAGTCAGCCCTGGCCCCAGCCGCCGGCCGCCAAGAGTGACGGGCAAAGCGTGGTGTGCGATGTCATCCTTGCCGCGGGGCAGTTGCCAGACCTTCTCGCGCCCGAATTCCGGCGCGAGGTCGGTCGTGACCAGGGTGTTGTAGGCGTCATTGTCGCTTGCCGCCAGGATGGTGGAAAAGCCGATCAACTCCACTTTGTTGTCAGCGGCTTCCGAAAGGATGTCGCCATAGAAAACCGGCAGGTTTGCGGCGCGGGCAAAGCGCAGGTGGCCAAGGTTCATGTCGGTGACCAGCACCGGTACACCCGCACGTTTCAGCGCCTCGCCCAACGCTGTCGTCAGGCGCGTGCCGCCAACCAGCAACACGCCCGGCACCTCAGAGGCGCGCAGTTGCAACAGGCGCGCCAGCGGCGTCAGGCCAAAGCCATGCAGCACGACCGTCACCGCAACCAGCACAAAGGCCAGCGGTCCGATCCTGGCCCCGTCGGCAACGCCCAGCGCCACCAGACGGTCGCCAAACAGTCCCGCCACCGCCATCAGCACCACGCCGCGCGGCCCGGTAAACGCCACCAACAGGCGTTCGCGCAGCGGCAGATCGGTGCCCAGAAACGCCGTCATCACCGTCAGCGGCCGCGCCACCAGCACGACCAGCGCCACAAAAATCACCGCCCGCATATCCAATGCCGCCAGCGCCGGAATATCCAGTCCTGCCGCAAGCAGGATGAACACGCCCGAGACCAGAAGGATCGTCGCATGCTCCTTGAAGCGGCGCAGTTCTTCATAGCTGGGCAGGCCCGCGTTGGCGATGACAAGGCCCATGACGGTGACCGCCAACAGGCCGCTTTCATGCAAGATACGGTCTGAAATCGCGAACGTTCCAAGCAAGACAATGAACAAGACCGGAACCTTCATGTATTCCGGCACCAGCGCCCGATGGAAGGCAAAGGCAACCCCGCGCCCGGCAGCAAGCCCCGACAACGTGGCCGCAAAGGTTCCGAACGCAAAAAGCCCCGCAGCCGCGGCACCGCTGCCCTCGCTGTTCAGCACCTGCACCACACCAAAGGCCAGCACGGCGGCCAACGCGCCGACAGGATCGTTCACGATCGCTTCCCATTGCAGCAAAGCGGCGGGGCGGCGTGACAGCCGCGCCTGGCGCAGCAGAGGCGCGATCACCGTGGGGCCGGTGACAATCATGATGCCGCCAAACACGGCCGACGTTTCCCAGTCGAGGCCCGCACCGTAATGCGCCGCCAGCGCCGCCGTCACCCAGCCCAGCGGGGCGCCGATCAGCACCAGCCGCCGGACGCCGCTGGCGGCATCTTGCAGCGCGTGCAGGTTCAGAGTCAGGCCGCCCTCGAACAAGATCACCGCAACGGCGACCGAGATCATCGGCCCGACAAGATCGCCAATGTCACGCGAAGGGATGAAAATACCGGTCAGCGGCCCGATCACCAGGCCCGCCACCAGCATCAGCACGATCGCCGGCATCCGCAGCC
>TARA_R110002110_G_scaffold3776_17_pt1 | contig 11707 bp, 1 predicted proteins | sample TARA_R110002110 | Tara Oceans TARA_R110002110 (sample SAMEA4397330) | marine metagenome | biome: Polar Biome; feature: [SRF] surface water layer (ENVO:00010504); material: water (ENVO:00002006), including particulate matter (ENVO:01000060) such as... | depth 5 m
TATTGTTAGGGGCAGGCGCTGCCATGCTCGGAAGCAAGAGCCCGCACTTCGGTCAATCGTTAGGCGCTGGTATCTCAGGTGGGATGGCAGCAGAGCAGCAGTACCAGAAACAGCTGGCCGAGCAGCAGAAGGCAATGATGAACTTGGTTGGTAAGCAAGCCGAGCTTGGTATTTTAGGTCAAAGAGCTGACACAGAAGCAACGAAGGTTGCGGGTCAGCTCGGCGCTTGGGAAGCGCAGGAAAAAAACTGGGAAGGTGAGCTTGGCGTTAAGAAAGCTAAAGTTAAAATAGACAAATTTAAAGCGAATACTTTAGATGCTTATTATAAATCGATGGCTGGCAAACAGACAGGCCAGCGTGCCCAAGTAAGTGACGTTGCTGAATGGCTTTCAAAAACCAATCCAGAGGCAGGGGTTGTGGGAGACGATGGAGTATGGAGGCCGAAGCCTTCCACTGTTGCTTTGATTTATGCCACCATAGCCAAGGCACAGCCCCGTTCAGCTGCTCCGGTAGGAGGCGCTCAGGTCTCTCAAATTCGGGAAAGGTACGCGAAGCAGGCTGACACCCGTTTCGCCATTCCTAACCTTAAAGTAGGCAGCAAAGAGAAGGACACATTGTATGAGATTGTTCTTGATGAAAAGACGGGCGAGCCTAAACGAGGAAAGAAATTAGAAGGTGGGTACACGGATGCCAATATGCTAAAAGTTCGCCAGAGCGTTGCAACCGCTAGGGATGAGTGGGTGGAGCGCAAGACACAGGAAGATAGGAGAGTCGGTGCAGGCCGTGCCGCCACTGATATTTCCTCGTTAGACACGAGCAACATTGCTGCGGGGTGGCGAAAGAATCCCAAGACAGGCAAAGCAGAACGGATACCCCAATAGTAGAGCTAAATGAATGACCCAACTTATAACTTACGAGGGCAAAACATATTCCTTTACTGATGACTTTACCGATGAGGAAATATCAGAGGCGTTAAGCTCTCTTCCAGCTGAGGCTGCCCCAGCTGAACTAGCTCTCGAACCTGAACTCCCACCTGTAGCACCAGAACCTGCCGAAGGTTTGCTAGACAGGGCGGGTGAGCTGATTGAGGCAGGTGCCCGTAACTTTGCTGGCAGCAGCGCCAGCGGCGTGAGCAGTGCGCTGGAATATTTCGATGCAGCCCCTGAGATGCAGGCTGACCTCGACGCCTATGGTGCAGAGCAGGCCCGTGAAGCGCAGAAGGTTGCACCGGTCAAGGCATTGCAGGAGGCCGAGGGTGTCGGTGACGTTGTCTCCTCTGCGTATGAATACTTAGCACAGTCAGCTCCGTACATAGCAGCCATGTACCCGGCTGCGAAGGTCGGGGGGGCTCTTGGAAGTTTTGCGGGTCCAGTGGGTACTGCGGTAGGCGGCATTTTGGGTGCTGTTACAACTATCGTTCCTCAGTTCTTTGGAACCTTTGTTGGTGAACAAGAACAAGTCAAGGGTCGGAAGCTAACTAAGGACGAGCTAGAGAGCGCGGCCTGGGCTGCTTTAGGGGCTTCGGTATCAGAGTCGCTTATAACAAGACTCATTCCCTTTAAGGGCAGCGCCTCTATGCTGCGCAACAGCCTTGGGAAAATGGCCGCAGCCGCCCCTCTTGAAGGCCTTACCGAATTTATTCAAGAAACATTGGGTATCTTGCAGGCACATGATTGGGATCTTGATGCGCTAAATACGCCTGAAGCGCGGTATCGTTTGACCGAATCGTTCTTGGCAGGCGCAGCCATAGGTGCTCCTATCGGATTGATCACCGGCCCCTTCACTACCCTCCCGCCTCCCGTAGACAAACCCCCTCCCCCTCCCCCACAGCCTGAAGAAGAAGTCACGGTTACCGAGACCGAGACCGAAGAGGTTCTCGCTTTGCCCCCTCCGAGTGTGACGCCTACCGGGGTCGATAGTGGGGCTGCGGTTGAGGGTGATCCAGTACAATATATACAAGACGTTGCCGCGCAATGGCCTACCGAAGAGGTGTTGCCTAGGCCTGACCAGTTGGAGATTGCCGAAGGCGAAGGAGGAACGGGGTGGCGTATTGTTGCGGCTGATCCAGACTTAGGCAAGCGGCCCCTTACGGGGTACTTCAAGGTGCGTGAAGACGCGGAGCAGGCACTCGCTGTATTTCGTGACGAGATAGGCAACATTGCAAACCGCCAGCTTACAGACACGGTAGAGATGGAGGCTAAGAGAGCATTAGGAAACCATCAGGAAAAAGAGAGGGCCGCGTTGTTGGCGGTGGCTAGGGAAACAGCAACGCCGATTGGAGTGGTTGAAGAGGCTGAGCTTCGGCAGGCCTTGGGAGAAGACGAGAAGCGCGTTACTAGCGTGTTAGCAGAGCTTGAGGCGCAGCCTGAAACAGGTATACGCGATGAGATTATGTGGGATGATCTTGTTAAGCTTTCTAAAGAGAAGCCGAAGCTTCTTCGAGAGGCTGATATGGAAGCTCTCTTACAGATTAAGAAGCCCCTTAGCAGCACTGACCTCGTACAGCCCGAAGACATCCTGACTATTGCAGAACAGCAGAACATTAGCACCTTAGCTACCCTTCAAAAGAAAACCATTAGGGGAATTAAGAAGAAGAACCGAAAGACCCCGTACTTCCAGAAAAAAGTACCGGTGCCGTCGGAGCCAAACTTCAAGCTGTTTGCCAAAAGGTTGACGGGCACTGATGACATTTATGATATGAATCCCACACAGCTCCGCGTGTTGGCAGATGCATTGGGCAGCATCAATAAAGGCCTGCCATTCGAGCAGCTCACCATGATCCCGATTGCAGATGCTCCTCTCTATACCGAAGGTCAGTTGCAAAAATCCCTCAAGAGTTTGCGCATTGGAGATACGTTTGTTGAAGAACTGGGTGAGCTTACGCAAACAGATGTACGTCGAGGACAGCTGAGAGGAAGCGACGAGGACATCATCTCAACCATCCAAGAAGTTACCAAGCTTAGTCACCAAGGAACGACAGCGATCTTCGATGAGTTGGTGCGGCGTAAGATTTTAATTGATCCCCGTACTACCGGAAAGGGAAAGGCTAAGAAGAAAACCCATCGGCTAATTAGACCTGTCGAAGTGCGCAATGTCATCCAAGAAGATGTCACTAATGCCCGTCCAGAGGCTAGAGACAACACGCCAGAGGATATATTTGTTCGGCCTGAGCAGGTGGAGGTGGCCGAGGCTATGGAGGCTGCGCTACGTCCGCGTCTTGATAAGCTGGGGCTACAGGATGTGGAGCTTCGGCTGGTGGATAGTCTCACGGATATCGCTGCGTCAGACCCAGACGTACCAGAGCGTCAGGTGGGGGGATATGCCATCTCACTCGACGGGGCTCACCTTGTGCTGTTGGCTCTTGATGCGGTGCCAGCAGATATAGCGACCAAACCTGCACAACGCCGCAAACTAGAGGAGTACTTGGCGTCTCTCCTTAACCACGAGATTGTCCACATTCTAGTTACAAAAGGTGTGATTACCCAGGCAGAGATGGATCGTTTAACCAGTGCCATTGAGACCGAGCATGCCTGGGACTGGGATAACGACATCCGCTCCGATCAAACTTATTGGGAACAGGCTAAAGATATATACCAAGGGAGGGGGATGAGCGATTCCCAAATCAGGGAAGAGGCGATTGCCAATCTGTTCCGTGACTACACCCTAAAGAAAACCGATCTGTCTGCTCCAGTTAAATCCATTTGGAAGAAGATCCTTAACTTCTTCAAAGCCATAGCGCAGACGGCTCGGGAAAAGGGCATCAAGGAAGCACGCGATCTGTTCGACCGCATTGAGGGCCGAGGCCGCGCAGAGGCTGCCCAGACAACGTCGGTGCGTAGTGATTACGGGGACCAAAGGTTTGGAGGTCAGGACTGGGAGTTTGCAGATGCAGAGGTCAAGGCGTCTCTAAGCTTACGCGGAGCTGTCCCGGCAGTTATTTCCACTAATATGCAGCTGGCAGCCCTCAACGAATACTTCAACCAGAACGCACGGCGTTTGCAGCTGATGGGCGTGCCTCCCAGCAAATGGAAGATGGATAGAATTATTCCTGACGGACAGCGGGTAGCTGTGCGTACAGACTATGATGTTAAAGGCCCTCTTAACGAAGGCATTCTCACCGACGCACCGCCCGAAGTAGCCCCGATGACAGGTGAGAACTTCGCAATGCAAGGGGTGCACCTGCTGCATAAGAAGAGCGGCAACCCTAATCTCAGAACAGTGGCAGGATACGATACATCCGTTACGCTTGATAAGGTAGAGTTCCGTGTCGATCAAAAGGCACGTAACGATTTAATGCAGGGCAAACCAACGCGCACCCCACCTGCCCTTACACACGGCAACATCGCACAGGGGCAAGACAGCACCGACGGTGTGGCGATCATCTTCAATCCGTTCCGCCAGCATTTGTTTGTGCGTGAAGACAACGGCATGGCTGTTAAGGGGGCAGACCAAGTCACTCTTATTAATGGCCGAGCCTATGCCCGGGGCAACATAGAATACTGGAACGAGAGTGATGCGCCCACACCACAGGAGAGGTCGAGTGTCCGCTATCAGGATGGCACTCCTGACTATGCACGCCCATCGTTAGAGCTGGAAGGACCGGCCTATGAGGTCAGCTCCCTCAGCACCCTCTATAATTCTAACTTCCCTGCCCAAAAGCAGGGCACCAAAACCATATGGCAGATCATTACAAGTCTGGCACGCCGTGCCCGTGATGCATGGGGCGGCCCTCTTGTCGAGCTTGATGATGCTACCATGGAAACGGTTGCCCGTATCATGTCGGCAGAGGGACGCGAAGCGCTGAAGAGAAGCGGCAATGCCGCTGACTGGTATTCCGAAGACATCATTAAGATGTTTGAGTTGCTGTCATCGAATGGCTATCCAGAGCTGAAGGACACCGCTACAGCCCGTGCTGCGTTTGCCATAGCCTTGACCGTTACCAGTATCAATACTCAGGTCGAGTCCAACATGCGCAACGCCCTACGGCTTTATAATTCGTTTAAGGAAAGCGGACGTTTCCCAGAAGATAGTGGCTGGGGTATTGCCGCCTCCCAGATGCGGAAGAAGTTTACCCAAGTTAACCGGATGATCAACGACCTTGGGATAAGCGAGGCGCAGCGATTACGGCAAGCGACGGGAGCGCCCAACCAAACTACGGATCAGCTGGGGCTTGAGCAGGTAATCAAGTTCTTTAACACACCATTTACTAAAGCGCAGCTTGTGAAGCTGGGGTTTGACGGCTCGGATCTTCCGTCCATATCTCCGCAGGGGCGTGTCTATGGTTCGTATGTTCTCGGCCCGAAACTAGGGAGCTTCTATCAGAACCTGATGGGGAACTACGATACCGTTACCATGGACAAATGGTTCATGCGCACATGGAATCGGATTACCGGTCAGCTTCCTACCGAGGCAGACTTGGTGACGGCAGCCACAGCGCTTATAACAGGACGAGCCCGGGGTTCCGCCAAGCGATTGGGAGTGGACTTAACTGGTGCAGAGGACACGCCCACTGCTACCATCGAAGCAGCCTCCCGGTTGGCCGCTGCCCTCGACAGGGAGTGGCAAGCACGTAAGGCGCAGGGTGCAAGGGCCGACCAAAAGTTAGGCATCACCACCCAGGCTCAGGCGTATAGAAAGCTATTGTCGGGAGACGAAGTTCCCGGCACTAAAAAACGCACGTTCATGGACAAGACAGTCAGACGGGCTATCGAAATACTCGGCGATTACAATATCAACGTGCAGCCTGCATCGTTCCAAGCTATCATCTGGTATCCAGAACAAGACCTCTACCACAAAATGGGTATGGTCGAGGAGAAGGGTGAGCGCAGCTTTGGAGCGGCAGCTGAAAAGGTTTTAAAGGAGGACTACGGTGTCGGCAAAGAACAAATTGAGTCTACATTACTCGCCTTGGGTAGACGACGAGCCAAGTCTACTAGAAAAAATGTCGGGGACGCAGCTCTCAGCAATGCTGAAGAACTATACCGAGATGCTCACGAGTGGAGAGATCGAACAGACTTCATCCACTTCCACACAGCCAAGTCCTTCCGAGAATCCTACGGCCCTAGATTTGGTGCTGAAGAATCACCCCAACCTTACAAGAGAACAGGCGCTAAGAAGACTAAATTCGTTTTAGCCGACGGCACTACAAACGTCGTTCCCATTGAGGCCAAGTATACTCCTCAGCAAAAGGCAGTTAATCACCTAGCCCCTTCGGGTATTCAGATGCCGTCGTTTGTCGAGCTGGCATACGGCGATCCATTGGCTGTGTCGTTTTTCCACGAGCGGGTGATGAGTGCCAAGGCTGGTGCTGAGTCCCCGGAAGGTGTCGTTGTCTTCCCTGAACAAGACTACAAACACAAGCGCCTGTTTATTACACCGGATGGAAGCGCCGGGTTTGCGCTGGATGAAGGCACGGTCGAGAGTTTGTTCAGCACCCCCGCATCTCCTGATCAGCAGGTTAGCTTCAGCGAGTTGACGCTCGCCATTCAAATGGGTGGCCGCAAGATCAATGCCCCTGATATTGGTCTTCCCGAGCTGTATAGTTATGCCGGGTTTGAGCCGGTAGCGCGGGTGGTTCGTCAGGGACAACCTGACCAAGTCTACATGGCTTTCAATCCAAACAACTTTGACATCTATGTGGAGCCGCGCACCGAAGCGAACATAGAAGCACAGCGTGTTGACAATGCGGACGCTGCGATTGAAGCCCAAGATATTGCGGTCGAAACGCTGCGCACCGGGATCAATGACGGCCTCGACAGAACCCACGCCATGTACAGCTTGGGCTATCTGGGCTCACCGCGCCGGGACAATGAGGCGTTCTGGAAAGAATACAAAGCCACCTATCCTAACGATGACCGTCCTCCAAACGCGATCATATATCCGGGGGGTGACGACCAGCAACAGCATAGAAGGCCATGGGGAAACCTGTTGTGGCGGGATCTTGATCATCACGATAGTTATCATGCCGTACCAGTGGACGTCCGCCTTGGCTATCACATGCCCACGCGTGATCAGACCAAGCGTAAAATGAATGGCTACGGTATGCGCCATGCGCAGGAACACGACGCCGACTTTGTTAAGTTCACGGACTTTGCCAACGCAGAAGAAGCGCTGCTTGCTTTTCTTGATGACTTTAAAACGCAGACCGAGAGCGCAGGGGTTGTTAACCTCGGCACTCGTGAGCCTTACGTCAAAAAGATGATGGACCGCAAGGGCGGCTTGTCTTGGGTGGGAAAAGAACTAGGCCAAGAGGGGGCGGTAAACCGGCCCATACTTTTCGAGTGGTCTCATCCCGGCCTAACGGTTCCTATTAAATTTCTGTTTACCGCTTACCGGGATACGGTGACCGGGAAAATGACGTTCTCTTTGAAGACCGCATACCCGGTGACAGATCGGGTTGAGCGAACGCAACGCAGCAGACAGGGGCGGCAGGGCAACCAGACAACTAAGGCGTACCACCCTGAGAACCTCAGCATGGCAGGGCTTGAGGGCGCAGCAGAAGCAGAGGAGATGTCACCCGAAGCCCAGCAAAAGCTGGTGACACAAACGGTGCAAGAGGGTGGAACGCTGACGTTACCTAAAGCCAAGTTTGTCCCACCTAAAGACAGAATAGTCAGGTATGCATTAAAACCAGCTAAGTCACCGGCCCCTTCTCCAGCGCGGAATGCTCTCCTTGAGTTTATCAAGGCTAATCCTGATGGCTTTACAGTGGATCTGGATGGCGAAACGGTGCCCCCATCAGGCTATGCCTTTGCTCCTATAAAGGGAGCAGAGATAGTAATAAAACCAGAAGACCTTACACTGGAAGTGGTAGACCAGTTAATTGATTATGTAGAGCGCGTGCAAGAAATTACAGGCGGTGATGTTTATGCCGGGGGTTGGTTAGACGGCGAAAGCGGTAACTATTTTCTTGATGCATCTATGGTATTTGACGATGAAGCCGAGGCGCTGTATGCTGCAAGTGCAGCTGATCAAATAGCTGTCTTTAATTTAGGAACCTTTGATGAAATCAGAACAGCAACAGGCATTGAAGGCCTCAAACAAACCGGCGTTTACTCGCCTCAAGCCCACGCAGACGCGAGAACAAAAGCGAGCACGCTTAGTGGCCGCTTTGCAGAAGAGCGGCCTGAAGATACAGCCGAGCCAGAAGAGCCCCGTGTAGTAAATCCAATAGAAGCGGAGTTCCCGTCTTACGACAAGTGGCGGGGACGGGGCATGAGCCTGCGGCTTGACCAGCAGCCTGACCGTGCAACGCTCATCATTGAGAGTGCAGGTGAGAGGGTCGAGGTGCGAGGCCACCCAGCTGTAGGTGCAGTATACGAGGGCGGTAGACTTGATCGCCTGATTAATGCCATACCGAAACGCGCTGACCTATCAGCGTTGTTTGCTGGCGAGACACGTAACTTGCCTCCTGAATTAACTGATCCCGTTATCGACGCGCTTGAGCTGGAAGAAGAGATAACCCAGCGGATGCAGACATCGCTAGAACCAGTTGAGCCAGAGCCCACACCTGCCGATCCCAACATCCCGCACCGCTACCGCCGAGGCAAACGCTATGCGTTAAAAGAACCGGTGTCTGAAGACCAGAGCAAGAACACTGACCGGCTTGGCAACGCAGGGATAGGAGAATCGTTTGGCGAGAAGCTTCTCCGCATATTACAAGTGTTCGGCGGAACTCCCGTTAGCCGTAACGATCCTAAGAGCTTCCCCCATTTTGGCCAATGGTTCAGGACGGCAGTGTTTGATCGGTTCGATCCGATCCGACGAGGAGAAATTGCTGCCGCCAAGAAATTAGGAAAAGAACTACGTGAGATCACCGCAGACGTGGGGGCTTGGGAAGCCTTCCGTATGCTCAAGCGATCCATCGGGATATTCCAAGTGGCTCTTACTCGTGGCGTGCCTGTCTATCGCAACGGCGGATTTACTTCCGAGGTCATTGCCGAAGGAACGCTGCGGCCTAATGGCCAGCCCTTAACCATAGGCGGTAAGCGCGTTGATGGCACCGAGTTCGGTTACTTCCAGATCTTCGAGCCTTTGGTTGAGAACAAGAGTATCGGCAGGCCTGATACTATGCGGGTGGCTCAGTCTTATTTTGTTGCCCGACGAGCTGCTCGCCTTATTCAGGAGGGACGCCAACGCCTGATGACAATGGAGAACATCATCACGCAGTTAGCCATGGCCGACACCATACCTGAAATTGTAGCACGCTTTAACTTGCCGGGTGTGGATAGGGCTTATGTGGAAAAGATACTGGCCAAGACGGTGCCTGTAGAAAATAGGGGTGTCTTTGGTGCAGGGCGGCCCGTGGATTTTCAGGAGATCTTTGACGTCTATCAGGTCTACAACGCACGCCAAGTACAGATGATGGTGGATGCTGGCGTGCTCAGCCAAGAGATGGCAAACACATGGACCGAGACGGCTGACTACATCCCCTACTATAGGCAGATGGCCGAGACCAACAACTACGATAACCTTGACGACATGTTTAAGATTTACAACACCATCCGCCCACCAGAAAAGCTGGTCGGGGAACAGCAGGTGTGGACGATAGACATCACCACCCTTAACCCTGATGGAACTAGCAGCACCATCCAGGCCCCCGATGTTTTCACCAGTGAGCAGGAAGCAAAGTCTTACGCAGCACAGCTCAAGCGGGAAAGCGGCCCCGACGTCACCATCAAAGCACCTCGCCTGACGATAGCGCCTATGCTCGATTTGCTAGAGACCGTAACGCAGAACTCGTTAGCTGCGATACAAACATCAATGGCGAATGTGGCCACGCAGAGAGCAGTGCGTAATCTCGTGGTGCTTGACGAGGCCTCGGTTGCTGAAGACAACACCGATACCCGAGTGGTGAAGTTCCGGGTTAACGGTGAAGAGAAGGCGTACCACATAAATGATCCGGCCATGTATGTTTCGTTAACAGTACTGGACGACAGGCAACCACCGATCCTGAAGATGATGGGGATGCCAGCCAACATCTTGCGTAACATGGTGACCCGCACGCCTGAGTTCATGGGCTCAAACATGATGCGTGACACACTGATGGCGTGGGGTGTTTCAGGCAAGAATGGGGTGCCGGTGGTCAACACCGTAACCGGATTTGTGCAGGCTCTATACGGCAGCACGTCAGGAAAAGCTATTGCAGCAGCTGGGGTGTGGGCAGGCCATGACTTCCAAGACGATCCCTCCGATGCGGCCACGGCGCTGCGCGATCTCTACATCGAACGTCAACGTGGGGCGAAGAAGTGGCTCAACCCACTCAAGGCAGTCTATGACAAGTTAGGGAAATGGTCGGCTGCTTCCGATGCGGCAACACGCATCAAGGTATATGAAGAAGTGATGAAAGAAACAGGCAACGAAGTACAGGCTTCTTACGAGGCGGTCGAGGTGTTGAACTTCTCGGCACGCGGAGCGTCAGTGCCTCTTCGATGGTTGACCGCAACGATCCCCTTCCTCAACGCAAGGCTGCAAGGTCTTGATCTGTTCTATCGTGCGTCAGGCATAGGGGCTGAAGGTTTCACTGCCGATCCTCGAAGCGATAGGGTGAAGCGTCGGTTCCTCTGGCGGTTCTCTACAATTGTAGCATCCAGCGTCGGCTACTGGATGCTGGTCAAGGACGACGAGGAGTGGCAGGAACAAGAAGCCCACACCAAGGATAACTTTTGGATTCTTCCGATGAGTTGGATCGGGGATTATGACGGACCCCCGTTCAAGTTTCCAATCCCATTTGAAATGGGGTTGATGGGCAAGGTAATCCCCGAGCGGTTGATGGGATATTTCTTTGGACAAGAAACCAACAGGGATCTACTCGGCGCATTGAAGCGCGGCATTCAATCGACACTTGAGATCAATCCGTATCCGCAATTCTATTTGCCGTACCACGAGGCAGCCTACAATTACAGTTACTTCACGGGACGTTCGGTCGAGCCCAAGTCAATGGGAGACATCGAACCCGGATACCGATATAACCAACACACCTCTGAACTAGCGATGGCTATCGGGCGTGCCCTGAACGATACCCAGCATATCTTGCCCGACGAATTTATCTCGCCCATGAGAATCGATCACATGATCAAGGGGTACAGCGGCACCCTTGGCACGTATGTGATGGATGTTAGTGACTGGGCGTGGAGAAACCTTGGCGGGAATATCAATCGACCGGCACGTTCCATGTATGAGTACCCCGTGATGCGGCGGTTCTTCGCCAAGGAAGCGGGACGTGCCCTCATAACTCAGGCCTATGAATTAATGGATGAGGTTAAGAAAACAATGCAAACGCTCAAGAAACTGGAGGATACTCCTGGGCTTGAAGTGGACGCTATGGAGTTTGCCTCCGACCGCCAGAATTTACTTGATGTAGCGCAGCAGTTGAAGCCGATGAAGAAAGAGCTGAACGATCTACGGCAGCAACGCCAAAAGGTTTTTGAAGATCCGCTTATGTCGTCGGATCAGAAGCGGGTGGCTATGGACTTCATAGCTGCTAAGGAACAAGAGGCGGTGCAAGACATACCGGCTCTCCGACGCTGGGCGTTTGACCGATGAAACTTTCTGAACACTTCTCCCTACAGGAAATGACGAAGAGCCAGACAGCTGTGCGCATGGGCATTGACAATGCACCAGATGACGAGCAGCTCCAGTGTCTGACCGATCTATGTCGTAACGTGCTTGACCATGTGCGCTCAGAGTTCGGGCCGTTAACACCGTC
>TARA_R110002110_G_scaffold67505_6_pt1 | contig 11706 bp, 3 predicted proteins | sample TARA_R110002110 | Tara Oceans TARA_R110002110 (sample SAMEA4397330) | marine metagenome | biome: Polar Biome; feature: [SRF] surface water layer (ENVO:00010504); material: water (ENVO:00002006), including particulate matter (ENVO:01000060) such as... | depth 5 m
TTGCGGAGTCGCAGGGTATGTCGACCGAAGAGGCTAGGCAATTCGCTGAAAAAGTTGAAGGTGATAATTGGGAAACGGATCCGACCTCTATGCTCGACACTGACGACACAGTTCCAGTCTCGAAGGAACTTGCAGAGCTTGCTCAAGTCAGAGAAGAGGATCCAGAAGATATGGAAGTAGGTCCTCTTGATGTAGAGCGTGATTCCGATGGAAAGCCAATATCGTGGGACGAAGAGCAGGCCGATTCTGGCGCGAGAACTGAAGAAGAGATTGAAGCAGAATTCAAAGAACCGCACTGGGGGAAAAAGACAATAAGCCCATTTGACGGAGTTCTTCCTGATACAAGGTTTAGAAAACATTCTGCGATAAAAAGGGCACAGCATATAGAGAGCGGCAAATTTAATGGAGTACTGACCGAGGCGGTGCCGAAATATAATGACGAGACCTCTTATGGGAAGCCTACTTGTGAAAAGATTTATAAAGGAGACAATAATCAATGGATTATCTTAGGAAGGGATCGCAATGCCGGCGCTGACTCTGGCTATGGTGGGAAAGGACACACTAGAGCAGGAGCAATAGATATTGTGGTTGGCTTGCAGGGACACGCTCCTAGCAATGGAATGACAGTCGAAAAGAACTTTGGAAGTATGAACACCGGAATGCCGGGAGATGCAGCAAGAATTTATATTTCACAAAGAGCCGATATTGATAATTATTTTGGAATATGTGATGGATATGTTGGCAATTCGAAGCTTGATTCGGCAATAGCACTCAAAGCAGACTCAGTAAGGATTCTGGCGAACAAGGGTATAAAAATAGTTACAGGCGGTGCGCCACAACAAAAGACATCTTTATATGGAGATATAGATATTACATATGGTATTGATTTGATTGCCGGAAATAGAGACAATGTTAATGCAAAGAGGATAGGCGACGGCCTTACTCAGACAACTCAGAAGTATCTACAGCCCATACCAAAGGGCGCTAATCTTAAGGATTTTTTGTCTGAATTGCTAGATTCTGTCTTGGCATTGAATGTTTTGATGTCAGAATTTGCCAACCGGCAGATAGCTGTAAACGGCACCTTGATGGGTGGGATTGTTCTCAGCGCCGGCGCGACCGGCCCAATCACCGGCGGATTTAATCCAGCAACTATTGCTGCCGCACAATTATCTACAACACTAATTAATAGTGGAGTTAGTTCTCAATTAATACTACATCGTAAAGAACTTAACAATATGAATAAAAACTTTTTATTGTCCGCTGGGCCTTATTATATAAACAGCAGGTACAACAGGACGAATTAATAATGGCTAGTATAAAAAATATTAACAACAGGACCAGCCTAGAGTCGTTCGCCCAAGACGAAAGACTGTTTGGTGTCGCCGGCAAAAAAAGGGGGCGCAAGCTGCCTCGTGGGGGCCAAAAGCCAGGCCGTCTTGTTTCCGGTGCAACTGGAGATCTGGGATCCCAAGTCGCAGCATTTAAGTTTTTGGAATGTACCCCCATTTCAATCAACGGCGGAGAACCATATGAGTGTCCCGTTTGTACACCAAACCCTTATGCATATGTTCCAGACTATACTACTATGGCACCAGGCGAACCTTATTTTGATGGAAAGACTTGTAATCAATGTTATGTACTTGAGGTGGCTCCCCCCAATCGCGGCGGCCCTTCGGTGTCTGATTTAAAGAACCCAACTAAAAAACAGGAAGACATCAAGAGGATAGGAATAAGAAATCTTTTGGAATACTATGGTAAGTCTGATGTTGCTGTAGTGTATTATTATGAAGAAGAGGGGTATAAAACAGATTCTGCCGGTGAAGCGGCAATCATACTCAGTGCCGCCGCCACCGGTGCGGCAATAGGAGGGCCCGTCGGTGCAGTGCTTGGTGCAACCCTAGGCACCATCGCCGGCCTTGCCGGCGCGATAGCTCTTCCAGACCCAGTGACCGGATATGTTTTGAGAGCAGAGCAAAGAAATGTAATTGAGGAATTGTTGGACTACACGGAAATCAAATATACAGTACCAATTCAGCTTAAAGGACGAACAAAGATTGCTGTATGTGTTGATTCTGAAGCTTGGGAGAGAATTCCTCCAAAGCTTGTTATTGAGCCGGCGGAGCCACACGAAACGACTTTTGAGGTTACTTTTGCTGGCGGGGATTTCGATGAAATGTTTAAGCATGCTGCCGGCGATTCACCCTTGGGCTTGCACTTTTGGGCAGGAGGCCTCAGACTGTATGCAAAACAATTAGAGAAATGGAGAGACTTAGAGGGCGGAATGCTTGAGACTGTTGACGGTAAAAAGTCTCAAATATTAGATCTCAACGAAGAGGCCGACCGATTGATTGAGTTTCATGATAATGTGGCACTTGAGATTTCCAGTGCTACAGGCCTAGCTATGAATGATTTAGAAAAGATAACTTTTAAATTTGAACCAACAGAAGATTCTGCCGACACTGAACACCCAAAAATCAGATTAAAGGAGATGATATTCAACAAAAAGGGTTGCCCGGAAATAATATTTAGTGAAGAAGAAGAAGTTGGAAAAGGGTTTTTCCGGACGCTAACCAACAAGACTCCGTTTAAAATAGCTCGTAGCCTCTATTATGTCGGCTCCCTGCCGGATATGGATGCAGATCTGCAAGCAGGAGAACCACTGCCATGGCTGGAATTTGTACTAAAGTATACTTATCCTGCTCTACAAGTTAGGTATGATCAGACTAACACAGATCTGTTTAATGATCCTGATCTGGGAGCCTGCTTGGCTGACTCTCTTATGGACGAAGAAGGCGTGATCGGGGCCGCACTAGATGCCCTGGGTAAAGAGCTTTTAGGCATGCCGGATGCAATATTAAAAGAACTGGGACAGAATCTGTGTCTAGATGAAGACCAGTTGGCAGAGAAAAAAGATTCTTTTAAGCAAGATTTTGACAAAGATTTAGACAAGACTCTGGACGAAGCAAAACAAGAATTTTCGAAAGGAGATCCATATCTGGATGCAGTCTTTCAATATATTGAAAATGTTACAAGAGCAAGAAAAGATCCCGAAGATCAAATAGATGGAATCTGGAATGCCTTGATGTCTCGTCTTGGGTATTGTGGTTGGATTGCCTTGATAATGAAGGCACTTGATTGTATTGCACAAGGAATGGGGGAAGAGGATTTTAAAAAGGCAGTTGTGGGTGCCGCCCTTGGCTCTATGGCGGATCCTGTGTTGGCTTTCCTTATGGCCGGCCTTCCACAAGAAGATAAAGATAGGATTCAGGCCCTTGCTGGCGAAGAGTTTTCTAATCTTCCTCCGCCTTGGGACACAATGGCTTATGAGATAGGATCTTATAACAGCCCAGGAATGACGGCCAATGAGAAATATGATGCTGTTTGGTCTGGTGCAGAAGAAGAATGGCTGGCTGATGACAGCCTGGCCGGCTTTGCCGAGACTGAAAAAGAAGCAGAGATCATTGCACAGTTCGAGAAATCAGCCGCCGCCGCAGAAGCCGCGGCAGATGAAAATGCTCTAAAGAACCAGAAGAACTACGACATCGCCGCTCTAGATCAACAAATACTCCAAGCCGAGGCTAAGATAGAAGGGCGTTTCTATGAAGGCGACAGAGATCCCGACACAGAAGAGTACTCAACAGAAGAGATCGCTGGTTTTGAAGAAGAGTTGAGTGCCTTGGAACAGCAACTATACGAAGTACAATATCCACAGGACAGCATACCAGTAGATAAAAGCGGCGGATTGTTTGGGATATTATATGAACCTGAAACTGGTGACTTCTCTTTTGGAGAATATGAAATCGGAGCAGGAGGTACATATGGAGAAGCAGCAGGAGTTGTCTGGAAGGAACTTATAGATGCTTACAGAAATGTCATAATGGATGCGGTAGGTATAGATGTGCTTTTCAACAGATTGGGTTCTGTTCCAGGTGCATCAGTTATAGGGCAATTTGTAAAGACTTTGCCTTGCAAGGCTCCCCCTATGTTGTCTTTCGATCCTCGTTTGGATAGCTTTCTTAATACACTTGAATTTGATATGTGCCACATCGCCGGCGGCAAAACATTTGACATTACTTTTAATCCAGATCCATCTGTTAGCTTTAAGCTCAAAGCCGGCGATGCAAATATCTTGATGATGATATGGAAGGCTGTCAAAAAAGCAATTATTAATGCAGCCGTAGCTGTTGTTATGGCAGCGATAAAGGCACTTCTCAACTGGTTGATGAATCTGGCTTGTAATTTGCTTAAAGCCTTCGGCGCCAGTCTGGCAGACTTATATGCAGGAAGCGATCACTTTAAGGATATGTTGATTGAGGAATTGTGTCCCGGAGCTTCTGATGATCAACTAGCCGAGGCTCTCAAAAATATTGGTGCCACTCTGGGCACCGAACAAGAGTGTTTGAAGCAATTGACAAATGGAGAAATGGGAGAATTTATAGATGACATATCTCTAATGCTTACTCAGGAACAAGTTATACAACTCTTGAATGGCAACCCAACTAAAGAAACCTTGGCTTTGGCAACTGAAACGGCTAGGATTTCCCCGACTGAGTGTATCCGGGACTTGTTTTCTGATGCAGGAAAGCTTAAAGACTTCTTCGGTGCTCTCAGTATATTTGTACCCAGTGATGCACTTGATAGATTTGTTCCAGATATGCCAGTATCCCCATGCCCACCAGAAGTGTTTGACAGGATTGAAAACCTTAAGTGTGAACTTCTCTCGCAAAAGGGATTAAGCAAAGAAGAGTGTCGCGAAGAATTGGACAAACTAAAAGATAAGTCGATTCAAGATCTTCAGGACTTGATTAATATGATGGAAAACGGCCCAATGGCAAATTTCCCAGCCATCGATTCTAGTGTCGATTGCCCCGCTGATGGCTTCTATCCGGCCGGCCCTGACCCCATTGAGGGACAAGTTAATTCTTCTATTACTGCGATGCTGCTTACACCTGTGGAAATTGGTGTCACCAAGGACTTGATGGGCAGTAACGGTGTCCTCAATAATGTACTGGCCGACACAGAGGGCCGCCGATGGACGGCACACAATTGGAAAGTTAGGCTCTTCGGCTCTCCCCTGGCCAGCCAATTGGGATGGTTTGGGTGGAATAGCGACAATGCCATCAAAGGACCGGACGGCGGCATAGTTGATATGTACGGGAACGATCTTAAGGGCGATGATGCCGATGGCTCCAGCTTGATTGCCTCCTTGCTCGACGGCTCCACCGGAGGTTTCCCTCCCACTGTTGGTGCTTGGATGGCCAAGAAGATGAGGTCCCTAAATCCTGAATTCAAAACCGAAATTAAGCCGGCCGGCTATCCTTCTCTGGCACAAGCAATGGCTGACGTCGAAAAGAAGGAAGCCATAAATGCCGAAAGGATAGAGGAAAGACAAAAATATGTTTCGGCGTTTATCAAGGAATATGGAATTGACAGCGTTAATGCTACAAAAGATTCCGCAGACCTTGCCGGAATGCTCCGGAAAGCTTGCTACTCTGCAAGGGTTCTAGAAACAGGTACTCGACATAGCTGGGGAGAAGTGGAGAAAAACGAAGTCCCGGAATCCGTATATTGGCTTGAACTCCTGTTAACTGGTGCCGCAATAGATTGTTGCGGTGTCGAATTTCTTGGCATCGGTCATTCCGCGGAATACTCATCTAAGCAAGTAAATCCGTACAGTTGGTCTGATTCCTCACAAGAACTGGCTGGAACGGAGGGAAGGGTTTTTGTAGACCACTATCCTCCCGGCGATTTTAAACTAATCGATGTCCCCGACATTATGACTCCAGATATGAGGCTATCCTATGAAGGGCACGATATAAACGACGATGCCGAGTCCCTGTATGGTTTTAAATTGAGTTATGATTATAACATTGCCGACGAAGATGGCGCCATCGCCAGGGAAAATAACTATAAGATTCGAATTGCCGAAACACTCAGAGAACCCCCAGAGGAGGATGGAGCAGAAGAAGACCAGCAACCCAAGGCAACTTCGATAAATAGAAATGGAGGGCATTCATATGTTTCTTATAGTTTTGAGGTTGAAGCGGAATTGGATACTGAAACAAAACAATACATAAATTCTCTTCCAATAAGTCAAAATGTTAATGATTCTTGGCAAATTGAAATATTCTATCGCTTGATAGCAAACCAGATCTTATCCGCGGCCACCAACGATGGGACGAAAAAAGACTTAAGTGATCCATCATTTAGGGAGTATTTTGCATCACCACAAAATGGAGTTCGAAGATTTGATGACATTACATCTGGATTCATGCGCCGGCTGTCAAACAGAATTTCTACTGGAAGGTCGTTCTCCAACCCAAATATTGATATGGAGAGTGAAAGTGCTGACGGAATATTGATGCCAGATTCAACATCAGATGGCGGAACTTCTTCTACTGGAGATGTGGTGCTGGACAACATGGCTCCTGCCTTTAGGTATGGCTATGATCCGGGTCAGGGCCCAGAAATTATTTATCTGGACAATGAAACATATGGCGGCCCACTTGGCCGACTATTCCCTGATTTAGTTCCTCCTCCTTTTTATGTTAAGCCGCCAGCATACGGAGGCTGGAAAGAGATTACAGAAATGCTGGTACCAACACCGGATGGATGTGATCCTTCCAGGGGCCCACTGTTCGCACTTGGAGATTTGGGCGACATGGCAAGCCAACTGGAATCTTCTCTCCAGCCCGACGAAAGGTTCCAATATGATCCTTTGTGTACGACTGAAGCTCCTTATGATAAGATGTTTGACAACTCCACGGCAGCAAATATGGATGTTGTCCTTCGTGCCGCAACAAGGGTTTATATCACGGAAGCATTTATGAGAGCAATTCCTATAGTCTCTCAGTTCGAGTTCAACGAAGACAATATCGAATCCGGAATTGTTGAATTTATTGTTGAAAGAATGAAGAGAGGCCTGTTCCCCGATGGAATAGGGGGTTGGTTTACCGCAGAATCAGGTGATGACGATTATTATTATCGCTTTATGGAGCAAACGGTCAACGCCATAATTAGAAAAGTTAACTCCGAAATCTTAGATCCAGATACGGATTTTAACTTGGAAGAAAAAGAGGCTTATGACACAATAACAGCAAAGATCGCAGAATTTTATGACAAGAACGACGGGAAACTTGCTTCATTATCTTTTAGTGCAATAAAGAATCAATCTTTTATGAAAAATATGTTTGACAACACAGCTACTGCAAAATTTGGCGGCATCGGCGCCGGATCATCAGACTTCAGCAAGAGTGCCGCAAAGAAAGCCAAACAATATGCTTTTGAGTTGATGATCGACGAAACAATTGATTCTGCATTGGTCTTCGTGAAAAGAATGGTGAGGGAAGAGTTGACAATTGTAGGCGCCAGCTTTAGTTCGCATCTTTATTCTCCAATAAGAAATATAGATCATCTTTTCTTGTTGAGTCCCGCCTGGATCCGCGGTGCTGTTAACGGCGACGGCCCTCTCGATGTTATGTCTGATCCTAACAATTCTAGAACCTATAGTATTCCATCCGGAATGCACTCCTCGGTCTCGGCTGCGATTGAAGATCTTCAGACGGAAGGGCAGGCAGATCTGGCGGCTAACTTTGAGACGGCTTTTGGCGGAATGGAGGAGTGGCCATTTGTCTTAGAGAAATATGTACGCATAATCGATCAAGATAGTGTACCACCAGAGGTTTCAAACCGTTCCGATAATCTTTATGGCATTGTCAATATGGAAGATTGGAAATCATATGTCCAAAACAAAAAGTCACAGGGAGTGACCGGAAAGATATCTGAACTCTTCGGAGCATATGAGCTAACCGGAGAGACGACTCTTGATGATGGACATGTTCACAAATATGAAGTCGATGAGGATGGAAACGGCTTCGCATTTAGGGTGTGCGAAGACGAGGAAGAGGAAGACTGTCATATACATAGGATAGTTAATTGGGAGGTAAAAGAGAGCGATGGGCGCACTCATGAACTTCCGAAGCCCGCGTGGAAGTTCGGACTGCGAATTTGCTATATGCCAGAGAAGGATGCAAAAAATGTATTTTCTCAGCCCATAAGTACAATTAGTAAAGAAACTTGTATGAGAGAAAAAGCATATGAATTGGGTAGCCCAGAAGGAAAAAGATATCTTATTCCGATAGCATCTGTGGAGCTAGACATCCCAGATCAAGAATTCACATCATTTAATCCCGATTCCTATGATGTGTATTGTTTGATTCCACCTCTGGTAGAAAGTCCAGAATATCGGACATGGTTCAGATATGTCTTCCCGCTCCCTAGGTTTTTGTCCTTGTTAACTATTTATTGTATGCAAGGATTCTATGATTCATTGGGTAATGAGGGGTGGCCTTCAGCCGGCGGAGATATGTGGGAAAATAGAGGAGGCAACTTTATGAGCAGCTTTAGCCGCTGGGAGCGGGCCGATGAACAGGTATTTGAAGAATCTAGAAAAGCCGCCAAGAATGCATTTACTGCACTGTATGAAACCGCTCAAGCCGAGTATGATTCAAAGGATGCATCAAAGAAGATTGCTCTATCTTTCGCAGATCTTCTTAAACCAGTACTTAACTTTGAAGACGGACTGCGCTGGTGGCAAAGAGGAAGAAGAATCAAAAATAGTCCATATGATATGGACGGAGATAAGTGTAAAAAATAAGGAGACAGGAAAATGGCTGAAGGATTATCGGTAGCACTACCGTTGGCAATTAGCCCTAGGGATGGGGCATATGCTGTACATAAAGATTTAAAGAATGTTGCACGCCAAAGCTTAAAAATGATTATTTTAACGGGTCCTGGCGAAAGATGTATGTCTCCAAAATTTGGTGTGGGCATCCGTTCGTTCTTGTTTGAGCAAATAACGGCAGGTACCTCCGGCCGAATAAAGTCAAGAGTTGCAGATCAGGTGTCGACATATCTCCCATATATAAGACTAAACGACTTACAGGTCAGAGACTACCCAGACGACAACACCATTAACTTGAAGATCAATTATTCTGTCCCATCAGCCGGGTTTACGGATGAATTTGTTTTTCCTATATCTCAGTAAGAATTAATAAAGGTAAAATACTATTTATCTAAAGATGGAGAAAGATTAGATGTCCAAAAGAAAAGTGCCAATAAGATATACTAGCAGAGACTTTGAATCAATCAGGGAAGATCTCGTACAATATGCAAAGAGGTACTACCCAGACACATTCAAAGATTTTAGCGATGCTTCTTTTGGGTCTCTGATGATAGACACTGTTGCATATGTCGGAGACATGCTATCTTTTTATGTGGACTACCAAGCTAATGAATCTTTCTTGGATAGTGCCGTAGAGGCAAATAATGTAATTCGTCTCGCAAAAGAACATGGTTACAAGTTTCAGGGCCCCGCTTCGGCCAGCGGCGAAGTTACATTTTATGCACTAATACCTGCAAACTCAACAGGCCTAGGCCCAGATATTAGATACCTCCCTATCCTGAAAAAGGGTTCGACTTGCGGTTCCACCGGCGGAGGTAGCTATATTTTAATGGATGACGTCAGGTTTGACAATCCTAATAATTATGTCGTTGCCGCTAGGACAAGCCCTTCTACTGGTCTTCCTACAGAATATGCGGTGAAATCAAAAGGAAAGGTGATATCAGGTCAATATGGGGTAAAGACTTTCGGCCTAGGGGTATTTCAAAAATTTAGAAAACTCACAGTCGACGACACCGGTGTTGTGGAGATTCTTAGTGTTGTGGACTCTGAAGGGAACGATTATCATGAAGTCGAGTATTTGTCCCATGATGTCATTTATAAATCAGTTCCAAACAAGGATTCAAACACGAGAGACAATGCTCCATCATTGTTAAGGCCCTTCTCAGCGCCTCGTAGATTCATAACAGAAAGAAAAAACGGCAGAGTGGTTTTACAGTTCGGACAGGGCTCCACTTCAGAGATTTCATCTCCTAAATTAGCAGAGCCATCCACTGTTGTTTTACAACGTTTTGCAAAAGATTATGTGACCGATACATCCTTTGATCCCGCTGATCTTGTTGGTACAGATAAATTAGGTATTGGCCCCGCGAACACGACACTGACCATAACATATCGCAAGAATACTAGTGCAAATTCTAATGCAGCCGTTAACGGTATTAATAAAATTATGCGTTCAGTGGTAGAGTTTAACGACATGACTATATCAAATAATGCTACCGCTAGAAGTGTAATAACAACAATGGAGTGTGGCAACGAAGAACCCATTAATGGAACAATAAAGGCTCCGTCCATTGAGGAGATAAGGAGAAGGACAATAGACTTCTTTCCAACCCAAAACAGAGCAGTGACTTCTTCAGACTATGAAGCTCTTGCCTATGCGATGCCATCACAATTTGGAGCACTTAAGAGGTGTCGAATAGTTAGAGATCAGGATTCGCTCAAAAGAAATTTAAATATGTATGTATTGGCAGAGGCTACAGACGGAAGTTTGGCCACAGCGAATTCTACTCTCAAGCAAAATTTAAAAGAATGGCTTAACAGGTATCGAATGATTAACGACACAATAGATATTTTAGATGGCAAGGTTGTTAATCTTGGAATAGAATTTACAATATTGTCCGACAATGATTCTAATAAATACGATGTCTTGGAATCGGCAATGTCTAATCTTCGCACAAAGTTAGTTAGAGATATGTTTATTGGTGAAAGATTTATGATTACAGAAGTCTACAAAATATTAAACGCAACTCGTGGAGTCGCTGATGTCACGAATGTTAAACTAGTTAACAAAAGAGGCGGAAGATATACCTCAACCGGATTGGATGTCAATGCTTTTATCTCATCAGACGGTAGATACTTAAGTTGTCCGGACAATGTTGCTTTCGAGATAAAATATCCTTTAACCGATATGAAGGGAACTATTAAATAATGGCTGTTAAAAGATACTGGGCAAAGTCCGACAACACAATAACGAATGCTTATGAGGAAAACCTGACCACTAGAGGGACGGGCTCAAATATGGGAGCTTCTGATATACTGGAGGTATTTTCTATCTACGGGCAAGCGGCTAGCTCTTCGGCAGAGAAGTCTCGTGCCCTAATTAAATTTAATGTGACTGCCTCAACAAACTCTATTCAGTCAGACAGGACAGACGGCTCCATTCCATCCAGCGGTAGTGTAAGTTTCTATTTGAGAATGTTTAATGCTCCTCACAGCCAAACTCTTCCAAAGAATTTTACGATGGATGTCACCGCGGTAACCGGAAATTGGACAGAAGGCACAGGCCTTGATATGGAAACATATAAAGACAAACAAGCATCTAACTGGGTTGATCGGCTCACTTCGTCAGCCGGCCTTACACCGTGGAAAACAGCCGGCGGCGATTATTATTCTGATGCGTCAGGATCTTTTTCTGCTTCGTTTGACTCCGGAACAGAAGATATAGAACTCGACATAACAACACTTGTTGAGCAGTGGATAAGCTCGTCTGCTAATTCAAAAGCATCGACAAACATGGGCTTGAAAAGTGATGAAGGGGTTATCGTTCGGATGTCTACTGACTATGAATCAGCAGCCCGATCTTATTACACTAAGAAATTTTTTGGAAGAGGAACAGAATTCTTCTTTAAGCGACCTTGTATAGAGGCTCGCTGGAATTCTTCTACAAAAGACGATAGAGGGACATTTTTCTATAGTAGTTCTCTGGCCACCGCGACAGAAAACTTAAATACACTTTATTT
>TARA_R110002110_G_scaffold111258_11_pt1 | contig 11703 bp, 5 predicted proteins | sample TARA_R110002110 | Tara Oceans TARA_R110002110 (sample SAMEA4397330) | marine metagenome | biome: Polar Biome; feature: [SRF] surface water layer (ENVO:00010504); material: water (ENVO:00002006), including particulate matter (ENVO:01000060) such as... | depth 5 m
TATGGATAAAAAAGAGGAAGTTTTAGATTTACAACTCACCCCGTGGGGAGAGTATTTGCTGTCTCTTGGTAAATTTAAGCCTGCATATTATTCTTTTCATGATAATAATATATTATATGACTCAAGGAGGTCCGGCGAGACGCCAAGTTCAGAAGATGCGACAGTCACCAGAGATATTCAAAAAAGAATCCAAGACGAAACTCCCCAACCTAGGACTCAAGCCGTGTTCAAAAGTTCTGAGACTTATACTACAAACCATTATCTCGGCGGCGTGGCTATGTCTGTAAATAAACCGAAGGCACAAGAAAAATATTCTACATTTTCGGCTGCTCCCCAAAAGGTTCCATATTATTGCATGTCAAATGTTCTAGGTAAAACAGATAAACTTAGTAGAACAAAGGCGGCCTGGAAGGTCTATTATTTAAATGGGGAACTTACGGGCTCCTCCGCGACCACTACAACACAAGCAGAGCCGACTACGCTCATACCACAGTTAAGCTCCAGCGTCGAGTATACAATCTCTTTAATAGACGACCCTAAATTTAAAAGTGATTTTGAGCTAGCAGTTCAGTTCCCGGACGGAAAAACTTTAGATATAAGGCCCGATTATATGCTTTTAAGTTTCGAGGAAGATAATAGCAAATATGTAAATGACAAGTTTGAACTAGAAGTATATGAAGTTGAAGATTTGAGCCTTGGCGACTATGCAACTTTCGCGGTCGGAGAGGACTCGCCAACAGTTAACAGTAGGATCGAGGAGCGTCTTCGGAAAATATATTTTACGAAAAAAATAGAAACAGTGGAAAACAATTTATTATTGGAAGATGAAGAAATAAAAGCCAGAACCAGACAAACAATGGGTCAATATCCTTCTGATTATAAGACTGATACATATTTTGATATTCTTGTTGATAAAGAAATAGAAGAAAGCACTTTAAGAAAATCACTAGATTTTATGAAATCTAAAGGTTTTTATGTTGATGTGGGCATAACGGATACCGAGACAACAGAAATAGCACTGGTGGATATTTATGAAACAAATTCGGCATATAGAGAAGTTTGTCCCGAGCTAGACGATGACTGCCCAGAGGAGGAAAGTTAATAATGTTTACCAAGAAAGAAATTAAAAATATTGTGAACTCAGGCAGAACGCGTAGTTATGTTCCGGACGTTACTATAGATAAAATGAATATATCTTACTCCTCCAGAGCGGACACAAAAAGACAAACTGCCAAGGCAGCAAAAATGACCAGGAACAAATATGGCTCGGTGGAGTACGAATTAAATGTAACACCCACTTCGAACCGGGCAAAGTCCACTGTTGTCAAGCTTAACCTCTCTATACACGATGTGGATAAAGGCACTTGGTTTAATGATGAAACAAGCAGAAAATATCTTAAAGTAAGAGTAATACAATGTAGTTCGGCTGAAATTACAAAAAAAATAATTGATGGCTCTATAAATGTTTATTCAAGAGGGCTGGATCGGATAGCTGGCATAAAGGAAGTTCTGCTTTCCGCCTCTAAAAAGGGCGAACTAAAAGATTATTATCATTATTCTTCCGGGAATGGGGTTATTTATAAAATCCCTTATGAGGCTTCTTTTGAGGTTGGTGATTATAGCCATGTATATTATTTTGCTGTTTGTTATATGGATGTAGAAGAAATGGTATCGGATAGGTTCTTGACAAAGAACCCTAGAAATTTAGGACGTTATCGAGGAAAAGTGGCAGCAGAACCTCTGTTTGTTAAGTCCAAAAAGGTAAATAATAGGGCGGCCTTTGTAGACCAGAACGGATCTATTTGGCAAGGGCCAGTCAATTTTGGCCCAGGGCCGACAGGGATTAATGAAGGGGAGATAAATAACCTTAAAAGAATTAGAGTCGGAAATAGCAAAATACATGATTATATATTATTTGATACTCTTAAGAAAAGGATTAAATTTCCGGAGGTGTCTCGCGATACAAAATCATACTTTTCAAAATCTTATATGAGTAGGGATAAAAACAATGCTTGTCGTTTTATTTTTAATTTTGATTATTTGACTGCTATTCGAGACAACAGTAAATTTGGAGGCTTAGCTCGGTCCATGCCCAGAGGTTTTAAATCCGCCCGCATAAAATCAATAAAAGTTTTTAGACAGAGAATTTTTAAGGAAAATTATTCTGCAACAAATGGATCTCTTGGTTTAAACGAGTTAATTTGTTATTCGGCTGACACAAGTGCGGGCACTTTAAGGAAATCATATAATGAAGTTAATTTGAATAAAGGTAAAGAAAATGATACTTATGTGGGCGCTATATCAGAAACAAGATTGAAAAACGCTGACAATCTTAGAAGTTTTATGGTTTTTGATAACTCTATGTCTCTTGCGGAAGATGGCAATTACCAATATTCTGTAGAGGTATTGATGGAAGACCCGACTGATAAAATTCTTTTGAAAAAACTTAGAAAGATTAGAAAAATAAAAAAAGATATGCTTGCTTATTATGGGCTGGCGAGCCGTCCCGGAAAATTTATTGATGAATCAAATCGCTTTTCACCTTCTTTTGTTAAAGCAATTAACAAAAAACAAGGCATACCGCCCGCGTCAGATTTCAATGGTTCACAAGATACTTCTGTGATACGATCTGCCGTGTGGAATAGATCTGTTTATAATTTTTTAAACATACTCAAAACCTTGACCAAAAAAAGGTTCCAAGATTATTATAAGAAATTAAGCTATATGATTAGGCCATCTACGGGGACTACTCGGGGAATTGGAGAGTTTATAAAGCTAGTTGAACAAGCAGAAGATTATTTAACAAAAGCTCTTGGGGGTAACGAACCCGGCAAGGAGTCATCTTCGCATAATCGCTCGGACCTTAAAAAAGCACATGGCTCCCTGGCCAGGGGGGCAATAACGATAAACCATACCTTTGGAGAGATTTTTAATTCTTCTATAGTAAGCAACTTAGGTTACGATTACTGGGGCGGCTCTGCAAAAAGCGAAAGGTCTGGTTTGACTTATTTAACAAAAGACTCTTTGAAGAGGCGATTTCGGCAAAGCGGTAAAAGAACATTTAATTCTTTAACTCCTTCCGAAATAAGATATTCCATTGGCAAGATTGACTTGTTAAGCTCCAAAGCCCTGGGGGATCACACCGTAACAGCCAATGCGGTAATTACCAGTATGGATAACCAAGCGGGCTCTAAATCACATTCGCTTCCGCCTGTTGGCGCTAGTGAAGGAGTTTCGTGGGGTGTCGGAGATGCTACGCCCGGCGATCCGCTCGGACCCGCAGGCGACGAAGGGTTCGACATATCCTTGGACGCAGAAGTTGATGTTTATGTGGAAGACGAGGAAATGATGGTGGGCGACGAAGAGATTGCGGCAGAAGATTTTTTATCCGCAGGAGATGGATTTATTACGGAAGATTCTAGTGCAGGAGACTCATACGAGGCCAACCCCAGACCCCAGACAGATGTAGAAGAGCGGGCCCTCCGCGATTTGGCTTCGTCTATATCTATAGATTCTAGCGGGGATTATTTAAGTAACCTTGGCATGGCAGTTGAATTTTTTAGTGGTGCCGGAGCAGGGGGAGTTGCAGACGACGCTTGGGAAATTTTAAATGGTTCTATTTTATCTGATGATGGTGATACCGCCGCTACTCTGATACGGCTACGGGGCAGCAGTCAGGGGGTCGAGACCGGAAACTTAGAATCGGCAGAAATAGGCGCATATGATGAGGTCGCCCTCTTGCTCCCAGCCGGAGCAGCCTTGGAATCGGAGGGGTTAGGTGGATTACAATCAGTTAACTACGGCGGTATCGAGATCACTTATGACGAAGCCGAGGAGAGCACCCAGGACCCGGATGTTGTGGCACTTGGACTAGTAGGCTTTTATGGTCCGGAAGAGGTGTATTTGGAGGATGCGATTGCATTAGACGGAGTTTATGTGTTGCCCTCGCAGGTAACCGCGACACCACCGCCGGAGCAAGCCATAACACGGGAAACCCCCACAACAAATGTATTTAGGTCTGATCCTACGGCCACATATCTAATTCGTAGCGAAGCAGCAACAGGCATGGCCGGGTCACCGGGTGCGCCTTCATATTCTTATTCGGATACGCCGGGAATCATTAATACGGGGCCGAGAGGTATGACTATTACATTTTCGCCATATGATCTCGTTATGTCGGCTAGGACCACAAGAGGCCTCGAAACACAAGTCCGTCGCGGCGAAACTTCCAGAAGCCCGGCGAGTAAAACATCTGGGCGCTCCGGCGGTGGTAGTTCTGGTGGCGGATACTAATTAGTAAGGTGAGAAATGTCAAACGCAAAATATTATTTTCATAAAGAGTCAATATCCGAACCTGAAGGTTTTTCATCTTTTTCTAGTTTTAGAAAATATATGGGTTATCTGTGGGATTCTTTAAGCTCATTATATGGAGTGGGTTACCTTGGCGATTTTATTAATTTAACAGGTGACCCCACAGGGTGGAGTCCTATAATTCCCGCTGGTTGGGTCGGCTCAAACGGGTACGTGTCCTCGGGGGAATTTCTCATAAGTATGTCAGACACAACAGAATATGAGGGGTCTATCATTGATGCCGCTGGGATTTCACACCCCTTGAAATCGTATAAATTTGATGTGTGGGGTAACGCGGGAACAGCGGTAAACAATTATACAACGGTGGAAGATTTTCAAGCGGACGTAGAAGCGTTTTTTCAACATGGAGTAGCACACTATGATGGGACATTTGTTTGTCTTGAACCTGATCGTATAAAGGGTCTCTCAAATTATAATTTTTTTCAAGAAGAGTATGAAGATTTTTCATCAAACCTCGATGTTAGCGAGAGATCCCTGCCTAACGCCTACTTAAATTATTTATATTATCTCGGGAGTGTTGACAAGCCAAGCGAAGAAGACAAGGTAGACTACCCGGATCTGTATGAACATGCGACACTGTTTTACAACATAGATCCTAATCACCTAATATATTTGCCTGAAGATAGTGCCGACTTGGATGTCACATTAAAGAAATATTATTCTGATTTTGCTAAGGCTTTTGATGATATAAGTGTGGATAGAGTTAATAAAATCAACAAGAAAAATGAAAAGCTTGCTTTTGATAACCATAGCAATAAAGACTCTTGGATATATAATTCTGAAATAGTTCCACAAAATTCCTGGCGGCACCCGTTTTACGGCGGAGTGGAGTTCAACAGAGCAGTCCCAGAGGATTATGTGGGGTCAGATACTGTAGTTGCCGGTAATAGTTATGCTGGTTCCGTTGCCAGCAGGAAATTAGATTTTTCTTTTGTATCTTGGGTTTTGTCTGATGCATCAACCCAGCCACCGGCTTACAATCTTTCTGTTCCTTTGGAACATTTTAATCCTTATACTGACTTGTTTGAAGTCTATAGAGAATCAGATGCCAGCAATGAAACCATTTCTCTTGGCCACAAGCACGCTGCTTTGTGGGCTGACGATCCGGACAAATATAGTGATTTGGCCTCGGGATACCCTGTGCCGAATTTCTTTTCTTCCGAAGACATCCAGTGCTATGATGTATATAATCCGGTTGATATCGGGATTCGTCTTCAAAATTTTTATTCTCTCTGTCCCGAAGCAGAAGAACTGTACACACTAAACCAAGAAGCTGGGGGCTATCTTCGAGATGGCACACCAGATAATTTTCTGGATGACATTTATACTGTAGAATATGATAAAACAAGAGGTTTTAAGGAATTATTTCAAGATGGCGAGTTGGCCTACACTGAAACTCTGGGCTACAGAATAACTAAAAAAGCCGAAAGCGAGGACGGCGAAACAATACAACAAATATATATTGCTAATTCGTTACACAGTGTGCCCGATGATATGATTCAGTATATGGACACGCAGGTCAAATTCGGCAAACAATATTATTATGAGGTGCATGAAATAAAATATGTGATGGGCCAAGAGTATAAGTTTTCAGTTGAAGACGTGGCAGAAAACAGAGATAGCGCACCCGTCATAACTCATATAGAATTTACATTTGCTTCGCCCATCAACGTGCCAGTCGCTGATCCTTTTATGAACGACGGGATCGTCATTGATCGAGCCCCCACGCCCAGGTGGGTACACGCCGCCTCGACCACATACCAATATGACGCCGATGCGGACCCCAACTGGGGGGATTATTTTCCTAAAATGCTTACTCTAGGAGACCCCCCACTCGGAATAATTGAACCCTTCAATAGTTGGGCCCCTGCGGGCTTCGGGGATGTGCCCATTGTGCGTGAAGTCATTTCAAGACCGGGGCCCATTATTGACCCAGAAAGCCTGGTGAATCCGGTTGGAGATCTTATAATAGGCGAATGGCCCACCGATGTCTACGATGAACCGCCAAATATAGCATATTTAAACATTCGTGATGATTTAACTATGGTAGATTATCCATATGTCGGTGAAGAGAGAGAGCTTGAGTTAAAGGAGTTCGGTGACGAAGGGGAGTTAGAAATATATGGATACGCCGGAGCGGTAAACATTTATAGATACAGAATACCGGTAAAATGGCTCCAAGCACATAAGCTTGTGGGGGGTGATATGATGGCACATGATGTTCCCGTTTTGGATCCCGATAAGGTTTATACTAGTATAGCCGAACTGAGAGGAGAATTTACCGATTATCTTTCTCAGTTCCCTGACCTTTTTGTGGATGGCGATGGCTCCTACGTCGGTACGGCACTGTTCGTGCCCGAATCTGTGGTTCCTTTTTCTATAGACGCGGTTTATTCTGAAGAAGACGTTGTGCTGCACGCAGGCCCCGTTATATCTTATAACGCCGCAGTTGATTTAAATATCTATCCAAAATCTAGTATTGTGGCCGTGCCATACGGAAGTGTCACTTCTAAAGTAGTGGATAGGCCGCCAAGGAAGCCCGACGTGAATATCATCCCCTACAGGTCTGTAAGCGATAAAATATTATTGAGTTTTACCTGTGCCTTTGGCACCAGCACAGAGGTGCCGATAGCTATAGAACCTGGCGATCAGGAGGTTATAGGTGCCCTGGCGAGAGACCCAGCAGACCCGTCGCAAGTTGTTTATACTACTGGAGAAAGGATAGAGGATGGCCACACGACAGGGTATGATGATTATCCTGCTCATATAGAAATTTATCGTACAACTATAAAACCTAGGTCTTATGAAGATTTTGCGGGCAAACTTCGGAAGAAAGTTAGTACATATTTTTCCGACAAGCCAGATGTTTTGCGTAATCTGTCTCCGTCGATTGAAGATAACTTGGCGCCAAACACTAAATATTATTACATATTTAGATGCGTGGATTTTCATGGGGCTTTCTCAAATCCAACATCTATTTATGAAGTGGAGATGGTTGATGACGGTGGCAGCGTTTATCCGCTGATAAATTCTTATCAACCGGAAGACACGGCAGGGGTAGATGGGACAAAAAGTTTTAAAAAATTATTATTAATAAGGCCAAATATGCAACAAAGCATGTTAACTACCGAAGATGGTGGAATTAAAAACGAATGGGGCCTGGCCCTAGACGACACCACCACTACTCCCGATACGCTAGATACGGCAAAGCTAGGGGGAGGCCTTTATGATGAGAACACATTATGGGGTAAAAAATTCAAATTTAGAATAAGGTCAACGGAGACTGGCAAAAAAATAGATTTAAATGTCAATTTTAAGACCAAAACAGAAGTCGAATAATAAAAAATAGAACTAATTATATAAAATACTAATTATTTGAGAGGAGTATAGCATGGGTTTCTTAGACAACAGTGGCGATATTATATTAGACGCCGTATTGACTGACGCTGGCAGGCAGAGGCTGGCCAGGGGCGACGGTAGTTTTAATGTAACAAAATTTGCTTTTGGGGATGAAGAGATTAATTATAGAACGTTTAATGGGGCTCACGCGAGTGGTTCGTCCTATTATGACCTGGAGATTCTACAGACTCCTATTCTTGAAGCGTTTACTGACAACAGGTCTACCATGAAGAGCAGATGTATTAGTTTAGCTAGGACTGATCATCTATATCTCCCTGTAATTCAGTTATATGAAAATGGCGCAAGCCAGAAGCACTCTAGTGGTACATTTTTAGTTTGCGCTAACCGCACCACTGAAGAAGACTTCGACACCGTTACAGGGGTCCTCTTTGGAGAAAGGCCAGGCGTTGGAGAGGGGTTCACTCGTCTCGACCAGGGTCTTGATACAAACGGAAGCCCGCCTGCCACAATAGGCATCGCAAGCGACCTGATCGAGACACAATTTACAGTTGATATAGATAATAGGCTTGGTGGAATATCCAGCGTCTCCGGAAGGCAAGCTTCTGTTTCTTTCGTAGACGATGATCAAAAAGCAACCTATTACTTGACCATGGGCGCTGGTGGTGCATATGTCTCAAATATATCAAGCCTCACTGTCGCGACAGACGGCGCGTTCAACGGCCCCAGAGGCTCCAGACTTGAGTTCAAGATTAATATTTCGGTTGAGTTAAATTCGAGCGATACTTTATTTTCTAGGCTCGGTGGGACAACAAGTATAAACAACAAAGACGGTGTTTCTACTACGGTTAAGTATATTGATACATACGTTAGAGTAACGGGCGTTACAACTGGATATGCTGTAGACATACCCATCAGGTTTATTAAAAAGTAATATAAAATAAAAAGTAATACAAAAGGAACAATGGAGTAAAAAAATGGCATCTACTTTTAAAGAAATGGGCGCGTCAGACGTGACAACAACAAAAACGTTGTTGCACGAGGCTATCCCTCTTACAGGAACTATTTCCTCGGGGACCTATGTGGCGGGCACTACCGAGACAAATATTAAAAACTATTCTCATGGCATGTTTCAAAGCGTGTACGATTATCCTTTTTTGAGTTCATCGGCAAACCACATATATGATTTGACAATTGGTTTTTCCAATGACTCGGAATTGTCTGCGGCAGCAGCCCCGAGCATGCAGAATAAAAAAATTAATATTTATACACAAATGGCCCAACTTCTGGTGGGGTATGACGAGACGGGTTCTGTTAGAAACTTCGACCAGGACGGTAATATCATTGCCGGAGGCGCAAAGATTAATGAAGCCGTCTTTGTTACATTCTCTAGGCTCCTTGTCAAGGATGAGATTAAGAAAGAAAGTTTCACTCTTGTCATCGACACTGGCTCTGTTGATGGGGGTACGGGTGCTATCCCTGAATTTACAGTGGATACCATGATAACTTGCTCGGACTTTAGCGCTTCTACTGCGTATAAAACAAATTCTCCTGCGGGAGAATATGGTCTGCTTTATACTTCCTCGGCAGCAGCCCCAGCGGGCCATCAGCCGGTTGGACTGGTGTTCTATCAAGCGGGAGTCGCTGTGTTAACGGCCTCTTTATTCACAGCACATGGTGGTGACACACAATTTGGGCCGAATTTGGCTGCCAATCATTTTGACACTGGTTCTATTAACAGAATGTTCACTGGCTCTAATATTTCTTCTTCATGTGATGCTTTCCGGAACAGGATTTATAATTTAGAATTCAACAACACTACAGAGTTGAACTCAACAGTCTATTTCTGTAGAGGTAATCATAATGAATTCAATTATAGCTCGAACCCAACGTACCTTTCGGGCACTAATGGTGCTAGTGAGATCGTTGTAAAGAACGGAGACCCCAGGGCACTTCCCGTCTCTTATGTTACGACCATTGGTCTTTATTCGCCGGACAACGAATTGATTGCGGTTGCTAAGTTGTCTGAGCCCCTTAAAAAGACACCGAGCAATGAGTTAACATTTAGAGTCAGATTAGACTATTAATATTGGTCAACTAATTATTTAAGGAGCGAATGAATGTCTCTTTATAAGTTTGGCCGTAATGATATATTTCGGAATACAATAAAAACGCACCCGCAGCATGAGTTCTTTGTTTATGATTCTGTTATATATCACAATTTAAAGCCTCATCATTCGGGTGTGTTCACATCGAGTGTGGGCTGTGTCCCGCCTGGGCATATAAGTTTATATGAGATGAACGTTGACAGGAGCGGTTCGGGCACTAGTCCGTCTTTTGAGGCTCCTAATATGATTTATACTTTTATGACCAAAGACGGAACTTTAGATTCATTTAAAACAATATCCACAAAAGACTATATGGCTCTTGATTATGGGGATGAAATAAGCGGGACCATGTATCCTTATTCTGCTTCAATCGTGAGGGACTTCTATCCGGAGGGGCACTCCGCTAGTATAGCTGCGGCCAACACCGGGACCATATCCGAGGAGTATGAAGACCATGACGGGGGTCTGCTGTTATCTGTTGGAATGGTTGGCCCTGACGGTGTTGAGTTTGATAGAGACACATTGTTCGTAGACCGCACGGACGGTACAGTAAGAACAAGCTATGATCGGTATAGAAGATTAAGGACTTTGCTTACCGCATCTCGTGTACAAACACTGGAGAATGTCCTCAACCACTATAAAATACTTAGTCCGCATTATGCTTATTCATCGAGTCTGGGTGATAAAGATCAGCAGGCCGTAAACTTAATTAATGTGCCGTCAATATTCTATGGTTCCTCAATAAAGAAAGGTTCGATTAGCCTTAAATATTATATAACTGGCACTCTCGCGGGTGAGTTGCAGGATAGCAACTACAACGGAGAACTTATTCAAGTTAGCGGCGCTGCTAATGATCTTGGGTCGACATATGGCTCAGCGAGCGTGGCTGGCGTTGTATTATATAACGAGGGTGTAATAGTATTAACTGGTAGCTGGAAGCTTGACCCCAACAACGAGACAAGAATCCGAACAGGTGCCCTGGACACGACCGAGGTGGATCATTCAAAGTGGATTTATTGGGGTATTGGCGCGAACGATGGGATATCCGGTTCCGCAACGGCGGGAGCCGCAGGTACTTTAAATCAGAGAAACTCATCTAGTTTTGATTTATCATTTCAAGGGACCAATTATGTCCCCGTTGTGACTATGTTAGCTCATGCAAGAAAGGGGCACTTAAATTATACAACTAACCCAACGGCGGTTCAATACACATCTTCTGTTCAGTCGTACACGGCCCGGACGGCATCCTATATGTATAAAGAGCCGGAGATGGAGATGGTTAGCACAGTTAGTTCGTCCTTCGATGATCCGACTGGAAGTTATAACAAGCAGACATTTATCTCCAAAGTTGGTATCTATGACGAGGACAGAAACTTAATTGGCATAGCCACAGTAAACACGCCAGTAAAGAAAACAGAGGAACAAGATTACACATTTAAATTGAAATTGGATATATAATGATTTTAGGATTAGACATCTCTACAAGTATAACGGGGGTTACAGTTATTTCAGAAGACGACGAGATATTGTTGAACGAGGCGTGGGATCTCAGGAAGTATAAGAATTTTTTTGATAAAGCCAACTTTGTCAATCAACAGATTGTAAAACTCACAGGAGAAAGGTGCTTCGATATAAGAAGTGTTTTTATAGAACAATCGCTACAATCCTTTAGAAGTGGCTTCTCGTCTGCTAAAACTTTATCTACTTTGTCAAGATTTAATGGTGTGGTTTCGTGGATGGTTTATAAAGAGTTCGGTATCGAACCACAGTACATAGCAGCGACCAGCGCGAGGAGATTGTGTGGGATAAAAGTTCCTAGGGGAATTAAGGCAAAACAGTTTGTAATGAACTATTTAATTGAGAACGA
>TARA_R110002110_G_scaffold107400_1_pt1 | contig 11696 bp, 5 predicted proteins | sample TARA_R110002110 | Tara Oceans TARA_R110002110 (sample SAMEA4397330) | marine metagenome | biome: Polar Biome; feature: [SRF] surface water layer (ENVO:00010504); material: water (ENVO:00002006), including particulate matter (ENVO:01000060) such as... | depth 5 m
AACTCTTTAAGAGCCGGATTAGTGACAGGTCCAGCATCATCAGCAGCATGTTGTATTCTACGCTCTGCTAACGCATCTGTATCTTGCGCCGGATTGGTACTAGATGCGTTAGCTGTCATATTTGACAACCCAGCATCATTAGCTTCTGCTTGAATAGCTTCAACAGATAAATCGCCTTCGTAGCCTTTCATGAAGTACTCAGTCATCTTGTTAGATGTATCTAAGCCAGCATCACGAAACACTTCTTTGCGTTTAAGCTGTTGAAGTTCTTTCTTCGCTTCGTCGCCCTCCGAAGCTCTCGCTTCGAGATCTCTACGCCAATTCGGTTTGGATTCGGTACTAGAAGCTTCATCTGCTTCAGTAAACTCGTCTTCCATTATGTCACTCACCTTCTCTTACACGCTAACAACGGTGGAATGCCAGCGGAGTTTTGTTTTGTTAAGAACAGCTCGCCCTCTTAATGGGGCCGATCTCAATTACAAATATAGGAAGAATCAGGGTTTAAGTCTACAACCTACTGATTTTGTGCAGATCTAAGACCTGTAGCACCTTGTTGCGCCATCAAACCGCCTGCGCCTTGTCGCCTTACATTGCTTCTTTTTTGTCTTAACTTTTTTACCATAGCTACAGAATTTTGATCTAAACCAAATGTTGAAGAAGCTAAGTCTGAAACAGACACACCCTCACTAGATAACGTAGATTGCGTAAGCCCTGCTTTCGGACTTAATTCTCTAGAAATTTGCATAGCCTGATAATTTTCGCTAGCTAAACGTTCCGCAACTTCTTTTGTTAAACCTTTTTTGTCTAAAGCTTTGTATGTGCTAGTGCTAGTAGCATCTATCGCAGCAGAAGATATCATTGCAGAAGAAAATTGTTTTTTAGTTTCAAATAAACTAATTGCTCTATCTGGGTCTATAAAATATGCCATTAAATCTCCCTCTTTTCCGCCACCGATACCATACAAATTTGCTAACTCAGCTTTTAAATTAGGGTCTACTTCTGATACAGCTTGCGCTGCCATCTCTGCTCTTTCTTCAACTTCAGAAGGTGAAACATCATTACCAATCAACGTATCAAAATCATTTTTACTCAAAAAATTATCAGGTATGCCATATGATTTAAACACTTGTTTGTACTTATTTTCTAAATCTAAATAGTCGTCAATAGCTGGGACGTTCAACCCGTTGTCTATCCGCATTTGCATACCAGCAAATCGTTCTTTAAATTCAGGTTCATTCCTTAATCGGCTAATCATTTCTTGTGGAGACAAATCTTGGCTAACATATGTTTTCAACTTCTCAACTAAAGAATGATCTAAGCCGTAAATATTAAGCAGTTGTTTTAAATAGAGTTCCGCCCCTTCATCCTGCATAGTATGAACTAGTTGATCTTTTTCTTGAGTCATAACTATGCCTTCCCAAACGCAGTAGCAATAGTATTAACAAGTTGATACATTTTGTTCTGCCCTTTGTTGCTACGCAAATAATCGTCTTGGCTACGAACCCAATTCTCAGCTTCCCAAGTAGCCATAGATCGTATAGCTCCAGTGTTTTCATCTGTATGATTCATAATTGGACTCCATTTAGAATCAGACAAATTAATTTCTTCCCCAAGTAAATCTTCAATAGACATTTCAGTACTAGCAAAATATTGTTTTGGAGTCATATTTAACTGCATCAAAGGCTCTTCCAAATGAGGGTAATCAGCATACGCACGATGTTTTAAAAACTGAACCCATTCATCTTCTGTTCTGTTACCAACAAATATATCTTCAGCCCATTCTCTTGCTACTGCATCGTTTACTTTTACATAATAATCAGACGCAGAGCTTATCTTCTCTTCAACTGATGCTTCAAAATCATTGTATTGATTTACTATTTCTTGATGATTAACTTCTGCATTAACAATATTATTAATATAATTAATGTCTTGACTTTTATTAAGCCGACTAATTCTAACAGCTAATTGTTTAATTTGATTAGGGTATAAACCAGTGTAAGTCAAAAAACCAGCTTCATTTTCTTCGCTATAACCAAGAGTTTTTAAAGCCTGTTCAATATTTTTTATTACTGGATCAAGATATTCATTTTGTTCAGCATTGTTTAATTTAGCGTAATAAATATCAAAGGCTCTTTGATGTTTATTATTTGTTTGACCCCATGTAGTAAACAATACTAAAGCTGCTAATCGTGTTTCCCCTATAGGTGTGTCTCCTTGTATGCTTTCTTGCTCTGCGTATTCTATTAACGACATAGAACTTGTCATAGAAGGATCATTAGGATCAAAAGGAATAGCAACACCATTTTCGTTTATACCAACAAGTAAATTTTCTCTTTCCTGATTCATCCAAAAACCTATAGCACCAAATTGTTCTTCTAAAAAACTGATATCTGAAAAATCACCAGCTTCACCCCTTAAAGCTTCTTCTAATAACTCAGTAGCTTCTTCAGGGATGTCTACAAAAAGACCACTATTATTTTGAGTAGTTTCATTAATATCGTCGTTGTTTTCAACAAGAGTAAAATCATTGCCCTCAGTGTAATAATCGTCAGGGTTTGCAGATTCTGTATTAGGAAAAGTTATAGGTTGATAAGTCGGATCAAATTCTGTAGACGAAGAAATAGGATCATAAATTTTATTTAAATTAAACTGACTCCCAGAAGAGTCACTTCCGTCGCCATCCCGATGGTTTGTTGCACTAGCTTCTTTTCCCCTATACAAATTCGATTTGTAACTCCCGTTTCTATACACTGTCCACGGATCATACCCCGTTTCGTAACCAGCCTCACGTGTTTTAGCCATACCTACAGCTTCTACAAAAGTATGATGAGCAGCAGCTATGTTCCATCGTGGATCAAATAACGTATCATACCCTAATGTTTCCCATTCACCGTCCAAATTATATGTCTCTCTGAACTCTTCACTAGAATATATTTTTTCCCTAGCTGGCCCTAACCAGTCAATCATGTTTATCTGAAACAAACCATACGAATTATCGCCACCTTTCATATTAAGAGATGTCGTATCAAACGTAGATTCACCGTAAGCAATAGCTACCATAATTTCAGCTTGGCCTTTATCAAATCCTGCTTGTCTAAGCAATTCATAAATAGCTCCGGCAGGTATAACAGGGTTATTAGAACTCTGTTGACTAGAACTCTGTTGACTAGAACTCTGTTGACTAGAACTAGTTTCTTCTTTAGCAACGTTCGATGGCAATCGACCTAACCCCGAAGGTCCAAAAATAGGGTCTACATCTTCTTCAGCCATTACCTACCTCCCAAAACTATTCGATCCAACGCTTGGATCAAACTACCTTTTTCAGCAGCAGCAACCTCAGCAGGACGACCAGCGCCATCGCTATCAGAACCTAAAAAAAGTTCTGCTTGCGCTCCAAGATCAGGACGGTCTGTATTATTAACTTGATGATGTTCAACCATTTTAATCATAGCCCCAAGAAATTTTTGTTTCTGATTATCAGAAGCGTTCGCTCCTAAAACAGCTCTGCTTGTATCATTAAGAACCTGCATAATAGTTGCAGGATCATAATAAGTAACACCAGATAACTCTTGTTCCTTTTTGCCCTCATTAAATTGGTCAACTATCTCTTTAGCAGTCAACCCACTTTGCCCCGAAAAAATATTGTATGCAAGGCTAATGCCAAGTCCTGATTGTGCAGGGATTGTTGCCCCGATACCTTCACCAAAATCCGCATTGATTACAGGGTCAGTACTTATTCCTGTTTCCATAAGCCATTTAGCTGTAGCTAAAACTTCTTGGAAATGTAACTGATTCAACTCATAAGCTTCACCGTCAATACCACTACCGCTAATAAACACACCGTCGAATCCACCAAGATTTCTATAGAAACCAGAATTAGCAAATTCCATAGCCATTAACATTTTTTCTTCTTCAGGTAAATTGCTTAACATATACAAAACGTCTTCAACTATTTGTTCTTCATCAGAAGATAAAAACACGTCATCTTTAGTAGAACCCCACCCCTCAAAAAAATCTGTTGTAGGGTCTAAGTCTTGATTAGCAAACCGAGATTTTTCTATATCGTAGCTTCCTACAACTGGAAGGTTAGTAGCTTCTTCAAGCGCCTCAATAGAAGCGCTAGTGTTTGCAACCTTGTTAGCTATTATTTCTTTAGTTTCTTGAATTGAACTGGGACCAATTGGATTATTGCTTTCTGTCACAAAATCATTGATTTGGCCATCCATAGAAAGAAATATTGCTTTAGCTTCTTGGTAATTACTACCCTCAACATATTGGTTATGATTATATTCATCAAACTCCGGTAGTAAGTCTAAAGTAGTTTGTATTCCTTCTACATACAGATCGTTCGGAACTTCCCAAGTTTTAAAATGTTCTTCGTAAAGCTTTGTAATTTCTTCAGGAGTCAAATTGTCTTTATCTAACTTCTTACCGTATTGTCTTTCCCACTTTTTATAATTGTCTAAACTTTTTTGATCATAACGGCTCATAATGCTACTTTAGTCCATCCAACTATTTCTTGGAATAAGGTCGTTTGCTAAATACCTTTCATAAAAACTAGAGAAATTTGGCCTAGACATAAACTGGTCTTGGATCGCTGCCCATTCTACCAACAAATCAAGGTTGTCATTTGCCAACAAATTAGCAGAACCTTGTGTTATTGACCGAGCAAATAATTTTATTTGAATTGCTTTTCGTTCCTCTAAATAACCGTCTTCACCAATCAAATCATTATACCATTTAAAGTTAATACCAATACTAGGGTCATCAACTAGCTCTTCAATTCCTTTAAAGAAATCTCTATAAAACGTTGGGCTTTCGTACTCTTGTTTCGCTTCTGCCCACAAAGGATATTGCATACTTAACTCTTCAATTTTTAAATTAAACATTTCATTTAATTCTGTATTAATATCAGCCTGTAAAGATGAAGTAACCCCATTTCTTGCATGTTGTACATCTCGTGGAGTAGGAGAGTTATTACTATCTAAATTCTCACTATCAGAAAAAGCTGTGTTTGGTGTATCTAACCATTCTTCCCATTCAGCCCACCCTCTACGAATTTCTGCATTTTTAACAAATTGCTCAGGAGTAAGATACTCAATATCTCCATCGTTTAACATATTTTGCCGAACCGCAGGAGAGTAATCATCAGTAGTAGCACGAATTATATCGCTTTCCCTTAACGAATCTGTCAAAGCAGGAGCAAGCGTTGGATGCCTTTCTATAAGATCTTTATATTCTTCCTTTAAACGCCACGACTTAATCGAAGTGTTAACACCTAAATTATTTTTTGTAACACTATTTGTTAACATAAAAAACTCTTTGCCGTATCTTGCAAAAAACAAATCATCTGCAAATCCATCTTCGCCAATTAGCCTTTCAATATCTTTCCACTCTTTATATTTACTTATCATTTCAACAAAAGGAGACGCATCGTCAACAGCAACAGGTATCACTGTGGCCCCAAATACTTTAAGAATGCCTATCGCTCTTGCTCTTTCTTTAGCTTGGTTAAATATATCTTGCTGCTGTTTTTCATTACTGTAACTAGGGTTAATGCCGTTTTCTCGCAACTGAGCATCAATTAACGCTACTTGTTCTACAACTGTTCTGTCCCAAGATTGCGAATTAGTAAATCCATAATCTGATGTAGCATACCAAGCGTGTTTAGCCCACGTTGGTGAAAAGTCTTGAACAAATCTTTCTAACGCATTCCCATCAGGATGTCCAAAAGGATACAACCAACCAAATAATTCTTCTAACTCTGGTTTCGCACCGAATGGGCCAACCCCTAACATAGTGTCACGAATTGGTATCGTAATAAACGGACCGAAGTTAGGGCTTGTTTGTTGTATCATAGACAAAAGACCGTTCCTGTCAAACGTCATCCCAGTGCTGCCAATTAAATCCCCTCCTAGCCCTGTGTAACCCGGAACTCCTGTAGGCAAATCATGAACAATCTTTGCAACATTTCCTAACTCTTTAAAAAATGGAACGCTAGTAAACAATTTAACTAGATCACTATTAGCTGGCCTAAAGACCATCACTTGATTGCCGAACTCGTTTTCTTCTTGTTGTATACCAAGCAATGGCAATTCGTAATTATCTTTTGTATAAAAATATGTTCCTTTACCAACAAACTGTGGATTTTCAAGAGCCAACCCAGCCCATCGTCCTATAACTTCTTGATACGCATTAAAGAATGGCATATGAAATCCAACCATTTCAGCTAATTGCGTATGTTCAGACAATTCATAAAGAACATCTCTTGTTTTTTTAATAGCTTGTTCACGAGCTTCAGTTTCTATTTTTTTAACATCTGTAGGAGTTAAAGTGTAAGTACCGTCAGCGTTGCGATAAGGTTGAACCGTTTCAAGTATGTGTGTTGTATACACTTCTTCAAAAAAAGGTTGCCTTGATATTGTGTCAGAAGCCATTGTGCCAAAATTTTCAAATCCTTTATCCATAACTTTTCGTGTGTATTGTCTTATCCCACTATGATCTGTAGATATCCAAGATGCTCCACGCCCCATCCCAAACTGGGTGTAAGCTCTACCATTTTCTGTACGAATTTCACGAACTTTTTTAATAATTTCTTTAACTTCTTTGCTTTCGATACCGTAAGTTTTTTTAAACTTTGGATCTTTTAACACCGCTTCTACATCATTCCAAGATACTTCTTGACCTTCTTTCGCTTTTTTTCTAAGCACTGGAAATAACTCTGGAGGCAAAAGATCATCTACTTCATCTATAAGATCTGTAGCTACAAGTTTTAACAATTCTTTATCGCCATCAAGACCTTCATATCTGTTTATACCTAAACGTTCACGAATCGCTGCATCTTCATCAATTATTTTTGCGATTCTTTCTTGTTTAGTAACAAAATCTAAAGTGTCATCATAAAGAACATCAAAAAAAGATTTAGTAATTGGGCCGGTAGCACTTAATTGTTTGTAATGAGTGTTCCAAGAATCTTGTTTAACTTTTCTACTTGTATTCCCAGCTTCAGATAAATCGTAAACAGTCCAGTTTTGAGGAATCGCTTCTTCTAACACAGTTCTTTCAGCGTCTATAAAACCTCTAACTGCGCTGTCTGTAGAACGTCGTGAACTTATTTGTTCTTTAACCATTCTATGCCAACGTTGATCTGAGCCATAAGCATTTTGAAATGAAACGTTGCCAATCTCTAATCTAGGATAACCAGCTTTGTTCCACTCAGAATTAGCTTTATCAAAAATGCCTACTATTTTTTCTTTATCGGTAATAGCAAAACCAAAATCAGTTTCTAACTGAGACAACGCCAAATCCATTCTTTGCGCTCTTTGATCAATCAAACTAACAATACGCAAATATTCTTCTTTGTTTGCTATATCTTGTCCTGCATCTTCTAACAGCCGACGACCTGCGTCTTGATACGCTTGAGCAAGAGTTTCAGAAGCATTTTTTTGTCCTAATTGTTGGATCGCTTTTGTTCGTGAATGCCAATGTTTCCCAGCCCATCCAAGCCCTAACACAGGGCTAACAGCAGACCCAAAAAGTATTCTCCCAACAGCGCCCGCAACTTTTGTAGACTCGTATGTTGAAAGTTTATTGTTGAACCTTCTTTTAACTTGTTGTTTTTGAGTTTTAATATTTCGTTTAATCGCATTATCAATAAATTGATCTTGAGTCATCCCCATTGCTTTACTTTTGCGTTCAACTTCAGCGATCACAGTTAACGTAGACGCATCGTTTACAAAAATCTTTTCTCCATTTTCAACAATTTCTTTTCCATAAAGATCTACATATTCTTCACGCAAAGCAATATCAAAACCATCTTCACTAAAATTTAAACCATTTGCAGCTAACCGTTGTTGATAATTGTTTTTCCCTTTTTGCAAAGTTGCAAACGTTTTTTGCATCCCAAAGATAGCAGCCATACGCATTTTTTCATCAGTAAGAACACGAGCAGTCCAACGTGGAGTAAGTAATTTGCCAGAAGTCCAAACATTCCTCATAGTATTAAACGGACTAAATTGTTTTAAAGTAGTACGATCTTCTCTACGAAGTTGTTTTTTGATTCCTAATTTATTTTTATTGCCTACTGCTTTATTAAATTCTACGCCTAACATATCCCAACGAGGCACAAGAGCAGATTTAGTTACTTGACTTGGACTCATATTAAATAAAAGAATATCAAGACCTTGACCATTTGACATAAGCATAGACACGTTCTCTTCACCAAATGTATCAACAATGTTTTGAACTTCAGGTTGATCACTCCGCAATTTGCCTCTTAGCCTGTTGCCCTCAGATTCTAAATACTCTTTAGTATCAGTTACAGTAGTAGTTGGAGAAGGATTTTGGTCTTGTATTTTCCCAGTTTTTTTATTTACTCTATCAATAAACCCTGCTTTAGCTTTTGAAAGCCATTCATCTAACTCACCTTTTTTTACTAACCGTGTAACTCCATCCCCTACATTAACTCTGATTTTAGCGTCTATAAAAATATCTTCAGCTCTGCTATTAAGTTTTTTTACAGTCTCAAGATAAAATTTTGACATTGCAACAAAATCAGCATTATTAGCAGACATTCTTTTCCAAGTACCAAGCAGCTCTTCTACTTCGCTAACTTCAATAATTTGTTTAGATTCTTTACCATATTTAAATCTTTGAGCTGAAGCGCTTTCAAGCATACGTTCAAACATTACGTACGATTGCCCGCCAAGGTCATCAAAATGAATTAACCCTTGCGGAACACGTTGCGTAATAAACCGGAGCATTCTAAACCCACCGGGTTCAAAAGTACTTGGAATCCAATGTCGTTGCATAGCAACATCTCGCGTGCTATCTGCTTTAAGACGTGCCATATTTTTACGATGAATATGGTTTAAAGGACGATAAACTTTACCGTTACCTGTTCTAGCAGCAATATCGCTTCCTCTAACAATATTTTCAGCAATGCCATCTACCAAAACATTAATAAGCATGTTGTCAGACGTAGACAACGTATCAAGCGGATCTAGTTCATCGATAAACCCGCCAGTGTTATTTGAAGAATATTTTTTTTGTTGAGATTCTCTTACAATAGAATCAAAATCAAAATGATGTTCCCAATGAACTTGATTAAGAATATCACTTTGAGCTAGTAACCCAGTATTAAGTTCTTCTAATTCGGTTTCTCGGTTCTTAACCCACGTTTCGTTTCTTTTAATATTTTTGTTAACTGTTGCAAGTTCATCTACATCTGCTTTTGAAAGTTCTTCAATATTTTGTTCTATTCTACTTTGTTTGTTTAAGATACGTTTACGAGCATTTAAACGCATACGGTTTTGAGCTTGAGCCGCAGTTTCTTGAACCCCGTTTTTAGTTAACCTATTACTTAAAGAAACTTTATATGTTTTAGTTCCTTCATCGCTATATTGTTTTTTAAGTAGTTCTAATTGAGATCTTAAATCTTTTATTTTTTTTGAAGTAGCTGTACCTTCTATTCTTTTCCTAAGCTTTGTCTCTTTTGTTTTTTGTTCTTCTATTAAACTTTTTCTTTTGTTTATAGCAAACTCTTTTTTATTAGCATCCGCAAATTGTTGTTTCCATTCACCACCAATATTTTCATGTGCTTCTCGAACAACATCGTCAATATCTATTTTTACAGTAAGATCACCCTGATAGTTACGAAATACTAATTTAGCTGCTTTCAAACTAGGAGCAGTAGCAATAGCATTTACAACTTTATCAGGCATATCTTTATCAAATTTTCTACCACCATATTTTAAAAATTTAGATATACGCCGGTCAAGTATTTTAGCATCTAAATTACTAGCAACACCGCCATGTTTAAAATCAATACTTAACCCTTCACCAGCTACATCTTCGATAACAGAGTTATATGTATCTTCAAACCATTTACTATCCGCTGCTTTTTCTGCTTGGATTTTAGTAATACTTGTTTTTACTCCAAGTGTTTGTCCAACAGTTCTTTTTCCTGACGACCCTAACGACGATGATCCCCAACCGTATGTACTATCAAAATTAGGACCGGGTGGTAAATCCATTGCTGCACTTACACGTTGGCTTTCAGCAACTTTTGCTTTTTGTTTTTTAGAATAAAATTTAGGCTCCCTAATAATAGTAAAACGACTTCTGCCTTCATTAGGTCCAATAAGAATAGTTGTTTGAGGAGTAGCAGTTCGTAAACTATTATCTGATATGCCAAAATCATAAATTTTTATATCATCAACTCCCTTTCCTACTTTTGCAATTACAGTTGCGCCTCTTGAAAGTTTAAGCGCAGCCCCACCAAATTTTTCAACAGGGTCTAACCATATCTCTTTAGCAAAATCTACTGTTCCTGTAAACATATCAAACCACCATTCTGCTTCAAGAGAGTTATATGCTTCTCTATCAAAAGGATCTATATTAACCATTGCGACAGCTAATGATTGCGCCATGGTTCTGTTTCCTTTATAAACAATATCGTGTGCTTGTTTCCATTCATTTATATCAAACAGAGCATGAGTACTATATTCTCTGTTTTTTCCTAAATTATCTATAAGCCCGCCAAAAGGCGAAACTGGGTTAAAGCCATGTCTTGCAAACATAGTAAACATTATTGAAAGTGGGTTGTCTACCATCTGATTTAGAGCATATGACCAAGTTGTACCCAGCATTTCTATAGGTTCTCTAACAACGTTTCTAATTTCTTCAGGCACAGCACCTACAACACCACTAGCGAAACCTTTAGGCCCAAATAAAGCATGTTCAGGAACCCCACCTTGTCCGTCCATGTCTATGCCAAGAAAATCTTTTGCAATATCGTCTGTAACAAATTCAAAAAGTGACGCTGCAACATAGGGTTCTTCCCAAAGTGGCGTACCATTCTGTCCTAGACTTCTTAATATCACACCATCAAAAAGCACTTCTTTACCAAGAGTGTAAGAAGATCCTACTGCGCCTTCAATAAGATTAAATCCCCAATTAACAAATCTTGTTACAGGCTCTTCTAGATTTGATGATGGGCCGCCAAGTACAACAGGATCATCAGATTCTGGGCTAGACTCAGAAACTCCACCAAGAATATTATCACCTAATTTATAAATAGCAGAAGATTCAAAATCGTTTTTAACTCCTTTAGCGACAGCTTTAGTTATATCTAATAAGCCCATGTTAAATTTTTATTTCATTATTCGCATCGCTATTAACGACTAGCTTCATTTCTCTAACAAGTTTTCGCAACTCAAAAGACGCATCTCTATCAGAAGCCCTTATTGCAAGAGCAGGTAATACAGCTCGTATTTGCGCTTTTCTTTCCGTAGACAATTTTCTAACTTGCGGCTTTGCAAGAGCTGGAGTCATAATATTTTCGTCAGGTCTATTTGTCGGGCCAGTTAAATTCATCTCTCCGGGTCGTATACTTGGCATTTGTGGTTCTTGCATTTGCGCTAAAGGAACCACAGCTTGTGATTCTTTTTGCGCTTTAACTTGGCCGTACTGTTGCCCTGACGCTGTTCTTACAGGTTGCTGTCCTTTACCTTTTCTAGGCATCACATAGCTCCAAGAAGTTCAGCTAAACCAGCAGGCCCTCCCTGCGGAGGAGGGGCAGCCATAGCTTCCGCTCCAGCGCCGGGTTGGGCTATGCCGGGTTGGGCTTCAGGGGATGTCGGCGTAACTATTTCAGCTTGACGTTCTTGCGCTTCACGCTGTACTTTTTCAACAGC
>TARA_R110002110_G_scaffold140107_2_pt1 | contig 11692 bp, 8 predicted proteins | sample TARA_R110002110 | Tara Oceans TARA_R110002110 (sample SAMEA4397330) | marine metagenome | biome: Polar Biome; feature: [SRF] surface water layer (ENVO:00010504); material: water (ENVO:00002006), including particulate matter (ENVO:01000060) such as... | depth 5 m
TGCGAGCATGGTTCGAATCTCTGCTGCATTAAAATCCAATTCTACAAAGCAGTCCCACTTGGGTTCTACTATAGATTTCAATTCAGTCTTAAGATTCATAATTGGAAAACTTCCTACTCTAGTGGTAATTCTACCTGTTACGGTGCCAAAAAGGTTATAATTCACAGTAGAGTAGGAATTATTTTGTAACCATTTAAGTAAATTTTTCGCCTTTGTTTCTGTCTTCGCAAAATTATATAGTTTGTGCATGTTAATATGGACTGGATTTTTTGCTATGTCTTGGATCATCAGATAAGCCTCATGGAGAAAAGAATAATTCCTTGGCTTCTCATGATTTTCAAAAATCCACTCACAGATTTCATTTTTTATTTCGAAATAATGTTTTAAATGTTTGCGCGGCACCAAATCATAAAAGCAAACATCTTCAAAATTGATTTTGGATATTTGAAATGATTTGAAATGAGACTTAATTTTTTTCTCTCTTGTTTCAAGCCGTTGCTTTAAATGCTCCGGGGCAGCATCCTTAATAGATTTACCACCAGTCCAAAGGTAAGCATACTGAATGTGACTATCACGAAGATGGTCAGAATAAGACCATGTCGCATCAGCGCTGTTTGGGATGTTCTGATAAATGAATTGACCATTTGCATATATTCCCCTGCAGTCTTTCTTGTCGTCTAGAATTTGAAATACCATTTGTCCTCCAGTTTTTCGTCATCATTAATAATATAGCCTATTGGTGACTACTTGTCAAGTCTTTTCTCCAACTTTTTTGTATAATATGTTAGACTGCCACGCTTGGTATTATAAGACTGTTTAAACTGATCATCGATATATTCAAGCATTTTTAATTCGGAAACTTTACGAAGTCTTATAGCATTCCTTTGCACATCTTTAAGTCGAGGTTGAGAAAGAGGATACCTTTCTTCTATGTTTCTAACTGTTGTATATATATTTATTATATTATTAATATTAATACTTTCAATATTGATATACTTTCTTTTATGTACACTAGAAAATACATTAGTCTTACACATTTTAAATTCTCTATAGATAGGATTAGTGTTTACAAAATAGTTATAACCATTCATCATCAATAAAATAAATTGACTTAGGTCTTGATAAAGTGTCTTCTGAAACTGTTGAGCAAAGATGCGAGTGGTGTTCTGTAATTTATATTTAGTACGATAAGATGTTGTAGCAGGACTTGCAAGGTCTGAAATTAAAACCCCGGGGTTTCTCTTGTTGAGAGAGAATCCATATTGTTTTGCTAGATTAGTATAATAGGTAAAGGCTGGACTGTCAAGAATTAATTGTTGCTTGGTTTCATCATTTGAGAATGATATTCCCCCAACATCAACGACAAGTCCGGAAGTAAAGATAGAACTTTGATTGGATCTCTGGAAGCCTGAGAAAGTCACAGGGAACACCTGTGTCATCCTCTCCATAAATTGCGGGAAGAACATTGAAAAATCATTAAATGATAGCACCTGCTTTCTGCGTGTCTTCAGAAAAGTTAAAATAAATGATTGCATAATGGTGTTGGCATAATTTTGATACATCACCGAAGGATCTCTGTAGCCTCTTACTGCTTTCAAAGATGAAAAGACCGGGTCATCTATGGGAATTTTTCCCATGCGACATGCTTTAGCAAAATGAAGTTCTAGATCCATAAACTGATCTACTACAAAATTCATTAACAAAGTCGTCGAAGGATCTGTACTGTTGGCTATAGGTAAAGGTACTATGAATTCCTCTAAAGGTATGACAGGGTTATGTTCTCTGTCTATTCTTCCGTAGAGAGTGCGCTCCGCAAAATTAAAGTCAACTACATTGAGGGGTTTTTCCGGAAAGGCATCTCTATTGTATATTGCTCTTTCTTTAGCCAGTCGCTTCACAGATTTGATATCATTTTTTCCTTTGAATGTCGCCACTACTCATCACTCCTCTGATGATAATCACTCCAGCCCACCGCTATTGCTTGCTTAATATCTTCTGGCGCTGCCCAATCTCCCCACACAATTACGTTGCCCCATATATCGGTTTTTAATTTTAAATCTTCACCTATAAAAGTCGCCATCTCCAATCGTGTAAACCCTTCTGTTGGCTCGGAAACTGGAATCTCGCTTGAATAGGCTGAGACGATCTTGGGCCCAGCGCTATAGCCTGTTAGGTTCCACACATCTATTACTATTTTCCAGTTCTCCCCTTCAAGAGTCGAAGTGAGTTCAATTTTGTGTGAAATTGCTTCTTCTGAGATTGTCTCCGGAGTGATTGAAGGAGACGTTTCCGCATCGGTGTCCGTGGACTCAACAGTGGGTTCTGGATCAGGGGATGTTTGCACCGACGCAAGACCTTCTGAACCCATTTCTTCAATTGCTTCTTCTCCAATGCCCTCGAGGACGGTCTCATCTCTGCCGCTTTCATCTGCGCTTTCTCCATTGTATGTCCCTTTGTTAGGCCCTTGGAAAATTTCATAACTAAACTGTGTAAGATTTGTTTCCGAATTTGTAGAAAGTTTTGTCACGGCAGCCCAAAGAGAATCTTTGAGAAAATATCTTTCAACGTCATCCGGAAGTGAAGCCCGTTCAGTTCTGTCATAAGTTATTGAAAATGGTAGGGCAGCCCCTGCTGGTCTAATGTGAAGCGTGTATCCTTGAGCCTCGGGGTCCGTGTTTACTATCGCACTCGTAACACCAGATGCATCCTCTCCTCCTATTATGCTTGAATCTTGAACTCTAATGGAATCTATACTTTGGCCTCCGCCTTCGATTAAAGAGTCTATATTAAAATTAATAAGTTCATTGACGGCATTATCGCAGAAATCTCGGTCGCCTTCTGACTGGGTCTCTGCCGTTGTTTCATCAATTGAGGTGGTCTTTGCAGTGGTTCTTGATCCTCTTAGATTAGGGTTCCCTTGTCCATCACCGGAATAATATTGTTGGGCTTCGATGTTGGTCTCGAATCTACCGGGAGCAATTGAAGTTTTAACACTGGTTATAGTATGATAGCCTCCGAGGCCCAAGATGTTTGCAACTGAACGCCCTCCGGCATGATTCGGGCCACGCGTAGGAGAACCCAACGCTGTTCCTCCGATTCCATAAGGGTTGATAAATAATTCCATCCCGGGATAAAACAGAGTGTTTCCAAACATAGCAACGCTGGCTTTATAAACTGCTGATAATTGCAGGAGACCATTGGTTCCTTGCTGAAAAAACCTCGCTTCTCGAATGTATTGCATGTCGGTTTTACTAAACTTAACAGTCTTTACTATTCCTTTGTTCGAACCAATGTCGACATGATAGCGGCCTTTAGCCACATCCTCTTCATATTTTCCCCTACCTGTAAAAGATAAGGAACTACCGTTCACATTTAAAACTAAATAATTAAAATAATGCTCAGCCTTTCCACCGGCAGTAGCGGCATTACGAATTTCGTTTCCTGAATCACCATATAGCGGAAGTTGATTCATCCCGACAGCCATATCAGTATCGATAATGGGAGTTTTATTAGTGGCTACTATAGTTCCCATAGGGTCCACTTTATTTTCACTAAAGGCGCTGATCTGCCCGGTTTGGAATGTAAGGGTTTTGTGAATTTTGCGATTAACACAACTCTGAAGCAGAGAACCTTTCAATAAATTGTTAGATAAGTTTCTTATGAAATTTAAAATAGGAAAAGACTTGCGCGTTTCTCCGGGGCTTAAGACATTGTCTATAAACCACTGCATAAAATAATCAACGGATATAGGAATCTCGGCAATGTTAATCGGAGAAATGGCGTCGTTGCCTATCAAAGGTTCAAAATCAAAACTACCCAATATAAATTTGGTGTTCTCCATTCCTGGTACTAATTTACCAGTAGAGGCGTCATAAAGAGTATCAGTGATTGTAGCCAATAAATCGCCAAAGAAGAAATAATTAATAGTTACATCCTCCGGATCCGTATAACTTATGTCTCCCTGTTCTGGAAGGCCATTTTTCATTAAAGAATCTAGTTCGGCAGTAACTCTATCAGGATCTGCAGCCGCCTGATCAGGTGTAATGTCTACTGCAACTGCGCCACCGGCCACACCTTTGATTTTACATTCCGTAAAATAGCCACGGTTTCTAAATTTTTTGGCGTTCTGTTTATCAATGGTTACTACATACACCTTTGACCCGTCAGGGTGATTCATTAAACGATACATTATAGAACGCAAAGCATTTTCTCTAAGTTGCTGCTCAATACTTTGCATCGCGACTTGATAATCCTGAATCTGTTCTTTAGTACATTTTTCCTTACCATTGAGCAAATCATATAAACCTTGTTGATTTTCTTTGCGCGCCTGGATCAGATTTGGTGTAGAGAGTGCATCAAATCTTAAAGTTTTTAAAGCGGTTTCAACGAAAGCCCTATAAGAAATTGAAATATTAACAGAACCATCATCATTGATACCAATCTCATGGTCGACCATGTTCAGGTAAAAGGATTTGTTAGTTCTTTGAATTGCGTCCCTTAAATCTTCCCAGCCATCATATTCAATGGGTGCACCCTGCGGGACATAATAGCCTACCTCCGCTCGAATCCTAAAGAAAGTGGGATCGTATTGGTTGGGGTGTACTAGTTGGATTCCGTTAACGGTATCACCCGCAGGAGGCGTGGGCTGCAATACTAAATCTACATATCGATAAGTTTTACCATTGTAACCTACGCGTTCCCGAACAAAATCTGCGAAGGATTGAAAAAATAGCGTTAAGTTGGCTGTAATATCATTTCTAGCCTCGGCTGGGTTGGTTCCATTGAATTCAAAAGAAAATTCTTTTACCCCGCAGCCCGATCCTTTATCAAAATCAGCGGCCAAGAACGATGACTTGATTTCTAGGTCTGGAGGTTGCGGTCTCGAATAATTTTTAGCCCTGTCGATGTCAGTATGCTGATCAAAAATCAGTTCGGTCTCAACTAGAGTTCCCTCTGACTCATTTTCTACTCGATAAAGTCTTAATTTAGGAGTAAGATAACTTACAACACCAGGCGGGATTTCAAAAAATTCTTTCCCGCTTGCTGCAGAGACCAAATTATTAATTAATCTCTCTTGATCTCCTGCTCCGCACGAAGCCATCCAAAACCTACCATTAAAGGGCATCTTCCCGTTGTTCAACCGGGTTTGCAAAGAAGATCTTAATTGATATTTCAATTTGTGAATGTTGATCATGAGAGCACATTGTTTAAAAAAGCGCTGGCGCCCTTCGATTTCTTCGTCCGAAAGGGCTTCAGCGTCTGAGACTTCAACATCTTCAAAGGCCTCTGTTTGTGCGGCGGCGATAGCGTCTTCTTGTTCTTTTAGAGCCTCCTCCAAACCCTCTTCGGTTAATTGCTCAGAATCAAGACCTTCCACAACACGTACAATTTCATTCCAATGCGCTATTCGCCGAACAACTTCTCTCTCGAGCATCACATCCATTGTTAAACGATCGATGACGTTCTTAGTGAAAATCTCTTTTAAGAGATCTCTTAAAACTATATCCGCTTGGCCATCCCGATCATCTTTTAAAACTTCTATAAGAAACTTATTGTATCTAAACTTCATCATCCCTTCAAGATCCATCGGGCGATACGTCGCCCCAACAAGAGATACCATTTCAGACCACGAAGTCCACCATGTATCATCATCCGCTAGTGGATCAGCATAATTAAAAGCAATCGTGGTAATGTCTGTTCCGTCATCAAAACCATCAAAGGTGGCCAACGATTCAACAAATTTTCTTCCCAGCGATCCTTCATATTTCAAGATATCATGAGGAAAGGTCATTGCTTTTTTGTTGATCAAAAATAGCGGTGATTCTTCATTATTAACATCCTTGAATTCTAATTTGGCGGTTGCGATTTTTTTATCAGAATACCCATCGGGTAATGGCGCCATTCCGATAAAGTCGTCGCCGGTCCAGTTCCGATCGTAAGTTTGAATTTTAGCATATGCATCTTCGGTCAAGGTTACGCTAATGTTGGGGGGTACAGGGTGACCCATCTCATCATTCACAGTCGCCTGTGTGCCGTCTTCGTTTAAGGCACCCAAGGCTCTTATCTTTTCATCCACCCATTGTGTTACTTTTATAACGACATCAGTATAATTCCAGGATTCAGTTACAACGTCTGCATAAGTGCGGTTTCCCATAATGTTCGCAAGATTCTTTTCAGCAATGATATAGAGATTGGCAATAACTGCTTTTCTTATGGTATACCAATCGTTAGAAATAAGGGGGTTGCCAGGCGGAGGAAGTACCTCAAAAGTACGGGGGATAGTTGTGTAGGCGGATTCTCGTTTCGAGCCGATCAGTGGATTATATGTATACGTATACGATATCGTATAAGTTGGAATGGGATCTCCCGGGTTCCAGTCTATCATGGCCTGTAAAAGTTCACCCCTCCATCCAGAGAGGTTTTTATCATATGTTTTGGCTTCTGCTAAGCCCAGCACCCCCTCTGTTAAAACAGTGTAGTAGGCCATTTGTCGAGCAGTCAGGATAAAACTCTTAGCAGGAACCCCCTGAGTCACTGATCCCCAGTCCGACAATAACAGTGATTCGGTTTCATCGTAATCATTCCACTGATAGCCTGCTCTCCACTCTCCTATGTGTCCTATTTCTATATGAAAATTGTACGGTTCGGCCATTAGGTTAGCGCTCCGAGCACGACTGCAAGATCAATAGGAATCTTAATAACATCTCCCGGCTCTAAATGTCCTTCTGTTGGTTTTTTATTAAATTGTGCAATGACCCACCATAGCGTGGGGTCTCCATAGTTTTCAGCAGCAAGTCTCCAAAACTTATCACCCACTCTCCACACTCGTTCTGTTGTTCGAATTCTGTTGAGTTCCTCGGGACCCGGATACTTCAAATGTCCTGTAGTGTATTGAAGGATCTCGTTGTTCCCTCTTTCCTCGATGAGATTCTCGTACATTTCATTGTTATTTGTTGCTTTGTTTCTTCCGAAATATCTTGACATAAATTATCCTCCAAATGGAAAAGTAGGTGCGTTGGAAAAGGCCTTTGATCCCGGTGTTTTACCGAGATCATGCTCATGCAGCACATTAAATTGAATTGATAAAGCAAAAACTTTAGGATATAGTTCGCCATCAGTTGTAAACATACCCATATCTAAAGTGGGGTTTGCGCTCAATGATGTAATCCAGCCAAGCAATCCATTTTGTCTCCCGGCGGCATCATCGATAAGGTTAGCAAATTTTATTCTCATGAGAGGTGGCTTAGAAAGACTGAGGGCATTTGATCCCACCGACATGTCTCCTGCTCCTTCTTTTTTAACTGTAACTGTTGCGGTGGTGTAGCCGGGATAAAGCATTTGAGTTAACAATGAAATGCTCTCCATATTGTTTCTGGCCTCGGCTAAAAAGCCTGCAGGCACATCCCAGCCGAGACTTAGTGTCCTGGCTGTTCCTTGAAAACTTCCGATAGGATCATTTCTACCGTATACAACTTCACTATTCCATGAGGAAGCAAATGTTTCCGTAAATGATGTAAGGAACGCATGGAATTTTACTACTTCATGAGTAACCAGAGAATGGAACTCTAAAATAGAACTAGTTCTTTGTGCATAAATGTTTGCGGCTGCTGACATAATTGATCCCCTTAGTGATTAGCGGCTTCTGATGCCACTTTCTTTACATATCCCCTGAATGAAGTAGAGTCATCCACTTGAATTACCATTTTCATGTCCTTGAAAACGTTTTCTACATTGGCTGTCAAGTTAGTTCCCGAAGCACTGATAATATCTCCTGTCATGGAATCCTTCGCCTTACCTACAGAAAGCAACGCGAGGTTTTCAATGGTTGCACGGGCTTTGATGTCGATGTTCCCTAGTGCATTGGCGCTTGTAACCAATTCGTTCATTGCTTCAATGGCCATTGAGAAATCCGAAGAGGCAATCTTTGCAAGATTAGATATAACCCGGTCGCTAGCCTCTGCTAACTCAGCGGTTTTACCAAACATTTCCTTTTCCGCCGAGGCTCTTATTACCATTGCTGCTGCCACTGCCATTGCCGCGGCAGCCAATTGCATTAAAATCACAACACCACCTCCGGCAAAGATAACAGCAATAATACCAGCAATGCCTCCGGAGGCGGTCATGATCGCTCCAACGGCGGTAGCGATTCCGGTGCCGATCGCCCCGATGGCGGTGCCTATGCCTGTGCCGACGGCTGAAATCATTCCGCCCACACTAGTTCCGAAGGTTACCATGCCTGGGCCTGCTGACGCAAGAGATGATACGAAGGTCTTAATAGACGTTGCTATGCTTTTGGTAAAACTTTTTATACCTTTACCCGTCGACTTTAATGTCCTCTTTGACGACTCTCCCATCACTTCTGTAACTTTTGCTGCCTTACCTCCCCACATCATCCAGGCTCTGAATGCTTTAACCATACTCATGATAGTAATAACAAGCAGAGGGATTCCCGTAACCAGAGCCATCACTCCGACCACAACATTTTTGGTCCCCGTATCCATATCTTTCAACCATGTGGTCAATTTTTCGGCAACGGTTCCCAAGAATTCTAAAATGGGCTGTGCTACCGTAACAAGTTCCGTAAACAGATTGGTGAATTGAGTGAAAACTGGTACCGTTTTTTGAACGGCATCTTCAAACTTCTTTGTTGCGTCTGCGTTTTTGTCCATCATATCTTTATTCTGTTGGTAATCTGCTAAATTCATTCCGAAGATTTTTTGTGCCTCATTGATATCATCAATGCCGGCTGCGTTGGCAATGGCTAGTTGGGTGTACTTATCCATGTCTCCGAAGGCCACTCCTTGCGCTTGCACAGATTCGACTAGCGTTTCAATACGCTCGTCCTCTGTCATCATCAACATTTGTGTGGTGGACAACTGAGTCCCCAATAGAGCGTTAAGTTTACCAGCACCCTCGGCTGCTCCAGCAAAAGTATCATACTGTTTGGCAATTCCCAAGAGAGTGCTTGTTTCTACACCAGCGGCTTTGGCTGCTGATGCAAGGTTGGAGAATACATCGACGGCTTCTTTACCGTAGACTGCTAGAGTAGGCAATGCTGCATTGAAATCCTTAGTCATTTTTTCGCTGCTGATTCCAATCTTTGTTCCCATCATTGCTAAACTCTTCTGTGTCTTGAGTGCTTGTTCCTCGGTCATGCCCAAGTTGAGATTCAAGAATTGAAAAGTCTCTGCTGCTGTTCCGGCATCAACGCCGATTTTACCAAGGGCTGCGGTTGTCAGGATCATTTCTGTCCGGGCTTCTTCTGATGCTTTTGCAAATGCCGAGGTGCTTCCATATAGGGCGTTGGTTGCGTCAGCAACATCTTTCATCCCAATCTTCATTAAGTTTCCTTCTCGTTGTGCTTGAAACATTGAATCTTGAAACTCATATCCTGCGCCTGTGGCGGAGGCGACGCTTGCTCGGGCTTCATCAAATCCCTTGACCAGTGCCATTGTCGTTTCAAAGATCTTCGCGAACGTGGATGCAGCGAGGTTCTGCCATGAGAAGGTTGTTGCTAAGTTTTCTGCTAGCAGCATTCTAGCCCTTTCGCCTTCTTCATTTTGCAAAGCCATCGTGTCGGCTACTTTAACCATGTTGCCTAGGAAAGATTTGGAAAAATTGACATTAACACCCAGGGCACCAGACAGATTTTCCATTAATTCTTCTTGATCTCGAATGGCTTCCTTGCTTACTTTGCCAAGTTTTGTGACGCGCTGAAGTTCATCGAGTTGCCATTGTTTGATTCCCATAGCATGCAGTTCTTCAGCATCAAAGTTGGCATCCTTGCCATCTTTAATTGCCTCAAGACCCGCGAGCCTTTTTTTCAATTCTTCTTCGTCAGTGACATTCTTTCTTATTTGGAATTCTAATTCTGCTTCGAGGGACTTCATGGTTGCTTTGCGACCTTCTTGAATATCTCCCAACCTGTTGGCAGTTTCTGCCAATTGAGCATTTAGTTCCGCTTGTTCTTTTAGATTCTTTTGGCCCGTTACTTTTTTGGACTTTTCCGCTTGTTCTTTTGAAAAAGCATCTTTGAGAATCTTTTCTGCTTTCTCCGAATCTTTTTCTGCTTTGATCGCTGCTGCTGTTTTCTTCCAATCGGCCATCTAACTAATCCTTAAACGGCCATGGTAGGCCGGTCTTATTCACGAAGTCTTTGGATGCCACATTTGCATCCTTTTTGGCTTCCTTAGTCTCGGGTGCATCTTTACCATGATCCACATAGGCTCTCAGGTGGTCAGATTCAGCCTTTAAAGCCATCGCATAAGCCTTAACGTCTTCATACTCCCCCTTGATTGAAAAGTGGATAGAATCACCCTCCTCCTCGTTCAGGTTGGCTACTATATTTGTGTCCTTTCCATAGATGTATTGGAGAAGTTTCTTGTTCCAGAAACCCCACCACTTCAACATGGACTCATTTAGTTGTCTTTTCTTTGTGAAATCAATCTCAAACACCGCGAAACCCTCTTGTCTTTCATAAATAGTAGCCAAACAAAAATGCTAAGGATTAGACGTCATCTCTTTCCTTGAGCCTTTTTTGCTGCTTTGGCTTCTTCTTCATATTGTTTTTGCAATCTACTAACAAACCAATCGCGTAAACCTACCGGAAGGTTATAAGCCTCAATGAAACTCCAACCCCCGAAATGCTTCAGGAGAAAGAACTGTTCATAGACTGCTTCCATATATTTAGAGGTCAGGCCAAAAAAAGTCAGTTCCAAAGGGAACATCGACCTCCTTTGTGAAAGAACATTCACTGCAGTTTAAGGTCTCTTTAATTTCCACATTGGGCGTTGTTGCCCTGATGCAAAGTTTAAGGTGTCTCGAGTCAATTGTGGGCATATTGTCCACAAATTGATTAATAACGCTTTGATCTTCATGACCCTCAATTGATTCAATAAGTCTCTTGAATTGACCTGTCAAGAGATTATGTTCCCGTTCTTCCGAAGCGTTTTTCAACTCCGAAGTAAGAAAATCTTCATCTGCGCCTGTCATAAGTCGATATACGATAGCAAATTTAGAATAAGGCATTGTGGTCTTGTATCTGTTAGAGTTAACTTTGGTTACAATGGTTTGATCTACGTTTAGTTGACCTACCATCTGCGGATTTCTCAAATCAAATGTCACAAAATTCTTTTTGTTGCATTCCGGACAGGTAATCACGGCTTCGTAATCAAATCCGTAGCCACTGCCTCTCGCTGCAACAAGAATAGCATTTTTATCCCCCACCAATAGACTCTTTGTATCAATTGTTTTATCCAAAATGATGTTGGAGAGGAATCTATCAATAGCCAATCCCTTTTTTAGGAGAGCAGCCGAAGATAATATGTCTTCATCTTTGGCAGTCATAAATTTAATTTCGATTGTCTCTTGTCCGTGGAGAGGGTGGTCATCGGAGTATCCTAACCCTTGTGACGGCAGTTCTACAAAGTCTGTAGGGGTGACAAAATTTAATGGATTTAATTGTGTGGGCGTTTCTGTATGTTCTGGTCGGTGCCCTTCCAACCTGTTTTTGTTTCTACTCAAGTTTCACCTCGTTGTTTTAAATAGATTATTTTTGGAAATCTGCTTCAAGTGTTGCATAGTCGTATGTAATATTAAGAGTTATTTCAACTAATCCATCGTCACTATATGCAAGTTCTCCAAAATCTAAACCACTGATAAAAGCCCCGTGCAAACTCCAAGTCTCAATAGG
>TARA_R110002110_G_scaffold16086_6_pt1 | contig 11688 bp, 9 predicted proteins | sample TARA_R110002110 | Tara Oceans TARA_R110002110 (sample SAMEA4397330) | marine metagenome | biome: Polar Biome; feature: [SRF] surface water layer (ENVO:00010504); material: water (ENVO:00002006), including particulate matter (ENVO:01000060) such as... | depth 5 m
CAGCTTACAAGACCGCTTCAGTAGCTGCGGATCAACCCGACAAGACGTCCCTGCACCTTGACCTGATGATCCGGCAACACCCTGGTTTCATAAGCCGGGTTCGCGGCCTCGAGAGCGATCATCCTGCCACGCCGACGGAAACGTTTCAACGTCGCCTCATGGTCATCGACCAGGGCCACGACAATATCGCCGTTGTCAGCGGTGTTCTGTTCGCGGATCACAACGATATCGCCATCATTGATTCCGGCCTCGATCATCGAATCGCCCTTCACCTCCAACGCATAATGCTGACCGCTGCCCGAAAGCATCGAGTCGGGCACGGTCACATGATGCGATATCTCCTGTATGGCCTCGATCGGCACACCGGCGGCGATACGACCCATAACAGGAAGCTCCATCGCACGCGAGATCTCGATTGGCCTTGCCTGTGCGGGCAGCCGTGGCGAAGCAGTGGATTTCGCACCGGTGATGACCGTCGGGCGGAAGCCCGGTCTGTCCATCGCCTCGGGCAGTTTCAAGATTTCAAGCGCGCGTGCGCGGTGGGCAAGGCGGCGGATGAAGCCCCGCTCTTCCAATGCGGTAATCAGACGGTGGATACCGGATTTCGACTTCAGACCCAGCGCCTCTTTCATTTCATCGAAAGAAGGGGGAACCCCGTCAATATCCATCCGGGTGCGAATGAAATCCAGCAGTTCCAGTTGCTTGCGGGTCAGCATCGGCAATCCTCCGGCATCAGGGTTCTTGTCCTGTTCTGCCCGTGTTCTTGCTTTGTGTCAAGAGCGTTGTTCAGATCGGTAGAAAATCCACTTCGGTTCCGGCAGGAAGCGGGCCATCGCCCACCGGGCGGATCAGCAAAGCGTCGGCCTGCGCCAAGACCCCGAGAAGAGATGAATCCTGACGGTCGAAGGGCGTGATCTGCGGCAATCCCTGGCCAGGGGTCAGCCGGTCGCGCGGCGTCAGACGGGCGCGCATGTAATGGGCGCGCGGCCCGTTGGCTCCGACAGCTTCGGACAGTACCGCGCGCAGAGGTTGCGGTGAGGGCGTCGCCAGCCCTTGCATGGCCCGCAGCAGAGGCATCATGAAGATATGAGCGCAAACAATTGAAGAAACAGGATTGCCCGGTAATCCAAGCAACACCGAACCCCGCAATCTCCCGGCCATCAGCGGTTTGCCGGGGCGCATCGCGATTTTGTAAAAGGCGCGCTCCAACCCCATATTTGCAGCAACCTTGCCAACCAGATCATGGTCGCCGACGGACGCACCGCCACTGGTAACGATCAGGTCGGCCCCGGCGGCAAGTTCAAAAGCGGTGCGCAGTGCGCTTTCGGTGTCGCGGGCAATCGGCAGCATCCGGGCAATACCCCCCGCCGCCGTCACCATCGCCGCAAGCGCAAAGCTGTTTGACGCGATGATCTGGTCGTCACGTGGCGATTCGCCGGGCATCACCAACTCATCCCCCGTCGCGATGATGGCCACTTCCGGGCGGCGGGAAACGGCGACCCTCGGCACGTTCATCGCTGCCAGCAGCGCAATGTCGCCAGGGCGCAGAAGACGCGGCGAGAGCGTGTCACCGGTGCGAAAATCCTGGCCTGCGACGCGGATGTTTGCGCCGGTTTCAAGGTGGTCGCGCAGGATGATCTGCGCGCCGGTGCGCACCACATCTTCCTGGATTACAACCCAGGTGGCCCCTGCGGGCAGTGGCGCGCCGGTAAATATGCGCAGCGCCTCGCCCCGGCCCAGATGCCCGGCCCAGCCGTGGCCCGCGCCTGCCTCACCCACAACGCGAAAGCTCTGCCCGGGCGAGACCGGGCCGGTGACGGCGTAGCCATCCATCGCCGAGGCGGCAAAGGGCGGCTGATCGCGCCGGGCGGTGGCGGGGCGCGCCATGAAGCGGCCGCAGGCCCGGGCCAGCGGCACGCATTCCGACGGCAGCGCCGGTGCAAGGCCGAGCACCATTTCAAGGGCTTTTGCCACCGGGATCATTGCGGGGCCTCAAACCGCCCGGATTTTCCACCGTCTTTCAGAACAAGCCGTATATCTGTGATCTGCATGGACTTTTCAACAGCCTTCACCATGTCATAGATGGTCAGCGCAGCCACGGAGACCGCCGTCAACGCCTCCATTTCGACCCCGGTCTGACCACCGGTTTTCACCGTGGCCTCTATGATGATCCCCGGCAGATCAGGATCAGGTGTCAGTTCAAGTGCAACCTTGGTGATCGGCAGCGGGTGGCACAATGGAATCAGATCGGCGGTTTTTTTGGCTGCCATGATGCCCGCCAACCGCGCGACCCCCAGCACATCGCCCTTTTTGGCGCGGCCTTCTATGATCAGCGCCAGGGTTCCGGCACTCATCCTGACCGCGCCACGGGCCACCGCGATGCGCGACGTCACCGGTTTTTCCGAGACATCGACCATATGGGCATGGCCCGATTCGTCGAAATGGGTCATGCCATCTCGCGTCATCACATCCCCCCTTCGGCGCGCAGCGGGTGGGCGAGGATGGCGCGGGTCGCCGCCTCGACATCGTCCTGCCGCATCAGGCTTTCGCCGATCAAAAAAGAGCGCGCGCCGAACCGGGCGACATCGGCAAGATCAGCAGGGGTGAACAGGCCGGATTCAGAGATGATCATCCGGTCTTCGGGCACCCGGCGCGCAAGGTCGCGCGTGGTTTGCAGCGTCACCTCAAAACTGTGCAGATTGCGGTTGTTGATACCGATCAACGGTGATTTCAGCCGCGCCGCGCGCTCCAGTTCCGCCGCGTCATGCACCTCGATCAGCACGTCCATGCCCAACGCGAATGCTGCGGCCTCGAGGTCGGCAGCCTGGGCGTCCGAGACAGAAGCCATGATGATCAGGATGCAGTCGGCGCAAAGGCTGCGCGCCTCGACCACCTGCCAGGTGTCATACATGAAATCCTTGCGCAGACAGGGCAGGGTTGTCGCGTCATGGGCCGCAGTCAGATAGCTGTCATCGCCCTGAAACGACGGTGCATCGGTCAGCACCGAAAGGCAGGTGGCCCCCCCGGCCTGATAGGCGCGCGCCAGGGCGGGCGGGTCGAAATCGGCGCGAATCAACCCTTTGGAGGGGCTGGCTTTCTTGATCTCGGCAATCAGCCCATAGCCTTTTTGCGAAGCGTCACGCAGCGCCCTGGCAAAGCCGCGCGGCGGCGGCGCGTCATGGGCGGCGGCGCTCAGGTCGGCCAGCGGCGTTGCGGCCTTGCGGGCGGCGATGTCTTCCAGCTTGTAGGTCTTGATACGGTCTAGAATGGTGCTCATCAATCTGGCCTAAATTCAGGGATTTTGCGGGTCAGGCGTTGGTCAGATGCGCCAGCGCCTCGACCTTGCTGCGGGCGGCCCCGGAATCGATGCTGCTGCGGGCCATCTGAACGCCTTCTTTCAGGTCAGCGGCCATTCCGGCCACGACCAGCGCCGCCGCCGCGTTCAGCAAGACCGCATCGCGGTAGGCCCCGGGCTTGCCGTTCAGCAGGGCGCGGAAGGCCGTTGCATTCTGCGCCGGCGTGCCGCCAAGAATTGCCGCGAACGGGTGAACGGGCAGGCCGGCGTCGTCGGGGTGCACCTCGAATTCGCGGATCACGCCGTTTTCAAGCGCCGCAACCTTCGAGGCGGCGGCGATCGACAATTCATCCGTGCCGTCGCCGCCATGCACCAGCCAGGCGCTGACAGAGCCCAGGGCTTGTAGCACCTCAGCCATCGGGCGGATAAGATCGGCCGAGAACGCACCGGTCAACTGGCGTTTGACACCTGCCGGATTTGTCAGCGGTCCCAACACGTTGAACAGCGTTCTTGTCCCAAGTTCAAGCCGTACCGGCGCGACATGGCGGGTGGCGGGATGGTGCATCGGGGCCATCATGAAGCCGATTCCGGCCTCGGCCAGACATTTTTCGACCACGGCTGGGCCGACCATCACGTTCAGCCCCATTTCGGTCAGCGCATCGGCGGCCCCCGATTTGGACGACAGGTTGCGGTTGCCATGTTTGGCGACAATAACGCCCGCACCTGCCACGACAAAGGCGGTCGCGGTCGAGATGTTCAGTGTGCCTTTGCCGTCGCCGCCGGTGCCGACGATATCCATGGCCCCGTCAGGCGCTTTGACGGCGTTGCATTTGGCGCGCATGACGCTCGCGGCGGCGGCAATCTCCTCCACCGTTTCGCCGCGCGTGCGCAAGGCCATCAAAAAGCCACCCATCTGCACCGGAGTGGCGTCTCCCTCGAACAGCGCGGTAAAGGCGGTTTCGGCCTCGGCGCGGCTCAGCGGGCGGTCGGCGGCGGCGCCGATCAGGGATCTGAAGCTGTTGCTCATGCCGTCACCATTGCACGGTCGAGGAAGTTTTTCAGCAGTTGATGCCCGTGTTCGGAGGCGATGCTTTCGGGGTGGAACTGAACCCCTTCGATCGGCAGAGTCTTGTGGCGCAGGCCCATGATGGTGCCGTCTTCCAGCCATGAGGTGATTTCAAGGCAGTCGGGCAGGGTTTCACGCTCGACCACCAGGCTGTGGTAGCGGGTGGCCTTGAACGGGCTCGGCAGGCCGGCAAAGACGCCCTTGCCATCGTGATGCATCAGACCCATCTTGCCGTGCACGATCTCGTGGCAGCGCACGACCTTGCCGCCAAAGGCCTCGCCGATGGTCTGATGACCCAGGCAGACGCCGAGCAGCGGTATCCCGGCCTCGGCAGCGGCCAGCGTCAACGGCAGACAGATGCCCGCCTGCACCGGATCACAAGGCCCCGGCGACAACACGATCATTTCCGGGCGCAGGGCCATCGCGGCCCGCACGTCCAGCGCGTCGTTGCGCTCCACCCGGATATCCGCGCCCAACTCGCCTAGATAATGCACCAGATTATAGGTGAAGCTGTCGTAGTTATCGATCAGTAGCAGCATATTGTGTCGCCCGTCCAAGGAAGTGTGTGTTTGGGGGTGAACCCTATGACATGACGCGCTATACATGGGCCGAGCAGCACTGGGGCGTCAAGGGAAACCCTGCGCACCGGGCGGAGATTGCAGCAAGGGTCTGTGCGGGAGGATTGCTTTTGGGCCGTGGGTTTATAGCAGGGGTAACGTGGGGTTCCGTGGTGGCCGCCGTCGGGTTGAGCGTCGTGTCGCTTGTGACCGATCCGCCGCGGAAGGATGCGCCGGAGCGGTTGACCGGGGCAGTCGCCGTGCCCGGAACCGGAAATCCGGATCAGAACGCGCCTGCTGCGATCTCTGTCGTCTCCCCGACAATCGAAGGTGCAGTTGAGAAATCCACCGGCAAGATCGTTGGCAAGGTCGCAGGGGAGGTCGCAGGGAAGGTCACAGGGTCTGGGGCGGCTTTCAGCCCCGCGCCAGCGGCTGAAGACGCACCCTTGCCCGCGATTGCTCCTGCTCTGACAACCGCCGCGAAACCTGACGCGATGTCCGGTGTGACCGGCAGCAAGAACGCTGACAAAGTGATTGTCGGGACGGCTATTGTCGGGACGCCGAATGCAACACCTCCGCTGATCGGAACCGCCCCGCCCGAATCCCCGTCGCCCGAAGTCCTTGCGCCCGAAGCTCTTGCGCCCATGGCCGACGCAGGAACCGGCCTTGCAACCGATGGTTTGCCGACGGGCCTGTCGGACATCGTCCCGGCGGCACCGCCGGGGCCGGATCAATTCGCCGCAGCACCCGCGGTCGGCGATGCGGCCGAGGTGCCCGCGATCCTGAAAGACATGTCGCAGGCTGTCCCCCCGGGCATCGAACCCGCCCCGCCAATGGTGGCAACAGCGGCTGACCCCGCCCCCAAACCCACTGCAATTTCGCTGCTGCCCGAGACGGCTGGCGCCAGCGCAACCCCGGATGCGGCAGCGCCGCTGCCCCTGCCGCCGCTGACAGCGCAAGAACAGGCGCTGCTCGATGCTGCCAACGCGATCGAACGGACCGATATCGTCATCACCGACATTCCGGTCGAGATGCCCGGTGAATTCACCAGTGACAAATCAGCAGCGGAGGCTGGTGCGGGGACGGTTGCGGGGGCTGACACGGCGGCAGGAGGGGGCGCCACCTTGCCGCAACCCGGTTTTGACGCGCCGGTCGCAGGGGTGAAGACCGGCAGGCTGCCGGTGGTCGGTGCTCCCGGTCCGGTGCCTGCGAAAACGTCGTCCGGCAAGGCAGATCCCACCCCGAAGGATGAGGCAACGCCGGTTGATGCCATGGTGCCGGACTTGCCGCCGGTGCAACGCTTTGCCAGAGAATTCGAAAACCCAGCCGCCAAGCCGATTTTCGCGGTCTTGTTGCTCGATACTGGCGGGCCGGATCTTGACCGCGCCTCGTTGGCAGATCTGCCCTTTCCGGTAACTTTCGTGTTGGACCCGGGGCAGCCCGATGTCGCCACCTCGGCTGCGATCTACCGCGCGGCGGGCCAGGAAGTGGTGATGCTGGCCGCAGGTCTGCCCGCCGGGGCGAAGCCTTCGGACATATCCGTTACTTTCGAGGCCTGGGGACAAATTCTGCCCGAGGCCGTGGCTGTGCTCGACCCACAAAACGGCGGGTATCAAAGCAATCGCACGCTGGCGGGTCAGGTGCTGGCCGTGATCGGCGATCAGGGGCGCGGCGTGCTGTCCTGGGATCGCGGATTGAACGCCGTGTCCCAGATCGCGCGGCGCGAGGGCATGACCAATGCCACGATCTACCGCAATCTCGATGCCAACGATGAAAGCACGGCCACCATCCGCCGCTATCTGGACCGTGCGGCGTTCAAGGCAGCGCAAGACGGGCGCGTCCTGGTGCTGGGCCGCACCCGGCCCGAAACCATCGCGGCCCTTCTGGAATGGGCGGTCGAGGGGCGCGCCGCGACAGTGGCGCTGGGGCCGGTGACAGCAGCAATGACCTCTCAATAGGCCCGGGGTGACAACCCGGAAGGCAAGGGCCAGACCGGGCCCTTTTTTCCGGGTTCGGCCTTTGGCGAAACCTAGCTGTTGCCGCGCCGCGCAAACAGGCCCGCACCTTCTGCGGCGGCCCGCAGCGCGTTGGATTTGCTGACGGTCTCCTGAAATTCCGCTTCGGGGTCGCTGTCATAGACCACGCCACCCCCGGCCTGGATATACAGCTTTTCGTCTTTCAGGACGGCGGTGCGCAACGCGATGCAGAAATCCATCTCGCCATTGGCCGCGAAATAGCCGACGCCGCCGCCATAGACGCCACGCTTTTCCGGCTCCAACTCGTCGATGATCTCCATTGCGCGGACCTTGGGCGCGCCCGAGACGGTTCCCGCAGGCAGACCCGCCAACAGCGCCGACAGCGCATCCTCGCCATCGGCAATCTGACCCACAACGTTTGAGACGATGTGCATCACATGGCTGTAGCGCTCGATGATGAATTCCTCGGTCGGGCGCACCGTGCCGATTTTGGCGACGCGGCCGACATCGTTGCGGCCCAGATCCAGCAGCATCAGATGCTCGGCCAACTCCTTCGGATCACCGATCAGGTCCAACTCGTTGGCGCGGTCTTCCTCGGGCGTGGTGCCGCGTTTGCGGGTGCCGGCGATCGGGCGCACCGTGACCTCGCCGTCACGCAGCCGCACCAGAATTTCCGGGCTGGCCCCGACGACATGAAAACCGCCGAAGTTGAAAAAGAACATGAAGGGCGACGGATTGGTGCGGCGCAACGAACGATACAGTGAAAACGGCGGCAGCGTGAAGCTCTGGGTCCAGCGCTGGCTGGGCACGACCTGAAAGATGTCGCCGGCGCGGATGTAGCCTTTGGCCTTCTCGACCGCAGCGCGGTAAGCATCGGGGGTGAAATTCGACACCGCCGCGCCGACCGGGGCCACCTCTCCGAGGTCGCGCCCGGTGCCCGGGGCGCGATCAAGATCGCGCAGCGCGTCCATCACGCGTTCGGCCGCCTGCGCATAGGCCGCGCGGGCCGACAGACCGGAGGAGGTGAATGCCGGCGCGACCACCGTCACCTCGCCCTTGACCCCGTCAAGCACCGCCACGACCGACGGGCGCATCAGCACCGCGTCGGGCAGGCCGAGCGGATCGGGGTTCACATCGGGCAGATGCTCCACCAAGCGGATCATATCATAGCCGAGATATCCATACAGACCGGCAGCAATTGCCGGCAGATCGTCGGGCATCTCGATCCGGCTTTCGGCGATCAGCGCGCGCAGACTGTCGAGCGGCTTTTCGGGCCGTATTGCGAAAGCGTCAGGGTCAAAGCGTGCCTCGCGGTTGATTTCCACCGCCCTGTCGCGGCAGCGCCAGATCAGATCCGGCTTCAACCCCACCACAGAATAGCGCCCCCGGACCTCGCCGCCGGTCACCGACTCCAGCATGAAAGTGTCGTCACGGGCCTCGCCGAGCTTCAGCATCAGCGACACTGGCGTATCGAGGTCCGCGGCCAACCGGGCATAGACAAGCTGGTTGCGCCCCTCTGCCCAACCCTTTTCGAATTCGGAAAACTCCGGGGTCAATCTTGCCATTGTGAATGGGCCTTTTCTGACACGGCCTGCCGGGCAGGGCGCTAGCGGAATTGGGTGTGAACAGCGGTGATTGCCGCGTTGTTCAGGGTGATCCCGGCGGAATTGACCAGTGCTCCGGTGAAGAGCTGGAAAGCATCCTGGCCAAGTGCCTGCTGCGCCTGGGCGGCGATCGCGCTTTTCAGCGCCTCGGCATCCTGGCCGGTTCCGGACCCGGCGGTGACGGCATCAAGCCGGATCAGCGCGACATAGTCGCCCTCGTCCACAACCCTGATCTGACCGGGGGACATGGTGAAGATCTGGGTCACGAGATCGGCCGGCGCGTTCTCCAGTTTGCTACTGCGTGGAATGTCGCCGGTAACATCGACGATTCCGAAGGCGCCGAGCGACGCGCCGCCCTCGACCTCCGACTTGATCGCGATCGCGCGCTCGGTCAGAGCGCGGGTCAAGGTAGAGCGGCGCCAGGCCGCGTCAACATCGTCGCGCGCCTGATCGAAGGGAATCGGCGTGGGCGGGATCACGGCATCAAGTCTGAGAGCAAAGATGCCGCCCTCATCCAAGGCGACAATCTCGGGAAAGTCCCCTTCCTTGACGGCATCCGCCGCTTTGCGAAAGGCCGGATAGGCGGCGATGCCCTCTTTGCTTTGCGGCGTCATGTCGATGGTGCCAAGCGTCATATCGGTCGCCTTGGCGAGGTCTTCCAGCGTTTCACCACCGGCAAGGCGGTCGTCGAAATCGCTGATCTGATCGTCGATCGCGCGGCGCGCCGTGTCGGCGGCCAGTTCAGCGGTCAGGTCGGCGCGGGCTTCCTCGAAACTGATGTTCTGGGCGGCAAGAATACCGTTCATGCGAAACAGGGCCGGGCCGAGTTCCGACTCGAAGGGGCCGACAACGCCCGGTTCGGTCAGCGCGAACACAGCGGGACCTGCGGCTTCGAGATCGGCCTCGCTGATGTCACCAAGATCGACATCCGCAAGTTTCAACCCGCGCTCGGCGACCAGATCCTCGAAGCGCGTTCCGGCATCGAGACGGGCCTTGTCGGCAAGGGCTGCGGCCTCGTCAATGTAGACGAGGCGTTCGACCAGGCGGCGCTCGGGCTGCTGGTACTCGTCGATGCGGTCCGCATACATCTTGCGCAAGGCGGCTTCGTCAACCTGGGTCTTGCCGATGATATCCTCGGGCACCAGTGATACATAGGTGATGCGGCGGGCTTCGGGCGCTGTGAAGTCGGCGATATTGGCGTCGTAATAGGCTTTGAGCTCGTCCTCGGTCGGGTCCTGAGGCAAGGTTTGCAGATCGGCCTCGGACAGACGGAGCTGGCTGAAGCTGCGGCGCTCCGAGATATAGGCGTAGAGTGTGTCGGTCAATTGGGCCGGTGCCGCGAACCCGCCGCTGACAGCCCCCTGGAGAAGCGATCGCGCCAGATCGTCGCGCAGGCGGTTTTCAAATTGCGACTCCGTCAGGTTGTTGCGGTCAAGCGCGCTTTTATAGCTGTTGCGATCAAACCCGCCCGCGCCGGAAAAGGCGGGCATCGCGGTGATCTCTTTTGCGACACGGGCGTCGCCGGCCGAAAGGCCGATACGGTCATTTTCGTTGTCCAGTGCTGCCGCGCCGATCATCTGTTGGCGGACCTGGGCGTCAATGCCGAGGGACTGGGCCTGTTGCAGAGTCAGTTGCGTGTTGAACTGCGCCGACAGCGCGTTGATTTCTTGTTGCAGGGCGCGGGCATAATCGCCCGACTCGATGTCGCGGCCCCCGACGCTGCCGATCGATGTGGCGCCGCCTCCGAAATTGGTGACGCCGAAACCGCCGAGGCCGAGGACGAGCAGGCCCATCAACCCCCAGACCACGATTGACGCGCCCTTGTTCTTTTTCTTTACGGTCTCATCGGGGTCTGAATTCGGTTTTGCCATCGGGACTGCCTGTCAGTGAAGTTTGGTTGCGTATGTCTAGGGGCTTGGTGCGCCGGGGGCAAGGTCTGGCATCGGGTCCGGCCGGGCGGGGGGCTGTCTGCCCCCCCTGGCCTGGCGGCCAGTTCCCCCCCGAGGATATTTCTGAACAGATGATGCGCTAAAGATGCAGGGTTTTCAGCCTGTCGAAGAGGTCTGCGATACCACGGGTATCGATATTGGCAAAGGCGATGCGCAACTGGCGTTTTCCCGCCGCGCTGTCTGCGGGCTGAAACATGGTGCCGGGCAGGGTGAGAAGGCCGGCTTTTTCGACAAGGGTTTTCGCCAGACGATCAGACGACATGTCAAAAGGGTGTTCGACATAAGCGAAATAGGCACCACATCCCAGAAGGGGCCAATCTTTCAAGTCATTGAAACCGTTAATCATTGCCGCGCGACGTGTCAGGATTTCAGTGCGCTCTCCTGCAACCCATTGCCGGAGGTGCCGCATCCCCCACAGGGCGGCGATCTGGCCAAGCTGCCCCGGGCAAATGGCAACGGTGTCGAGAAATTTCTCGACCTGCGCGAGGCGGGATTCAGAGGCGATGATCGCGCCGACGCGGTGGCCGGTCAGCCGGTAGGCCTTCGAGAAACTGTAGAGATGGATGAAATCACCAGCCCAGGCCGGGTCGGTAAAAAGATTGTGAGGCGCGCCTTCGCGGCTATCGAAATCGCGGTAGGTTTCATCGACGATCAGCGCAAGACCGCGTCTGCGGGCGAGATCGCGAAAGTCATCGAGGGTTTCGGCGGGGTATTCGGCACCGCCGGGGTTGTTGGGGCTGACAAGCACAAGGGCACGGGTTCGGTCTGTCACCAACGCCTCGGCATCCGCCGCGACTGGGATCAATCGGGGGCCTGTGGTCAGGGGCACCGCCCGCACGCCCTGCATGTCCAGCCACATTTTATGGTTGAAATACCATGGGGTTGGCAAGATAACCTCATCCCCCGCTCTCGCCAGGGTCGCCATCACGGCCGCGAAGGCCTGGTTGCAGCCCTGGGTGATCGCGACCTCGGTCCCGCGGATCCCGCCGCCATAGGCCGCTGACCATTGCTCGGCGATCTCAAGGCGCAGGGCGGGCAGACCCAGCACGGGGCCGTAAAGATGCGCCGCCGGATCATTGAGCGCGGCCTCGGCAATCGCCTCGCGCAGGGCAAGGGGGGGCAAGTCTACCGGAGCGGCCTGGCTGACGTTGATCAAGGGTCGGTCAGCGGGGAAGTGGACGCCGTTCAGCCAGCGCCGCGCTTCCATCACGGGGGGGGCATCCGTCGCGGCCATGGCGGGG
>TARA_R110002110_G_scaffold415594_2_pt1 | contig 11683 bp, 8 predicted proteins | sample TARA_R110002110 | Tara Oceans TARA_R110002110 (sample SAMEA4397330) | marine metagenome | biome: Polar Biome; feature: [SRF] surface water layer (ENVO:00010504); material: water (ENVO:00002006), including particulate matter (ENVO:01000060) such as... | depth 5 m
AGGCGGCACACCGCCATGGGCGGAATGCGGCCGATGGTGGTTGTAGTCGTGTTTCCATGCTGTCAGCACGGCTCTGGCGTGAGACAGCGACGCGAACAGCGTCTCGTTCAGACATTCGTCGCGGAGGCGTTCTGGGTCGGCTTGCCCGGCGCGATGTAATGCCAGTCGATCCGGCGGTCCTGCGACCACTTCAGGGTCGCCATGCTGGTCAGCTCGGTGCCGTTATCGCTGACCACCGTCAGCGGCCTGCCGCGCCGGTCGACGATGGCATCCAGCTCCCGCGCTACGCGGACGCCGGATAGCGAGGTATCGGCCACGAGCCCGATGCATTCCCGCGTGAAGTCATCGACGACGCACAGAATGCGGAACCGCCGGCTGTCCTCCAGGGCATCGGAGACAAAATCCAGCGACCAGCGCTGGTTCGGGCCTTGTGGAAGGACCATCGGTGTCCGCGTCCCCAAAGCCCGTTTGCGACCGCCCCGGCGGCGAACCTGCAGGCGTTCCTCCCTGTACAGGCGATGCAGCTTCTTCTGGTTCATGTGAATGCCTTCCCGGGCCAGCATGATGTGCAGACGGCGATAACCGAACCGGCGGCGTTCGGCGGCCAGGGACCTGAGGCGTTCCCTCAGCCCGGTATCGTCCGCCCGGATGGACCGGTAGCGCACCGTGCTGCGATCCGCACTAATAGCCCTGCACGCCCGCCTTTCGCTCACCGAATAAACCTCACGCAGATGAGCCACGACGCTTCGCCTGGCGGCGGGCGTCACCACTTTTTTGCGTTGATGTCTTTGAGCATGGCGTTGTCGAGCATCGTCTCGGCCAGAAGCTTCTTCAGCTTCGCGTTCTCCGTCTCAAGCGCCTTCAGAGGCTTCGCGTCCGACAGCTCCATCCCGCCGAACTTCGACTTCCACTTGTAAAACGTGCCTTCGCTGATGCCGTGACGGCGGCACACATCCGCCGTCTTCTGGCCGGATTCCTGCTCCTGCAATATCCCGATGATCTGTTCTTCCGTGAACCTCGATCGCTTCATATTCCATCTCCCTTCGGGTGATGGACTCTACTTAAACATGGAGGAAGATTCGGGTCTCACGTCATCATCGTTTATGCACCCCAACGGATCTACACCCTTATTGTGAGACAAAGAGTTCGGGGTGAGCCGTTGAATCAACGGAAGGAATTCTGCATCGTCAGAGGCTAAGAAAAGGCCGCCTCCACATCAACCCATTTTAGTCTGACCCAGAGATCTAGGCTTCTATTGAACTACCAAAGGTTGACCTGACGCCCGTGATGAGCAAAAGGTTCGAACAATCACAATGTCTTACTGAGTGATGTTTAATGCCCAATTTGCCAATTCCCCCACACGATTTCATGCATGTTCGGAAGCGAGGTAGGCGGCCCATGGTTGTGATTGGGGCGGGGATGTCTGCTGGCCTTGTCCCACTCCCCTCCGACCTGTTTAAAACGTGGAAAGAGAGAGCGGAAAATGCGCTAGATCTTGAGGCAGTCGAAGTTGAAGCCGACAATCCGACAGATCGGCTTTACGAGTGGGCAGAAAAGGCTTTGGAGGCGCTCAATCATCGTGGAGTGAAACTACCAAAATTGCGGATCGCAGAGGCTTTGGGCTTACTCACTGAAAGTGAATGGAGAGCGAAGGTCGGCCTTCCTTTGCGTGGCACGATGCCGCGACACAGGGTTATGGCTCGATTAGCTAAGGAACAAAAATGGGCGTCAATTTGCTCATTGAACTGGGACACCCATCTAGAAAACGCTTTGGAATGCGTTGGTCTAAGACGGAATGTCCCAATCGATGGACAGCCTTGGGTAACTGCCTACCGAACTATTCTGCTCCCTGATGAAGATTTTGACTACTTAGCAAAAACAGATACCTACTGCTGCATTCTCAAGCCTCATGGCTGTGTTGATTCATTAATTCGAGCAAAGGAAGAAGAAAAAGCAGGGAATATTGACAGCGCCATGGCAATTTCAGAAAGATTCTTGATAACAAAAAAGGAGCTTACTCAGAAAAGAGAGAACAGAGATGACAGAAGATTCTTCTTAGATTTTAGCAGTAGGCTATCGACACACCCGCTAATATCTATTGGGTGGAGCATATCTGAGCCGTACCTCCAAGGAGTAATACGCGATACTTTGTCAGACATTATTTCCAAGAATACTATTGGCGAGTTTACCATCGTTGACATAGAATTTAACGAAATTGGCCACAAAGAGACGGCAGAGATTTATTCACTGGCGCCAGATTCTGTGTTTATGAAGCTTGGAAAAGAACCCGGAAGCTTTGATAGTGACGATTTTTTTCTTTGGTTGCAGGCTATTTATGCAATAGAAAACGTCAAAAAACACTCAATAGAGGGCACAAGGAAATCAATAGCATCCCTGATCAACGATATAAACAGGCCAACTACTAATCATTTTTTGATCGAATGGGCCGATGTATTTCTTCCCGCATGGTGCAGGCTTTGTTGGCGGGCAGAGTTAGTTCGTTGCGAAGGCTTTGAACCGCACAAACTGCGGCTCGAACTGGAGGATGAACATGTCCCTTGGGACATCCATCCGTTACCAAGGGCGGATTTAGCAGCCGCGGCCATACTTCTTGCAGAGATTGTTCGAGTTAACAAAGAATGGGATTTCGAAAGGTTCCCTGGCGCACTATTTGACCCTCAAGAAAATCGCTTAGTGGTCCCCATTCCAGCTTGGGGCACCATGAATGACCTCGCGGCGCTTAAACCTATGTTAAATGTCGTTGAAAGAGATATCGCCTTTGTAGAAAGCGTCGATATACTATTGGTGCCCGAGCGGTCAGGGCAGGTAGCGCCGTACTCCGAGATAGAGTCAGATGTCAAATACTTGCTCTCATCGCACATGAGGGTGAACAGGTTCGCTGACGTGGGACAGATCGGTAGCGCTACTGAATTCCAGTTCTGGCAACAGGGGTAGGTGCTATGCAGGAAGACGTAATATTACTCCAACGCCACATCAGCGCTCAGTATGAAAGGTGCCTCGGCGAAAACCTTTTAGTAGGTGGTCCGGAAATACTTAAAGGCTCTGCTGCAGCAGTTTGCTGGCAAGATGCAGATCTCAACCATGTCTCAGAAGAAGAACAAGCGCGAGGGGCCCTGCTCGTAGATCCGGAAGTTGGCTTGTGTTTATTTTTTCAATCCTTTGATGCGCAGACAGACATTCATTCCCAAATATCTAAATCCCTGCGATTGAGATCACAACTTCAACCCAGCCGTGGTGTCTCAGAAAGCGATGTGGATGAATTAGGAGAGTGGCGCGTTTGCCTTCATTGGCTTGTAGAGCAACATGATTTCGACAAATGGGTGGACCATGTGTCAGGACTCCGCCAAGAAACAGCTCATTTCGAAGAGGTTCCCGTGGATGCAATCGTCAATTGGGAAGACGATTGGGATCTATCGTTCAAGAGACATGGGCTCCCGAGGATGTTGTTGCATACCCGGGACATTCTGCGGAAGGGTAATTATACCGATGCGATGTCATGGGCGAATGCTGACAAGGAAATAGGTGACAAGGTAAGAGAAATACCGAATAGAGCCGAGACCAATCTCCAAAAAAGATATGCCGAGCAACTGCTGAACAAACTGGATGAGCTTCAAGGCCAGGGCCAAATTCTCGCTAGAGATATAGAGTCTGCCCCCGAATTAAGAAGCTTGCACATAGAGAATTTCAGAAACATCAAGGAGCTCGATCTCGAACTGCGAAACCAAAATGAATTAGTTTCCTCCAATGTCATTCAAGGCCCTAACGGTAGCGGGAAAAGCTCAGTGTATGAGGCGATTTCACTTTCGCTTAGTGGTGTGTCTGGGCGATATCTAGAGTTTATTCGCGACACCAACATCACAAGCAAAAAAACATCGGAGAGTTATTTACGAGATTATCTGACACCGCTATGGGGCGGTAAAGAGAGTCCTATGCAGAGCCGAAATGGTGAAATCCCTGAGACAATCCGACTCTTGGCGCCTGATCTCGCAGTGGAGGCCGCGCGGGAGCTAAGGGGAACGTTCCTCTCTCAATCCTTCTCGGATAGTCTTCTTGATATGAAGGCAGATAATCTCGGGGCAGAAGTCACCGGAGATTACTCGGAAGTAGCTAGCGCACTATACGAATTTTGCGACCAAAATCTGGAGAGGTCACAAAAAACGCGCTCTGAATTTATCCGTGGGTGGGGTTTAAACGCGAATATCTCCAAAGCAGAAACCGCTAAAGCCCGGATGGCGGAAAGAATTGTGAGCAGATCATTTCCCTATCCAGACCAGTTTTCACGCTGGTGCAACTCGACTGCATTCAAGTCCATCCGAAGTATGGAGCCTTTTCGCAACTTGGGAGTTGAATGGGAAAATCTAAGGCAAAAACAGTCAGAACTAATTAACCGTCTTTCAGGGCTTGATGGGCAGACAGAAATAGCGGAGGCGATCGACAGTTTCTCCGAGAGCTATCAAGACCTTTGTGATCGATCTCAATCGATGCTGAGTGAAATCAGCCACCGACAGGAAGCACTTTACGACAACTTACCTGAAGCGATTAGTTCATATGGAACTTGGTTGATCTCTGATACTGAGCATACGGAAGAGGGATCCGCAGAAACTGCAGATCTCAACATCGAAATTCGGCTCAAATCTGAACAACTAGCAAAACTCATTAAAGATGGAACAGCTCTCAAAGCCCGGGCCGAAAACATTCAGCGTGCAATAGATGTTTATGACCGAGAGCTAGGTGATTTAATTCCAAGCAATTGTCCGACGTGCGATACTGATCTTTCCAATCGGGGGGGCGTACTTAAAACTTTAAGTGACGTACTGCGAGAAACAGAGTCTGAGCTGACTCTCTCGCGAGAAAGTTATCGAGTTACGCAAAAAGAACGCAGTGTCTTTCAAGAAAAATTAGCACGAACGAGTGGCTCAACCCCGCCGATTAACCCCGACGAACTATCCACGTTGCAAGTGTCATTGGGCACTCTATTTGGTGGCGATATTGACCTCGCGAATTTCATCGACGCAGAAGACACCCTGCGGAGTTTGCTGTCGGCCGTCGAGCAAATGCGTCGCCCTCCAACCGGCTTCGATTTTTCGCTTGGCGCGGGACAGCGGGATCAGGCAGCACCTATAACCACCGAGCTGCATGAAGCATTTCGACACTTCCAAGAGGTTTCAGAGGCGCCAGAGGCTTGGTCGACGGTTCGCAAGTTCCTGCTGAATGCATTCATTGAAGCTATGTTGGAGCATCTTCCCAGAACTGTTCAGGCTTTATGGCTAGAATTGTCACAAAATATGATGCCAGCGCGCTGGCAATATCCTGGCGAGGCTCGGTTCGACGTCGAACAAAGAAGAGGACGAGCAGAAGCAAGAGTCGTTGTTCGCGGCGCTGAAAATTCACCATTGGCCCGGCATATCCTAAATGGCGCTGAGGTTCATAATTTAGCGTTGTCTTGGTTTTTCGTTAGGTATCTCACGTCTGGACGATTCCGATATCGATTTATGATACTCGATGATCCGGCCCAACAAATGGACCAACCGACTTTTAGAGATCTTTGCCGGCTCCTGGAGGCTTTGTTGCGATTACACCGTCGCCACTCGATACCTCTGACACTTATCGTATTGCTTCATCAAGATGAGCGAGCGCTGGATGCTGCTAGGGCCACAAATGGCACTCTACACCTGTTGAGATGGAATAGAGATACGCCGAGCTTGAAAAGAAGCATCAAAATTCGCGACAAGCTCATTGCTTCCCCAAACGCATACGCTTGTCTAACGGATTGAAAAAACCTCCGGCGAAGAGGCTAAGAAACTCGGGGCAATTCAGGTCTCGGATATCGGCACCGAGCTGACGTCGAACGCCATTGACCTTGCCCCCATGGTCTGCGCCACTCCTGATTAGCGTTTTTAGGGACCAGGTCGGCAGGTGGGCACTGGATTCGCCTTTTCTAGAATTTTATGGAGGATTTGCCACGAGCCTCCCAATTCAAATTCCAAGCTTTGCCTCTAAGATCCGGCAGTACTGTTCCTCAGCTTGCTTTGCTTGTCCTCGAAGGCGGCTGTATGTGTCCCAGTGCATACCTTTTGGTTTCGTCGGGAAGGCTTTTGAGAGGTTGGGGCTCCCGCCCAACGTTTCACGTATTTTTTGGGCTCTCATCATATGGCGACCATACGCAGGTTCCTGTTGGGAGCGATATGTAAGGTCGTGACAACGACGACAGAGATAGCGTCCGAATCCGAATAGATGCAGAACACGTTGGGAGCACTCTGGGCAGTGGAAGTATGGACGTCTGCCGCCGAACCGGCACGGCTCCCATGAGACCTGGACCCGTTCGTGATGTTCGGTCCACTCTGCGTTTCCAATTCGACTGCTGTAGAGCAGGATAATGCTGTCCTCTGTCGCACTGATATTGATATCGCCGATCTGCTTAACGCCGCGAGTCCATGTCCAAGAGCAGTAAAATCCGCTCGCGAGCGCGCCAAACTTGTTCAAGCTATTCACGTCAAGGCGAAGGGTGTCTCCTGTCGTTAATCGCTCTTTCCTATTCCATCCGCCTGATCCATATCCGCCCATTTTGCCGAAATCTCCTGCCAAGTTGTCTCTGCTACCTCCAAGCGAACTTCATTCGTGCCTGTCGTGTGAGCGGTAGTTCATAGATATGTCGCCTGGAGGTTAAGGGTGTGTCTGATGGGGTGACGGGGGCTGCGCGGCTTTTTCATACCCTGGTGGGGATATATATCTCTCAGATATATACTTTTAAAATCTACTCTATAGAGAGGCTTACCCCTGTCATCCCTCCGCAAACCGTTGGCCCATAACGATTTGGGCTGACTGACGGGGGTATTTTCGCCCCCGTCATGACCCCGTCAGTATTTACGGATCTCGCATAATCCTTCTCCGGACCTTATCTCCATTAGACCCTCAAATTTTCACGGGGGCGGCGGAAGTACCAAGGAAGCTTTCTTAGGCGGCATAAGCCATCCGGGGTTAGCCCCGCCATCCGCGCGGACTTTAACCAGACCGTCTCCCAGGTCGACCCGTAGACGACCGTCGTCACCTTTTACAGCGTGGGGCTCCCATAAACGGCGGAGGACATTACCGACATCTGCCAGCTCTTTAGCCGTTGGCGAATTCCTACCGTGCTCGAGATTGGCGATAATGGCTGTCGCCGATAGGCGATCACCTTCCGGAGTCTCACCCCAATCGTATTTTCCTGCCAACGCTTCTTCAATCCACGACTTGGCCCGGAACTGATCGGTCGAACTGTCTAGCTGCGCTTGTTCTTCAGCAGTCGGCCACCACTGCATACCACCCGCGTACCACGACCAAGCCTGTGCCCATAACTGATCCACCTCGTCGGCAGACCACGCTGGAAAACCAGCACCGCATTCTAGCGCAAGGTACCGACGATTGCCGGTCCCGTCCTTGAGGAATTGCGCTTGGTTCACGGTGCCCATGAACGCAGTCCGGCGCTTGTATTTGCCGTAGGTCGCCGCGTATGGACGACGGTATTCGTCGTACTCTGAAGACATGAACGCCTTCAATTCAGCGATTTGATCTAGCCTGAACGTCGCATCAAGTTCGCCGAGTTCAGCAAGCCAATAGCTTGTCGCAGTCTTCACCGAGTCCTTGTCTTTCGGGTTCAGCGTCAGTCCGTCCTTCGCATACGAACGCAGCGTCGCTGGTACAAGACCGAGAAAGCCCTTTGTCTTGCCAACACCCTGACCGCCAAGTATGGCGAGGACGTATTCGAAGCTCGGCCTCGCGTCCACGTTCAGTCTGCATCCGATCTCGAAGTGATCGCAGCAAGCAGCGGCACCCGTGAACCAGACACGTAGTGCGATGCGAGCCACGTCCAGATCGTGCGGATGGATGGCCTCGGCCAGATCGCCTAAGCGGTCTTTGCCGTCCCACACAAGATCGGCGAGGTAATCTTTAACCGGGTTGATCTGGTTAGCTTCGGCGATGGCCGGCAGGTAGGTTTGAAGATCGCTATTGCCTGAAGGCAGCCCACATAAAGAGGCCAGACCTTTTATCTTTGCAAATACAACGGCCTCAGCATTGTCGGTCGTGAGATCGTCCCTTAAACCCAGCCAGACCACTTCCTTCTTGATCACGTCGTAGCAGCAGTTCAGGCCGTACCCGATGAGTAGCTCCCGGTAGTTGTCAGGGTGATTGATTGGGGTGCCATCGCGCCTGAAAGGGAAGATGGACGACGGCAGTGGTTGGTCGAGCGGGTAAGGGCCCTTAAACTCCGGGTTGCCGTCCTCAGCTTTACGTTGCTCATGGACTTGATTGTCGAATGCAGCAACATCCTCACGGAACACAGTGACGCTGTTTCCCAGGCCGATAGCCTTAGTCGCTTCTTTCTCAAGCACCGCCCGCTCCGATTTCCTAGCGAAGGCCGTCTGAGCAAAAGCCGCCACCACCGCAGAGGGATCCTTGGTTTTCAGCACTTCCCGGAGGCTATCGACGTCATGCATTAGCGGGTACCACTTCGACCCATGAGCGAAGCTGTGGATGCCCGGGCCGTAGCCATCATTCCAGTAAAACATGCCCACGGAAGCACCGCCGTTGTAATCCGGATCGACCGGGTCTTTACACGTTTTGCCGTCGTAAGCCGCGCCATCTATCATCAAGTCCAGCACGGAGACGGCGTCGCTGCTATCGAACAAGATCGCGTCGGTGACTAATAGAACGCCGTTATCCAGCTTGTTGATCGCGGCCGCCTTGGCCCTGGCGGGCTTGACCCCGCGCTTGATCTGCTCGGACTCTTCCGCCGCAATCTTAAACTCACGCTGGGTCGCCATAGTCTGGGCCAGAGCTGTTCTGGCGACTGAGACGGCAGCAATATAAGCCGCCTCCGCGTCGGCATTCAGCGGCTCTACAACGGCCGGGTCGAGCAAGCCACCTTCGTATTCATCCCACTCTCGGTCTTGCGTCAGGCCGTCTTGCAGAACCGGTGCTGCGTAGTCGACCTGCGCTGGCCTCGCTAACGCCAGATCGACAAGCGAGCGTTCCTGAAAGCGGCCTGCGGCATCCACGAACGCCCAGCCGTCGCCGTGGAGCCAAGACCGCTTGTGCATAATGTCGAGCAGCTCTGGGATAAGCGATGCATCCGTAACAGGCAGGTAGATGCGGATACCGCCCTTGCCCTTAAGCAGTTCACCGTCCGGGCTGGAGATGTTCGAGGATGTAGACCATCCGGCCATGAAGGCACAGTCATCGATTTCCGGCAGTATGCGGCTCAGAGCCGCCAGGGCGTCATCCATCTCGGTGTACGGCTGCTCGCCTTGCCTCCACAGGCCGGCGACATCGTCCTCGTCCTTCGCGTCGATGTCGATTATCAGGAGACCCGGTCGAGCGCGATGGGCGAGGTGCTTCTTCGACGCTGCTACCTGGTTGCCGACCTCGCAATCCTTATATACGACCTCGATGTCGCCGAGCTCGGCGAAGGTGCCACTTGTCAGCATGAACTCACTTGTTAGAGTTACCCGCCACGCCACTACGTCGCTGAACGACGCAAACGCCAGTGTCTGCCCGATAGCTGGGCTTGTCCGGACACCATGGCCTCGCTTCTCGACCTTGCCGTCTTTCAGACCGTACGTCTTGCCGACGGGGTTTTGGTACTGAACGCAGGAAACGAAAATTTGATCAGGGGTTGCATGGGGAGTACAATCGTTAGCGTACGAACGATCTATTTTGCCTTTGATTTCAGCCCCGGAGCGGTCGCCACCGCTGCCGGGGTTTTCTAATTCCGACATCAGTCAAACGTCCCTCGCTTCGAGTCGCACAGCTTTGTGCGAACGAGGACGTGTTTCGATCCAAGTATAAATTTCGGAAATGCGCCAAACCGGCGTGTTGGCCCCAATGTATCGGGCGGGAGGGAAATTCCGCTTTTTTATTAAGCCAAATCGTCCGGCGCGAGACGTCGGAAGAAACGGGAATTCTAGTAGGAGTTGGTCGTAGGTAACGTAGGGTTCGACATTAGACATGTGACTTCCTTTCGAAGGAGGCCGCAGCGATCAATCAACACAAGCGGACGCCGCTGCAGCTTTGCAGGACGTCACGTTGCACCCTCATTTCCTGTGTCCAATGTCCAATGTCGTTCCAAATCCTGTTGCTATCGGTGCGAACGCAACGACACACAGATACGCGATTACGAACGATAAATCAACCTATTGCGTCAATAATTTACGGATACACCATATCAGGTGTTGATTTGGGCAATCGCTACCACGTTATCCACAGTCCCGGCGCTCTCCAGCCGTTCGATATGCGCGGACCAAGTCTCCAGAGCGTGCCGTTTTTCCTCATCGTATCCGAAGCGGTTGTAAATACCGGCCACGCCGCCGAGCACACCGTCCGTGTGATTCAATATCTTTTCTACAACATGGGGCGCGACCTTGTAGCTGGCCATACCCGAAGCCGCAGTGCGCCGGAGGTCGTGAAGCCGCCAGCCTGTCACACCGCTCATATCGTCCAGCCGCGTCTTCGCCTTCGAGAAGCCTGACACAGAACGCTCTGCCGGGCGGCGACCCGAGGGGAATACGAAATCAGACCCCTTGAGCCGTAACTGCCCTTTGATAATTTCCACAGCGACATCAGTTAACGGTACACGGTTCTCGTTGCTGTTCTTCGCCCTCGCGGGTGATATGATCCATTCCTTCTTGTCCAGATCGATCTCGGACCAGCGCATACCGGCTACTTCGTCGCGTCGTTGAGCCGTCAGGATCAGTAGCTGCACGATAGCTCCGAACGGTCGACCCAATTTCCCAGCGGCGTTCCAAACGTCGAGCAACTGTGGGTCAGTGAGGACAGTATCTCGGCTGGTCTCTTTTGCGACGGGTTTCACATCTGCGGCGGGATTATTTTCGATGATGTCCCGTTCTATGCTCCAGTTGAAGAACCGTTTGAGTAGCGCGAGTATGCGATTTGCGCGTACCGGCGCTGTCTTTGCCTTTTCTTCAACAAGGGTCCGGACGTCACGGCGACTGATTGTTGCGATGTGTCTGCCCTTCCAGTGCGGGAGTACTTCCTTCCGCATTGTCGCGGCCTGTTCTAATCCCGTCCTGTTGACCTTCTTGCAATGTTCTCCGAAGGCGTCGATATGCACGTCAATCACGTCCGCCCTGTTTGCGGCGGCGGTATCGCGCCGCTCTTTCCGTTCTGCTTGTGGATCGTGCCCGTCGCGGATCGTCGTTTTCATCGCCAGCGCGGCAGACCGTGCCTCGGTAAGCGACATCTCTGCTAACTCGCCCAGCTTGATGCGGGAGGGGTTCTTTCGTCCAGGCAACCTCGCGGTCAGCACCCAATTTTTTGCCTTTGGGGAGACACGAAGGACCAGCCCGGGAACACGGTTGGCTTGGCTGTCCTTGTAATCGGTCTGACGGCCGTCGATGGCGGGAAGCCGAAGAAATTGGCTCGTGTTTTTTGGGAGCGCGGGCATCACAATTTTCCGTGTCGTTTCATGAACTAGGCAACATATAGGCAACATTTTTTGCTCACGCCGAGGATACGCCTCAGAACGCCTACGACAAGAAAATTCTCAAAATGGCGAAACGACGGGGATTGAAGCTAATTCTCTAACTCAATGAAACGCTAGAAAACACAATAGCGCTTGTCTCTTAATCAGCGGGTCGTAGGTTCGAGCCCTACATCGCCCACCAAG
>TARA_R110002110_G_scaffold45691_1_pt1 | contig 11678 bp, 10 predicted proteins | sample TARA_R110002110 | Tara Oceans TARA_R110002110 (sample SAMEA4397330) | marine metagenome | biome: Polar Biome; feature: [SRF] surface water layer (ENVO:00010504); material: water (ENVO:00002006), including particulate matter (ENVO:01000060) such as... | depth 5 m
ATTCTTGGAGCACAAGCTATATAATTAGGCATAGCATATTGATTAGCGGAATTAGGACGAACCATATTCTCCATCATATCCCATTTTATAACCATATTACTACCCATAACCATTACCCCTTCATACCAAACATCTATTGTTTTTTCTACTCTTTCAAATTTACCCTCTTCCATCATATCTTCAGGAGGATTAAATTGGTCATCTTTTTCTACTGTTTTATACGTGCCTTCTGCTGTCTCTTTTTTCTTATAAACAAAACTATTTGTTGTTTTATAATTAAAAAACAATAACGTACAAGTGTCTCTTGAAAACATACTGTTCTCGTAAATTGCTGCAGTGTTATAATAATCATACCATGATTGGCTGTATTGTGATATTTTATCTAAATCTTCATTAGTTAGAGTTGGATCTATTTTTAAAACTTCTGTAATTGGAATTGTTTTTATTTCTCCCCAATAGAAAGTATCTTTAAAATATGGGTCTTCTGTGTAACTATAAACAACATTAGCAGGATCAACATATTCTACTTTAATACCATCACCTATCTGGAAAGTATGCTTTGATATACCTATACCTAAAGTAGTTAGATCCATATCGACACGCTTTCTTGTATCTTGATAATGATTCTCTTCAAACATTGTATTAATAGCTATTTCATTTGCTATCTCAATACCAGGTTTGTAATTAAGTTGCATATATAATTCCATCTCTGCATCACTTTGAGGTAAGGTTTCAGGATCAACTTGAAACACCTCTACCTTCCAATCTTGCTCTGCTTGTCTAAATAAATCTTGGGCCACAACATTAACAGCAACCATTTTTTGGAACTCATTTCTTTTCTCAGCAGACATAGCATCCATAGATGTACACTTTACCTTAAATAACCTATCAGCCATTCCATTCACTACAATATCCACAAACTTAGGAATCATAGGAATTGGTGTCCAATCTAAATTTAAATAAGATAAATCTCCATCTACCGCTAACTCATTTTTGTATTTTGCTACTGACTGCTCCCCTCTTGAATATAATCGTAATCTATTAAATTCAGCCCATTGATTGTAAAATCTACAATTCATACCATCCTTTCTAAACCACTCATACTGTATTGCTTGACCTACCTGTAATCCGAACTCTACTTTTGCTTTATCGCTATCGGAAATAAATTGATCAGGGAATGAAGCAGACTTTATATCTATTGTGACATCTTTCATGTAATTATTTTGCTTGAGTTGCTTGAGTTATTATATCTTGCAAAGTTAACACTTATTTTTGATTTTTGTTTAGATGGTGTATATAAGTGCTTCTGATTAGCCATAATAGCTAAACCAGAACTTATAGCGGCATCAAACTTAGTTCTATTATTTATATCAAACTTAGCCCAGTCCTCTAAGGTCCTTCTAAAATACATCCTTCCCATATCATCTTTATCCCTGTATTCACCTCCCATATCAATACCAATGTGCTTTTCAATATAAGATTCAATAGCTGATGCGTGAGACTGTTTTACGTCTTCAGATGTATTAGGAATTCCACCTAATTCTTTTTCTGTTTTAGAAAGTTTATTATATGTTTTATCTGGCCTATTTAAACAATAACCCCTATAGCCTCTATTTTTAAAATGGTATAATAAACGAGGTTTATTATTTTCACAAAGTATTGGCATTCCATAAAAAATACAAGCCATTAATACCTCTTCAAAAAATATCTCTGCAGTCTGAGGTCTTGCTATGTATTCTAAAAAGAATTCATTACTTGGTGCGTCATCCATATTAAACTTTGTTAATCCATGAAGTGCACCATTAGATCCTTTACCTACAACTACTCCAGATATATCATATGAATCACAACCAAAAGACCCTATATGTTCATTGCCAGGTTTTTTACGCCCTCTTTCTGTTATAACTCTATTTTGCAGTCCAGGTCCTGGAGTCCAGGTAACTAAGAACCTTCCATTTTTATTTGGATGCCAAATCACTTCAGTATCTTTAACTCCATCCTTCCATTGAAAGGATCCTTGTGTAGTATGATGTTCTATAATTAAAGAATCATTATAATCTACTTGTTGATATATTTTTGTTAAATTAAATAAAGATTGCTTACTCTCATCCCTAAACGCATGTGACTCAGTACGAGGGAATTGTCTGTAAAATTCATTTAATGCATCAGGATCTTGAGATAAAGACTCTACTTCATTAGTCCAATAATCAATAGCCCCTATAATAATATCTTCACCATCTATTCCTACTATAGGCTTAATTGGAGTATTTAAAACAGGCATACCATACCTATCAATATACCCTTCAAAATTCCATTCCATTGGAATAAATAAACAATATAGTCCGCTCTTAGTTTGCCCGTTGGCATTCCTTTTTTCAGGAAATGAATCTTCATAAAGAGATTTAAAATTAGCACCCCCTTTATTAAGAGCATTAGATGTGGATCCCATCATACACTTACCAATAACTTTACTTCCTAATCTTAAACAAGTTTTTGTAACTCTCCAGTTATTTAATATATTATCTGGTCTCTCCCATTTACCACTCTCATCATGTAATAGTAGTTGTAGTTTTTCACCATCATAACTATTATCTCCAGTATTTTTCCAGTCAATTGTTGTATCTAATCCCTCTAACTCATCATCAGCTAAAGTATGCATATTCTTTTTTGTAATCTTAGAGGCAGGAACCCTGTAAGCTAATTCAGTTTTAGGCTTATCCATACCATCTTGTATAGGTTTAAAAAAGAATGGATAGTTATTAGATATAGGCACCACCTTATCTGTAAACATTTTCTTAGCATCTGACCCTGTTTTAGATAGTATCCCTATCCTTGAATCCTTAGTAATAGTAGCTTGATTAACCCCCTCACATGAGCTCATAAAAGAAAATCCTGAACGTCTTATTTTTAAATAACATATTCCAAAACTTCTTTTATCTGCCTTAGACGCTTCCCAAAAAATATAGAATATCCTATTTGCTTCTCTAAAATCTGGATTACCTACATCTATCTTAGTCCACTGTAGATACATATAATGAGTACCTGTTATATACGTAGGATCTCCATTATTCATAAACCAGTACCCTTGCTCTCTTCTGTTAAATTCTTCCTCTATATAATCTACCCATTGAGATTTAAAAAGATCAGGGGTATCATGCCATTGAAATATAGATTTAATTCTATTAAGTTCTTTAGGAAGCTTATCGGCCTCCCAGTATTGTTCCTCTTTTTTACTATCTCTTTTTTTAATATTTTCATCAATAATTGGAAGCCCAATTTTTAATCCGTTAATATTATATACTTCTCCTAAAGTTCCGTTTCTGGAAATAATAACTAAATCATATTTTTCATTATATCCATACACCCAAGTTCTGGCCCTATTTTTATTAGAAATAACTGACTTAGGAATGTAATTCCTTACTATAGTATATAATTTATTTTGACCTTGACTCTGCAAATCCCTTTGGGGTATTAGTTTTTTTCTCAGCAACATTACCATCTAACATAGCTCTTTCTTCTTCTATTCTTTTAAGTATTTCAAAGGCATCAAATATAGCTAACTTCTTAGTAGCTGCCGCATTTTTTAATTTATCAGCGGCTAAAGGATCTTCTGCATCCACCTTAATGATTTCTGCTTTAGCAACCTTTATCAGCTGCTTAACTGCTTTTTCTCCAGCCTCTATTATACTTGTTTTAAGCTCCCTTATATCCATTTATTAAACTTTTTTTAATGCAGGAACAAATTCTAAATCTTCTTTCTGTTCCGATTTCTTTCTTAGCATTTCTAAAGCCTCATCATACCCTGGCATTAACTTAAGTAACTCTAATGTACCTACGGCAAGTTCTCTGGTTTGACACTCATCCCTAATTACAGCTTTTAAATTTTCTACTACTTGTTCGTTTTTAGCCTTTAATATGCCAATGTTTTTTTGTACTCCCATGATTTAATTTTTAAATTTATAAAATATTACGTATACTTGTCTTCCTTCTTTCCATGATTTATTAGGGTACTTACTATGAAAATAATTAGAAGGATAAGATACTATTCTGTTCTGTTCATATCCAGAAACAGAAACTAACCTCCACATATCTAATTCTTCAGAATCTTCCTTTATTGTTCTGTCATATTCTTCATCTGTTATATGAGAAGGTAAACTCTCCCCATATACCTCATGCTCCCAGAATGCCGTACCATGTAGATCTTCTCTTTCTCGTGGAGACATATAAAGGACTGCTGCTCTATCTGGCTTCTGACCAGCTATGTTTAAGTCTGAATGTATACGCCAAGTGTTGTCTAACTCATCTGTAGACACTCTAAAGAAGCTTAATATCTTTTCTAATGGTTTACCTTCCATTATTCCTAACTTCCCTAAAACGTATTTATCAAATGATTCTGGAGACTCCTGCACGTAGAAGTCTTTCTCTCCTACAGTGTGTTTTAAAAACTCTCCTTTATTTAAATAATCTGTAGCTATTTTAAATAAATCTTTATCTATAAAACCATCTATAGTATATATCATAATACCATTGTTATATTGTTAGTAAACATTCTATATAGCTTTTCATCATTTATAGTGAAGGGATATTCACTGTCAGGAGAAAATGATATTTCATCCCCTTCTTTTACTCCTAAATCTATTAACTCTTGATTAATATATTTTACTATTCCAAACAAAGGCTCTTCACCACCCGCCTTAAATATATATGAATCCTTAATATCTACAGGTTTTATAAAACAATACTTTCCCCAAGCCATCCATTTATTATTATTCTTATACATAAAGAATTGCTCAGAGTCAACTAAAAATAAATTCTCTTTTAAATAACTCCTACCACTCTTCCTTCTTCCTTTTACATCATTATAAAATTTAAACACATTATGATGCACAAGTAAAGTATCTCCCTTAACTATAGGTCCATTGTAATTAATAGGAGTTTCTACTACTGTAGCAAAACGATTAGATGCTGTATGGTCTTCCTCTGAAACGCTGGTTATAAATTTCATTCCAGCTATATCCTTAAGGTTATCATACCTCCTATCATCGACAGGGGTTACGATAAAACAATATGGGGACCTCATTAAAAGTTTATATTATATTCTAACGATATTGGTAGGGTTTTTAAAAACTCTTTCCATACAAAAAGTTCATCTTCTTTTTGAACCCATATTCTGTAAGAATTTTCTTGATCCTGTATAAGATGAATCTTATATGATCCTCCTAAGACATCTTGCCCTTGGATGTAATGCATAGCGCCAGACTTATAGTCTGAGCCGATTGATATTTTTCTAATATCCATTTCATTTGATTTTAATTTATTTTATAAGGTGTTAAGTTTTATATCTAAATCTACGTACAGATTGGGAGTGGCTTGAGTCTGACCACTTGCAAGAGCATCATATCTATAAGTAAGTATTAACCCTTCTCCAGCTTTTAATGTAGGTAATGGTGCTGCTGCTACCATTGGTAGACAAACTATAGATCCCCCCGTTTGTACTGGGCCACTGAATGACCTTCCCATAGCTCCTACAAGTATTGCATTAGTAGGTGCGCAACTATTTGAAACGAGCCATAATTCCCAAATATCATTTTGTAGTCCAGTTGCGTTGGTTCCATTGCGATAAGTTGTTACTACAAGATTAACAGCAGTGATTTGTGATATCTCAGTTCCAATCGCTTGATCTTGTGTTGAAGTATTTCTGTATATTACAGAAGATCCAAACATAATATTGCTCCAATTAGCTGCTGCTGTAGAAGGTATTGAAGGGGTTTGTTGAACAATATTATTACTTTTATATTCTCCATTCCCTAAATTAGCTGAAGGGAGAGCTAAAACATGGTAAGCACCACTACCATATTTAAAATCTCCCTGCCAATATCTTTTATGATACTGATAAGAACTTACAGGTCTGGTCCAGTTACCATCTCCATTTAAGAAAGTATTCTTCTGCTCTCCTACCGATCCACTGTATGCAGGAACATTTCCTACATTATTCCCTCCATCAAATACGTTAGGTTTAAAAGTAACATCAGTCCCAGCTGCGTTAGTAACAATCTCTAAAGAATCATTAAGGCCTGTAGATACTCCTGTTGTTAAGAGTGATGCAGTAACAATTCCAAAATTAGCTGGTTGCCATGTTGCATCACCTCTTAAGAATGTTTTATCATCCCCTCCACTCGGTACAAATCCCACATTACCATAGCCATTATAAACATAAGGTTCTATCACAACAGCCCCTGTAGTAGGAGTAATAACCAATGGAGCGCCAGTTGAAAGAGCTCCTGCTGCTAAAGTTACAGAAGTAACAGATCCACTTGGTGTTGACCAATTCCCTGTTCCATCTAAGAAAAGAGTAGAGTCAAGATTACCTCCTCTCGGTACATAACCTACATTTGTACCTCCATCGTATTCAAATACATCTACTGTTACAGCACCAACTGCACTGGTATTAACAGTTATAGCTTCACCTGTAGAAAGAACACCGTCAGTTGAGCTAAGTGAAGTTACTCCTGAAGCTGCAGGGTTATTCCATTGTAATTCAGTACCTGTAGAATTCATAGTTAGCACTTGGTTAGCACTTCCTAACGAGCCACCACCATCTTCTATAAAAGATGGAATGACAGTAGGTACTGTTAAACTTGTTCCTGCTCCTGATAAATTTATACTTGTAGATGCTATTGCCCCTACATTTAACACATCCTGAAGACTACAACAAGCATTACTCACCCAACTCCCAGTCCCATCAAGAACTGTACCAGCCGTACCTCCTGGGGGAACATTTCCTACATTATTTCCTCCAGCATATATATTAGGCTTAAGGGTAACATTAGAGCCAGCCGTAGTGACTTCTAAAGAATCATTAAGGCCTGTAGACGTTCCTGTTGCTAAGAGTGATACAGACTGAATTATTCCAGATGATCCATTCGTTATTGTTGTTATTTGTCCCTCAGCATTTACAGTAAGATTAGAATTAGTATAAGAACCAGCAACTACTCCAGTTGGATTTATTGTAGCTGCCATAGTGCTTACAGTCCCAATAGTTGTTAAATCAAATTGTAATCCTCCTGCAAGGTTATTTCCTGTAATATTAAGAGTGTCATTATTATCTATAGTTGCTACCCCAGTGTTACCTCCAGTTATCCATGATGTTACAGTATTAGTTGGAGTTATCCATTGACCATCACCTCTATAGAATGTAGTGGTATTTGGAACACCACCATTATTTATTAATGAAGTTACTATAGAAGGAGAGGTAGCTTCTGTTACAATTCCTGCACCACCAGTAGTAACTTCTCCTATAAAGTCTACAGTAAAGTTATCTGTAACCTGAATATCAACTCCTGAGTCTGCTCCTGCATTCCAATCTGTATAAGAAGATGGTATTACTGGAAAAGTTTGTAAAGATCCCGTTCCATCTATATATTCTAATGTTGTACCAGCCCCTGCAATTCCTAATACTCCAGCTCCCGTAATAGGAGATCCTGAAACTGTGAATGCTGAAGGGGCAGTTAATCCTACACTTGTAACTGTTCCTGACCCAGGTATAGTAGCCCAAGTATTATCACCTCTTAAATAAGTAGTTATGCTTGGGACACCTGTTGCTGATAAATCAGAACTAACAGTGACAGCTCCTGTAGCTGGAACTATTGGAGTTGAGTCTATAAATGAACCATTAGTTGCTTGTACGGTTGTCACTCCTGCATTAGGAATAGACCAAGTTCCATCTCCCTCTAAGTACTCCCCTGCCGTACCTGCTGGAGGGACATATCCAACATTACTTCCTCCATTATATTGGTTGCTATTGTAAGCGATAGCATTAGAAGTTATAGATATTGAAAATGCTGATCCTACTGATATCCCACCACCCACGCTTATCTCTTTCCAATTCCCATCTCCACCTAAAATAGAAGTGGCAGTACCTCCCGTTGGAACAAGACCTATATTCGCTCCACCGTTATACTTCATTAACGTAATTGTAGATAAGCCTCCAGCGACATTATTTATTGTAAGACCATCAGCATTTGCAGTTGTATTATTTACAGCAACCGCTGTATCTAAAGCAATAACCCCGCTATTGCTTATCAAAAACTCTCCAGTTGTAGTTATAGGATTGGCTCCTGAAACCATTGATATAGTAATACCCGCACCTGATGATGCACCAACTGATGTCACTCCAGAGCCTGAAGATGATCCATTAGATGCTAATGTTATTCTTCCATATATATCTACAGTAAGATCTGTATTGGTGTAAGTTCCTGCTGTTACTCCTGAAGCAACAAGTCCTACTGTAACTGTATCAGGTGCTCCTGCAGCTGTTCCAATACCAACTCCTCCAGCAATAGTTAAAGTATTACCATTTGTAATTGTTTCAGATCCACTATCTCCAGCAGCATTAAAACTTGTCATTCCCGTACCTCCAGCGGCTGCATCTATTGTTATATTATCACCTGTATCTGTAATAGTAATATTAGTACCTGCTACTAATTTTACTGTATCAGTAACTCCAAGAGAAGATAATAATGATATGTCTGAATCCGATCCACTTTGAACGGAATTTAAATTGTAAGTTGTATCTGATGGAGCCAAATTAGAGCTTGCTGAAGTAATTTGTCCTTGAGCATTTACTGTAAGATCAGTATATGTGTAATTTCCTGCAACTACTGATGTATCATCTAAGTCTACAGTAACTATCCCTGAATTTGCAGCTACCGAACTTAATCCTACACCTCCAAGAATACTTACCGTATCCGCATCTAATATTGTTTGTAATGGTCCTGAATCCGCAGTGACACCAAAGGAAGTCATTCCTGCAGCTGAATTTGATATCCATTGTAGACCTGTTCCTGTTGAAGATAAAATTTGACCTGCAACACCTACTCCATTAGAAGCATTTATCTGTACTGGAGTCATTGTAGGAGCTGATATATCAGCCGTACCTGTCATAACTATACTTATACCTGAAGTAGCTCCTATATTTAATACTTGATCTAAACTCCCAAAAGCTGTTGGAGAATTTGTCCATTCTGTTCCTGTTGCTGTAGCGGTTAAATATTGCCCTGGTGTTCCAACTGAAGAATTTGCATTTATAGTAGTATTAGCTCCTAATACTAAACTTGCATTATTCAGTGTTACAGGACCAGTATTGATAGTCATACTTTGAGTAGCTGTGCTCCCATTATCTAATACCACCTGTAAAGTAGGTGATACTGCAGAGGCAGCATTAACCCAAGATACTCCTGTTGCTGTTGAACTCAATATTTGGCCAGCTAATCCAGTACCAGTTCCATCCCATAAACTACCTGTTAAAGAAATCCCTGCTGTTGATGTTGTAATTCCAGTTGCACTGAAAGTATTATTTCCACTAAATACATTCGTACCAGCCGAATTTATATCTGCGGATGAATCAAATGTTGTTGTACTCGCACCTACAAAATCAATACCTATAGCAGTTGCTAAGTTTGCTGGTGCTGGAAGTCCTGCAGTTAAAACAGTCTGTAAAGAAGGTGTAGATGGTGGAGGTAAAACTCCCCACTCTATCCCTGTACCCGCTGCGTTTATAGTTAATATTTGACCTGCTGTACCCGTATCTCCTGTATAATCACTTATTGTTGATAGTGTTCCAAAATTTAAAGTAGAGGTATCTGAAAGTGTAATGTTAGATCCCGCCCCTACAATAATATCAGAACCTACTCCTGAAATATTAAAGTCTGTTGTGTTGCTTAAAGTTAAAGATTGACCTGCCCCATTCATTATCATTGATAATGAAGTAGTATTTCCAAAACCTAAAGTTTGTTGAATGTTTTCATTTGCTCCTGGACTTGGTGTTGACCAAGTCATAGCCGAACCAGCTCCAGCAGAAGTAAGAACCTGACCTACTAACCCGAAATTTCCTGATGCCTGTATCTGAGGAGTGTTAATATAAGCTACACCTGGGGCACCAGAAACGTCAATAATACCAGTAAGATTAATTGATTGCACTGCTGTATTCGCAGTATCTAATACAGATTGCAATCCCTGAAGAACAGCAGCACCCCCCATTAAGTCACTAACTAAGAATGTGACTGTTTTATTATTATTACTAACATCAGTTGCAATTAGTAAATCATCTGCCGAAGGGATTACCGTAGGGTATACGGTGGTGTTTTCAATTTTTGCCATATTTTAAAGCTTAACTAATCTGTACATTATGTTTATTGTTAAAGTACTATCTCCTGTGGTAGGAGGAGTAACTGATCCAGCTCCCCATAAGACTAAATTTTCTCCTGGTATAAAACCTCCGTTAGCTAATCCTTCACCAGTTCCTATAGTAACATTATTAGCTGAATTATTTAAAGTACCACCAAAAATATGTGCACAACCATTATATCCAGCACCAGGTGTAGTAATACTTATTTTATCTGAAGGATTAAAATTGTAAACTGTACTTACGAAGTTTAATTGAGCTATAATACTAATAGGGCAAATAAAATGATCAGCGACTCCTGGAATCAAACTATACGCAATTGTATTTATACTATATAAATCAGAAGAAGGAATGACAATTTGTTGTTCTAAAATATTGATTGAACCTGTAATATCTCCAATGTTAGCCGACTTTGTTGCGTTATTGTCTTCTACATCTGTTATTATAACACGATCAAGACTACTTACGTTAGTCTTAATTGGATATACTATAGTGTTATCAATTTTAGCCATTATCTTCTATTTTTTCTTTATCCTTAAACTCTCCAGTCTCCAGATTTATAACGACATCCTTACCATATTTTTCTGAAAGCTCAGATTCTAATATTGCAAATGATGACTTAATTTCTTCTACCTTTAAACATAGTCCATGCTTTTGTAATGATAAATCTCCTAATTGAGTTTTAATTGTGTTAAACTCTTTGTTTAATCCCTGAAGAGATTCTAATTCTTTTACTTCGATTTTCTTAGACATTTTTTATTTTATTAAATTAATATTACGCAAAGATAGTAAAATCTATTAAATAGGTTTTACTTATATATAATTAAAATTTTCTAACATAACCTTTGGAATATCATAACCAAAAGATAATAATATACGAGGGGTTTTACCTTTAGTTTTAACAGTAGAGTGTTTATACTTTCCTGCTACACAGATCCATGGCTCATTTTTCTCCACTGGTATAACTAACTTTGAGTCGATTTTTTTTATAATCGGCTCACCACCCTGCTCAGGCTTACTCAATAATACGTTTAACCTTGTAGTATAACTATTCTGATCATCAGTAGTGTCAGTATGCCATTTACATTTATATCCTTCCTCTGAATATACCATCATAATACCTGATTCTGCATATTTATTTACAGGCATATTATATTTATTTATTAATTCCTCCTCAATATACTTAAGCTCATTGTAAGGAAAATTTTGTTCTAATAGTATTCTTTTGACTGCTGCAGATTGTATATCTTGTATTCCGAACACAATACCCTTATGCCCACGAGGTTTACTATCAGGCATAGATTTTATAAAATCTAAATTTTCAACAATCCATTTACGAACAACCCCTCCATGATCTTGGCTTATCATTTCTTATCCTTCTTAACTTTAGTTACTTTTTCGAAAGTTCTTCCTCCAAAAAAAGCACCTACCATGGTTATAAGAACTACTTGTAATAATCCCTTCCACTCGTCATCTACATTAAAATCAATATTAC
>TARA_R110002110_G_scaffold214702_15_pt1 | contig 11677 bp, 4 predicted proteins | sample TARA_R110002110 | Tara Oceans TARA_R110002110 (sample SAMEA4397330) | marine metagenome | biome: Polar Biome; feature: [SRF] surface water layer (ENVO:00010504); material: water (ENVO:00002006), including particulate matter (ENVO:01000060) such as... | depth 5 m
CACCACATCGTCGCCCGCCCCGCCGATCACCGTATCGGCGCCATAGCTGCCTTCGAGCGTGTCATTGCCGGCATCGCCGCGCATCTCGTCATTGCCATAGCCACCCTCAAGCTTGTCATCGCCCTCGCCGCCATACATGACATCGCGCAGATCAGCACCGGTTGAGCCGCCAAAGAGGAAATCATCGCCGAGGCCGCCGATCAGAGTATCTGTACCATCGCCGCCATAGATGCTGTCGGCACCGTCGCCGCCATCCAGCCGGTCATTGCCAAGGTTGCCCAGCAACAGGTCAGCGCCGGCATGTCCGTAAAGCGCATCATCGCCACCATCGCCAGCCAGCGTATCGTTGCCGTCAAACCCCAGAACAGTATCATTGCCCCCGAGTGCGGCGATACTGTCATCACCCGACGTGCCGTTGATGGAATCCGGGCCTTCGGTTGCCACGGGCGGTGGCGGCGCTATCAGCACTTCCGTCGCGGTCAGGGTGGTGTCGTCGAAGCGGAAGAACTCCACTTCCTGAAAAATACTGGTGGCACCGGCACGGGTGATCGCAATCTGATCGCCTTGCTGCACGACATCCGCCTGCGCGCGTGTGCCGGCAATTACGGCGGTATCGACGCCGACACCACCATTTATGGTATCGGCACCACCGGCGCCCGTCAGAACGTTGTCAAAGGCGTTCCCGACCAGCCGGTTTGCTGCGGCATTGCCGGTGGCATCGAGATTGCCGGTGCCCATGAGGACAATGGTTTCGACGTTCTGCGGAAGGGTAAAGCTGACGCTCGTGTAGACCGCGTCCTGACCTGCATTGGCGGCCTCGACGATGACATCGCCAACCTGATCGACGACATAGACGTCGTCGCCCGTGCCGCCCATGGCGTGGTCGGCACCGGTGCCTCCATCCAGCGTATCATTGCCGTCGCCGCCATGCACATGATCGTTCCCGGCATCGCCCATGACGAGATCGTTGCCAGAACCGCCCTCGAGGCTGTCGACACCGGCACCGCCAAGCAGCCTGTCGTTGCCGTCCTCGCCAGACAAGGTGTCCTGGCCCAGACCACCTTCTAGCGTATCATTGCCGTTCAGTCCCTGGATACGGTCGTTGCCGTCGCGGCCGATCAAGCGGTCGCTCATCGGGCCGCCGCGAAGGTTGTCGTCAAGCTCTGTCCCGGCAACACGCCCCGGAAAGGATGCGACCGCGTCGTCATAGTTGACGAACCGCGCCCCGCCCGCGAAGATCATCGCTTCGACATCATCTGAAACGAAGTCGACGCCCTCGGTCGACGACACCCAGAGACCGCCGACGCCTTGCGCAATCATGACCTGAGACAGGTCTACATCGAACGTGGCGGTATCATAGCCCGCGCCACCCACAATTGTATCATCGCCCGTCCCGCCATGCAGGGTGTTGTTGCTCGCATCGCCAATCAGGACGTTTGCCAGATCGTTGCCGATTGCCGAGCCGTTGTCATTGCCGGTAAGCGTCAGGTTTTCAACGTTGTCGGGCAGTGTCAGACTGACCAAAGAGATGACCGTGTCCGTGCCATTGTCAGACAGTTCGGCAACGACGTCGCCAAGGTTGTCGACATAGAACAGGTCATCGCCGTCGCCGCCCATGGCATGGTCCGCACCCACGCCGCCATCAATCGTGTCGTTTCCCGCGCCGCCGTGTACATGGTCGGACCCGGTGCCGCCGTCCAGGCTGTCATTGCCATCGCCGCCCTCGATCGAATCGTTGCCGGTATAGCCAATCAGGGTATCGCTTCCGCCCATCCCGTTGAAATTGTTGACACGGGCCACGCCATACATCAGGTTGTCGCCGCTGTTGCCGGTGCCGGTGACAGTGTCGCCGTATTTGACAACAAGTTCTTCGATATTCTCGGACAGCGTGTAATCGAGGTGGATCCAGACGGTATCATAGCCGTTGTTGCGCGCCTCAAAGATGGTTTCTGCGGCATCGTCGATGTCAGCGTAAAGGTCATTGCCAGCGCCGCCCTCGAAGTGGTCGATACCCGCATTTCCGGACAGGCTGTCGCGCCCGTCTCCGCCAAAGATACTGTCGTTGCCATCGCCGCCCAAGAGCCGGTCATTTCCGCCGAGACCTTCGATCACGTCATCACCGTCACCGCCATCAATGGTGTCGTTGTTCGCGGTGCCGCGCAGCGTGTCGTTGCCGACGCCCCCGCCCGCCGCGCGGGCCGCAACCTGGGCATAGGTCAGGGTAGCATCCGAGAAACGGAAATTTTCCACGTCCGCCTCGACCCTGTCAACGCCCTGCGCCGTGGTCATGATCAGCGCACCGCCCGTGACGATTGAAACGCTGACGTCGGTCGAGGCAAAGCTGAAGACAGCCTCGTCCACACCGCCGCCGCCGAACAACGTGTCATTCCCCGCGCCGCCGATCAGCGTGTCATTGCCGGTATCACCGCCGCCCCAGAGCTGGTCATCGCCCGCACCGCCGATCAGCAGGTCATTGCCGGTGCCGCCATCGAGCAGATCGTCGCCGCGATCGCCGTCCAGCGTGTCATTGCCGTCATGCACAAAGAACGACGGGTCCGTTACGGTATCGCCGGGATTGCGCAGGCGCGACGGGATGCTGTTGGGGTAATTGTTCGGGTCGGAAATATCATATTTTTCCTTGTCGCCGTTGCCGCCGAGTATGGTGTCATTGCCGGCATAGCCCAGCAAATGATCGTCATAATAGCTGCCGTTCATCGTATCGTTACGGTTGAAGACGTTGGTTTCAAAGAACGCCCAATCGGCATTCAGCAGGTCGTATAGCCGCAGGTTCAGCCCGTCGATGCTGACATCCTGCGAATTCCCGCCCTGAAAATCGACCCGGATGCTGTTTACCGTGGCGGTGTCGATCCAGTTCAGGTTGTTGGCGCTGTAGTTGTTGAACCCCTGGCCCTGGTAGAACGCACGGCCTCCGCCATCCTCGAACTCGGTCGTGAAGTGGAACTGGTTGCTGCGGTTCGACCCCTGCGAAGCTGTGCCGAAATACAGGAACTGGGTGCCGCCCCCCTCACGCGAGGTGTCGATACCACTGCCGCGGTTGAAATAATCGCCCGAGTTCAGTCGACCGGAGGTCGTCGGCACTTCGTTGTCGCGCAGCGTGGTGACATCAATCAACTGATCACTGAACTGCATGAATTCAATGCCTTCAAGGCGGTCCGTTCCCAGCGCCGAGATCACCAGAAAGTAATTCGGCTCGCTGAAATCAAACTGCACATCGGCATAGGCGACATCAAAGACCACGGTATCGCTGCCGGTATCGCCGACAAACAGATTGTTGCCGCTGTTGCCGGTCATCCGATTGTCAAGATCATTGCCGATAACGTCGATATCGCCCGCCCCGTCGAGCGTGGCATTTTCAACATTGTCACCAAGACGCACGGTCACGCTTGACTGAACAGTATCTGTCCCGGCGTCGCGGGCCTCGGTGACAATATCGCCTGCGTCGTCAACGACATAAATGTCATCGCCGGCGCCGCCGAACATGTCGTCGGCACCTGTTCCGCCGATCAGGCTGTCATTGCCGCCTTCGCCCAGCAGGGTATCGTTGCCGCTGCCGCCATCCAGCGTGTCATCGGCACCGCGCGCTTCGATGCGGTCATCGCCGCCCAGTCCGGGCAGGATATCGGCCTCGGCGGTACCGATCAGTGTGTTGGCAAGATCGTTGCCCTGGTTGATCAGAGCAGTCAACTGAGCCTGGTCCAGGGTGCCATCGGCAAAGCGGAAAAGCTCGATATCGGCGCCGACATGGACATCTTCCAGGACAAGGTTGCCCTCGGCACGGGTGATCCTGAACCCGCCCGCAGCGAAGCCAACGCTGACCTCGGTGCTGTCGACGTCGAAAATAGCTGTGTCCGTGCCCGCACCACCGAACAGGCTGTCATTGCCACCCCGGCCCGCCAGCAGGTTGTCGCCCGCATCCCCGGTCAGCAGATCGGCGAAAGCCGACCCGTTCAGGTTCTCGATGCCCGTCAGCACATCACCATCCGCGTCGCCGCCAAGATTGACGCCGCTTGCGAGGTTCACAGTAACCCCTGCCTCGGAGCCGGTATAGTCTGCGGTATCAAGCCCGGCGCCGCCGTCTATCGTATCGGCGCCAAACCCGCCGTTGAAGGTGGTGGATTCGCCGTTCCCCTGTATCACATCCGCGCCGGAACCGCTGGCGATCAGTTCAAATCCCGTGAAGTAATCACGCGCGGTCTCATAGCTTTTGAGCATGGTAAACTGTTGTTCAGGCAACAGGACATCATCGGGCAGGTAACGTACTTCGGCCAGGTCGGCAGGATTGCGCGCAAAGCCCGCATCCAGACGGAACAGACGTTCAGGGGTGATCGGGTCTTCCTGGCGATAGGTATCGTCCGACGGGTCATCATTGCCGTGATCAAACACCTGATAGGTATAGCGCGTCTCATCGGTGCCCGATTGGATGGTGTCGCCGGGGCGGCCGTTCGGATCAGCAATCGTCGTGACGCTATCGCTCCACACCGGCCGGTCAAATTCGGCCAGCCGGGTTACAAGGCCGGTGGCGTCGGTGGCCCGTGCGCCTGCTCCCGCCATATCAATCGTCAACCCATAACCGGCAATGCCGTAATCAAGCGTGTCATAGCCCGCGCCGCCGTCCAGCAGATTGGTGCCGGCACCACCCGTCAGCCAGTCGTTCCCCTCACCACCGGCAAGAGTGTCGTCGCCCTCGCCACCTTCCAGCACGTCGTCACCGGCGCGACCGTCCAGAATGTCATCGCCGAGGTCGCCGGCCAGCACGTTGTCACCCGCGTCGCCAAAGATCGTGTCATGGCCGAGGCTGCCTTTGACGTTCTCGATATTCCATATGAGCGAGGCCCCGGCAGTGTGGCTGGCCAGATCGACGGCAACACCCGTCGGGTCCCCCGTCAGCAGAAAGGCGCCGCCCTTCGGATGGGTCTGCCGCTCCGAGAAGATCGCCGTATCGATTCCGTCGCCGCCATCCAGCGTGTTGGCCCCAGTACCCCCGTGCAACTGGTCATTGCCCTGACCGCCCGCAAGCACATCATCGCCAGCGTTGCCGAACAACACATCGTCGCCATGGCCGCCCGAAATCGTGTCATTGCCATCATAGCCCAGCAGAACATTGGTGCCGCTGTCGCCGGTCAGGATGTCGTCATCGACAGAGCCGACAAGGTTTTCAATACTTTCAAGATGATCGCCCTCGGCGTAGCCGCCCGAAGCCTCTCCGGTCTCCAGATCGACCGTGACTCCGCCGCGCCCGCTTTCATACGTCACCTCGTCGGTGCCAACACCGCCAAAGATGTCTTCGCGCACCTCGCCCGCGACAATCGTGTCTTCGCCATCGCCTGCATCAAGCAATACCACCTTGGTGCTGGTGAAATTGTCGCGCACGGTTTCGCGGCCAAAGGTCTGATTGTAGGTGCCCAGCACATCATTGCCGTCACCGCCATAGATGCTGTCAGAAAATGTCTGTGCGCTGAACAAGACATCCGCCCCGCCATTGCCATACAGCGACATCGCGCCTTCATCGCTGCCGATCGCGATGATATCGCGGTTTTCCGACGCAAGGATCACCTCGAACCCGATGAGGCTACCGCGCCCGCCCGGTGTCGTGGTGTTGGCATCGGGCACGCGCAGTTCGAAATTCACAGCTTCCAGGACCTGCCCGTTCTGGTTGGTGCCCGGTACGCGCGTGACGGCACCGTTGACCCCGGATGTCGGCTGGATGAATTTGGGGTCCGCCGCTGTGCTGGAGCCGAGCGCCGCCTTGCCATAGATATCGCCCGCGCCGGACCCGTCGTTCAGATAGATCTGCCAGGAATAATCGGTCGCGCTGAGGTCCAGAACATCGACGCCCTGCACACCGCTGCTGTCGGTGCCGCCCTCAAAGTAATCGCCCTGCACCGATTGCCCGGCCCCGACGTAGACCGTATCGCTGCCACCGCCGCCGTAAACCCGGTCGATGGCCTCGCCCAGATAGATATCGTCGTCGCCACCGTCGCCGTTGAGGCGGTTGCTCGAGGCCGGAGCGAACGGGTCGCCCGCGCCGCCATACAGCGTGTCATTGCCGTCACCGCCCCGTATATCCATATTGGCAAGCCCGTTCGGGGCCTCGATACGGTCATCGAAAGCGGTGCCGACGATGGTGTCGATGTTTTTCAGCCAGTCCTCGCCTATAAATTGCTGGTTGGTGTCATACTTGGTGACCCAGGCCCCGCCCTTGGTGGCGCTGCGGTAGATGGTGACGCTGAAATTGAAATCATTGGCCGCGTAGCCCGTTGTCGAAAAATCAACAAAACTCGGGTTGTATTTGCTGAGGGTCAGTGACGATGAAACGCCGTAGATCACCATGTTCCCGCGGGTGCTGTCGGCGGTAATGGTGTCGCTGCCCCAACCGCCAATGAATTCATTGTAGCCGTCGCCGCCGTCCATGATATCGTCGCCGCGGTCGCCGACGATGGTGTCGCCGCCATCGCCGCCGCGCAGAATGTCGTTGCCGTCGAGGCCGCGGATCTGGTCATTGCCCGTGCGCCCGATGATGATGTTGTCGGCCGCCGAGCCCCAGAAATAGTCGTCAAAATCGGTGCCGTTGATGTTTTCGACATCGCGGATCACACCGACCTTCGGCAAGCTCCGGTCGTCCTGAAACCGTCCGTTGAAGTCGACATCGATCGGCTGAGTGGTCGGACGGAACCGCGAATAGTCGACGCCAGTGCCCATAAAGACCGACATGCCCTCGGTCATCGACTGGTAAACGATGGAATCCGTGCCGGTGCCGCCATAGACCAGATCATAGATGCCGCTGCCGGCACCGATCAGGAAAACGTCATCGCCCGCTTCGCCGCCCAGAATATCGCCGGGGCGGCCCTGACCCTGCGAAATCGGCCCGTTGGCGACGCTGGTGATCTGGTCCTTGCCGGGACCGGCCCAGATTTCCTCGAAGGCGGTGCCGGTAAAGACCCAGTCCACGCCGTTGGAGGTGTACAGAATCGGGCCGGTCTTTACCTGCCCCGGCCCGATTTCACGCACGTCAGAATAGTAGCGGCTGATGAAATACCCAAAGACAGAGCCGGTCGGCGCGAAGGGAATGACTTCGCCCAAAGGCGGATTGGGGTTCAGGACAGGTATGCCGCCGGCGGTGTCGCCATGGCTGCCGTCAATGCTGCGGGTGCGGATATAGGTATCGAGATCACCGATCGGCACGGTTGCGTCGAGAAACACGATGTCTTCGACATTGATCAGCTTGTCATAACCGTCAGGCGTGTCGCTGTTCATCGAATAGTCGCTGATATACCACACCCCGTGGTTCAGCCCGTCAGAGCCCAGCTCGCTGACAATCGCGTAGTCATCGATATAGCCGGAATAGATCACGACATCGCGTTCGCCCGCAGCGCCGGTCCCGCCGTCGATGGTGTCATCTCCACCGCCGCCGATGATGAAGTCGACCCCCGCGCCGCCGTTCAGGGTATCGTTGAACTCTCCTCCGATTATCAGATCGTCGCCGGTGGTCGGGCGCACATATTCGCCGCCTTCACCATGGAACAGCGCCAGATGCATGTCGTTGCCATCGCTGCCGTTTTCACCGATGTCCGTGACCGGACCGATCACACTCGGCAAGAACTGTGTCGGGTTTAACTTTGCCAGAAGGTCGATCAGCGGATCGACGATGCCGATGTCCAGCTTGAGGTTGAACTGGACATCCATCGCATTTGCCAGCGCGTCCTTGATGGTGTCGAGGACGTTGATGTCCGGCAGCAGGCTTGTCACATAGGCGGCGGCTTCGTCGATCAGGCCCTTGATGCCGGTGGCCTCGACAACCGCGTCGAGCACCGCTTCGAGCGGCTTCAAAAGGAAGCCGAAGATCGAGCTGAGCGCGTCAAGCACTGGGCCCACGGCATCGTAAACCGCCGACAAAGGGGCCGCAAGCACGCCAAGCGCATCTTCGATGTCCTGGATCACATCGGTGAAATCGATCAGCATCTGAAAGTCGGGCAGGTCCAGCAGATTGCGCAGATCACTGGCCGCCGTCTCGACGCTCTGCATGATATTGTTCATCGGCACCAGGGCCAGGTTGGCGTAAGAGGCGCCCTGATCAATCTGACTGAAAAGCGTTGTCAGACGCCCCTTGATCGCCAGGGCCTCGGGCGAATTGACCGATGAAAGCACGAAGATCTGCGCGTTGTTCAGCCGGTCATTGACGAGGCTGATATCGCCCGAAAGCCCTTTGGTCGCTGCGGCCTCGTCCACAAGGGTCTCGTTCAGACTGGTCAAAAGATCTTCGCCCTTTTCCATCTTGTCGATATAGGGCTTGAATTTTGTTGCCAGTTCCTCTGCCTTGTCGTCGATTTTCTTGAACGTGTCGGAAACTTCGTACAGCACTTCCTTGAACGGCCGCGCGATGACTTTCAGAAAACCGATTTTTGCAAAAGTCTCGGCAATAACGCCACCGCTCTTGGCAACCTTTTCCAGCCGCCCCGCGGCATCGTGAATTTTTCCCGGCAATTCCAGAACAGATTTTGCGGTGCCCAGAATGTCATTCACCGTTTCAACCGTTCCGGCTGTGGTTTCGAGGTGATCTGAAAACTCAAGGATTTCAGCCTCTAACAAAACAAGTTCTGAACTGGCGGGCATAAATCAACCTATATATTTTTTTTGAAAAGATATATTCCTGATTAAGGTATATATTATTTTCCCGCCGATTTGTCAAAAAACCTGAACCGTTTTCGATGTATCCATCTTTTTCTACGGCTTGGCGTCGTTGCGCGTCTTGTGTCCGAGGCGTGACTTTCCCGTGCAATTTGGGCCACACGTACGCTCTCCGCCCTGCCGAGAGCCAAGAAGCCATTCATGCGCACATTGCGAATGTCGATATCGGCTGTCTGTTGACAGGGGGCTCTTGCGGCGATCCAAAAATGTCAGCCTCATGCCTCTTGTCTTGCGAAAACGGTCACCGCGCCCCTGTCCGGCACCACGCTTTACCTTCTGAAGAATGAGATTCATGCAGCGCGGCCGCGCATCCCCACATGGAAGATCGGCGTCGGGTGCGCCGCCAACCAATTTCCGCATCCCAAACTCTTTGAGCCACCTGACCTTGTCTGAAGGGTAAGGCTCAGGGGCGAACAACCAACAACCTTGTCCGACGGAAACGGCCGGAGAGCCGGCCCGCTTGGCCGCGCAATTCACAACGCGTTCTACTTGAATTCATCACTTCACCCCTATGCAATCGCAGGTCTCGTTCAGGGCGATACCGCTCACGAAGGGCTGGAACGAAACCGTGACGGGTCCGGTTCAGGTTTGACCTGCTTGATATCCGATAACATCGTCGTGCTTTTGCCTATCATCGGCGATAGGTGCATTTCTTCCTGCATCGCCCCGGCTGTTCGGGGAACGCTGAAAGGACATATCATGCCGATCACCTTCAAAAACACCGCAACCGCCGCCATCGCTGCCTTTTCCATCGCAGCAGGGGCCGCCGCCCCCGCCCATGCCTTCGGCAGCAACGAACGGAAGTTTTTTCAGGGCGTCGCCGCCGCAGTGATCATCGGCACGATCCTTAACCAGAACAAGCGGTCACGACCCGCTGCCCCCGCCGCACCCGAGCCAATCTATCGTGTGTCCCCGAAACCGAAATACGACCCGCCCGAGGCCGCCCACCGCCACCAGGATGGTCGTTATTCGGGACGAAATGAGGCACGCCGCGACGAACAAGGCAATCGGGGAAACGTCTATTACAGCACCCAACCACCGTACAATGCCCCGCTAAAGCAGGGGCGTATCATTGGTGCAGACAATTCAGGTTTTTATTCGGGTCGGGCTTCGGGCACCGATTCGGACCTGTCGCAAACGGCCACGGCACGGGCGTTCAACAGCTACAGCTATGAAGAGCGCCGCGCGATTCAACGCAGGCTGGCGAGTTTTGGATATTACGGTGGCGCGATTGACGGAGCCTTCGGCCCGCGCACCCACCAGGCGCTCTACGCCTTTGCCGGCACCGCGAACAAACAGTCGGCGCTGGAAAGCACCACCGGCGCGTTCGCGATCATCGACGCGTTGATGGGCTGATTTCGCACCCCTGATTTGAAGACCAGAAACGCAAAAGGGGGTGGCTTTCGCCACCCCCTTCATCGCGTCGGACCCGATAGATCAGGCCAGTGCGAGGTTCGTTGCCGATTCGCGACCGTCACGGCCGGTTTCGATGTCGAAGGTTACAGCCTGGCCATCGTCAAGCTGACGGATGCCAGCGCGCTCCAGCGCCGAAACGTGCACAAACACGTCGCGGTTGCCGCCAGCCGGCGCGATAAAACCAAAACCTTTAGTTGCGTTAAACCATTTCACGGTGCCATTGGCCATCGTGTATACTCCTAGTGTCTCGCTGCCCGCGGAATGCGGCAGCCCGGCTCAGTCAGATCAGGTTCGAGAACTGCGCCGTTAGGAAACAGAAGGCCGAAAAAGAAAGCATCGCACGGGCTATATATTCCAATCTCCCCCCTTTTGGCAAGTACTCTTCTTCAGTCATCCAAAAAGATTGCGGGCATCCAAAAAGATTGCGGGCATCCAAAAAGGTTGCAGGGTGGCCAGGCCCTGACTAGCCTGCACCCTGACTGACAGCGCAACGTGAGGTGGCCGATGTTCGAAAGTATTTTGTCGCTGTTTTCGCACCGGAAAGGCTACCGCACCAAACTGCCCGCTGCCGACGCCAGAACCGCGCTCGGGGCGCTGCTGGTCCGGGTGGCCAAGGCCGATGACGCCTATCTGTTCCAGGAGGTCGAGCAGATCGACAAGATTCTGGCTGCCCGCAACGGAATCAACATCCTTCAGGCCGCCAAACTGCGTGCGCAATGCGAATTGCTGGAAGAGGCCATGCCATATACCGCAGAAATCATTGAGGTTCTGAACGAGGTTGTCGATATTGCCGAGCGTGAGGCGATGGTCGCGGCGCTTTGGCAAGTCGTGTTCGCCGATGGCCAGCAGGATTCGGCCGAGGATGAATTGCTCCACCTGATCGAAAACTCGCTCGGGGTCGACCCCGGCGTCAGCGCCCGCCTGCGCGACGAGGCCGCGAAGAACCTGTAACGCCTCGGGCCGCCACCAGGTTGCCCCCCGCACCATCTGACACCCCGGCACCCGGCTGGTTTTCGCCTGTCGGCGGTTGGCACGCAGGCCATACCGACTTGCACCTGTCGCCAGTGCGTCGCGCGTGGTATCAGCGGCGCAGAAAAAGGGACCAACCCATGGTACAGGATATTCTTCAACCGCTGCTTGCGCAGGCCCAAGTGACCGACCTTGTGTTCAATGTGGCGCATTCGGGGCTGACGTTGGGCGACAAAGCGAGTCTGGGCCTCGCCGAAGAAGGCCGCGTGGCGGTGTTGGCTGAAACCAGGGCCCGTTTCCTGTTCTGGTCGCGCCGCAAAACCCGGTTGCTGGGCTATCTCAGCCCCGCAGACACCGCCGTCATCCTGCCGAGGCTGCAAGCCAGTGATCTGTTGCGTGTCCGTATTGTCGGCCTGACGCCGGAACATCTGGGCCAGGACGGCAGGGCAGGGATGCAGATTTCAATCTGGGGGCATCAACCCTATGTCCGCCGGGACCAAAATCGCGCCGATCCACCGGTTCGCCTCGCCGTGCCACCGTTCCGCAAGAAAAACGGCTGACAGCAACTGGTTACCGCCAGGGTCGG
>TARA_R110002110_G_scaffold1691_3_pt1 | contig 11676 bp, 9 predicted proteins | sample TARA_R110002110 | Tara Oceans TARA_R110002110 (sample SAMEA4397330) | marine metagenome | biome: Polar Biome; feature: [SRF] surface water layer (ENVO:00010504); material: water (ENVO:00002006), including particulate matter (ENVO:01000060) such as... | depth 5 m
ACCTCTGTTATTCTTCTCTCAATGCAGGATGAGAACACAACGGATGACTCGCAGCTTGTTTGTGCATCTCACACGCATGGTAATGGTAGCTTCAAGGTTACCGTTGCAAATACGGACTCCTCACAAGCCTCTTCTGCTACAGCGGTCAAGATCCACTTCTTGATTATTAACACGTCAGCATAGTTTATTATTCTCCATAGGAGAAATCCAACTTGAAGCCCCCTCCTCCGGAGGGGGTTTTCTTTTGATAGCAACTATTTACTATGTCGCATTAGAAGGGAAAATAAAATGGAACTAGTGAACGACAACCTAGCCATGGAGCTTACAAACAAGCAAGTTTGGAGTTTATTAAAAGAAGAGTTACTCACTGGTTTTGATGCTGGAGAGCTGACAGAAGAAGAGTTCGCAACAGAGTTAAAAACATTACGAGTTGTAGTTGATAATAGTACATTTACATTAGTCGCGTCACCCACAGCGGGTGACGCTGAAGAATAGCGACACATTCGGTGGTCTCCTACCGGAGCCTTGTTGGGGTTTCTTTTATAAAACAACTATTTATTATAAAGTAAATGGCTAATAACAAATGGAAACAACCCGATAAACCACCCCCTTTCTTGTTTGTCGACAAAGAGGAGTGTGACCTATCTCAGCAGCCATTCGAAAAAGTAAGGACAACGAATATGAGTGATTTTGATTTTGTAGACCATTATGGAGAAGCGGAAGAAGTTAGCAACGAAGATCAGCTCCCAGATAACGAAACTGGTTCTTCGCTAAACTGTGCTATTATTGGCGTCGGTGGCGGGGGCGGCAAGATGGCAAAAGCCTTTTTAGATATTGGCTTCAACAAGACATTGCTAATTAACACAACAGCCAAAGACATACCACAAGGCGTCGACGAGCAGCACGTTGTACTAATCCCCGATGCTGACGGTATCGGAAAAGACGTTGATTTAGGCAAAGCGGTTTTTGACGCCAACAGTGCGGTTGTCGAAGACGCACTTAGGACAAAACTCGGGAACGTTGACTGGCTTATTGTTTTGGCAGGCGGTGGCGGCGGCACTGGAAGCGCTGTCGCCTCTTTGCACGAGGTCTTTACGAGATATTTAAAATCAACCCAAGCCGATGGGGATGTGGTCTATGTTGCCTCACGCCCCACAGCACAAGAATGTCTAAACCCCACCATTAATAAGAACGCACTTTCTTTAATAGCGGATGTTTCAGAACATGCTCATATTATCATCGATAACGAAAAGCAAGTTAAACTGCTAAGAGGGAAGGTCGGTATGCTCGGGATGTTCCCGTTAGCAAACACTGCGTTCGCTAAGCTGCTAACTCAAGTGCTTAGACTATCGTCAGAGCAATCACCGATTCAGTCGTTTGATTCTAAAGATTTAGCAAGATGCTTGAACACTAAGGGTCGGATGTTTATTGGATCGACGGTGATAACCGATCCCGCTAGCCCAAATCTTGGATCTATGATTTTACAAAATTGTTTGAAGCGATCACCGTGCCAGCAACCAACTAGCCGCCCTAAGACCGGGTCACTATTGTTGGTTGTTAGCCAAGATATGGTGTCGGATCCGGAAATCAGCAAGCACCTCGACGCTGCCATCTCATACGTTGGCGGAAGAACAGATACCTTGTTTGCTGGTGTATATGTAAAAGAGAATTTGCCCGGTCTTGTTGCTATCTTAACAATGAACGGGCTGGAAGATTAGATAAGAAAACCTATATTAATTGGAGGACCCATGGGTAAAAGGAAGAGATATCGCCTTAGAGAAGTAAAATTTGGAAGAAAATACGCCCTTAAGTACGGATCGACGTTTAAGGATTCCCCGGTAGATGAGCCTTTGGAGGAGAGTAGCGTGGTGACAGAGCTTACCACCGCTGCCCCAGCGCCGCCTGCCTCGGAGGATTCAACCGCCACCGACCAGACTTGGTGGCCACTTGGGGAAGGAATCAAAGAAGCCCCCGCACCGAAGAAAAAAAGGGTGCCTAGAAAGACGTCAGTCAAAAAAGAAACACCTAAAAAGACGACGACTACGCGGAAGACAACTAGAAAAAGAGCGACACACGCAAAAACCGATAGCTAGTCGTGCTTTCTAATTCTCCCAACTAATTATCTAGAGGAGAATTCTCAGTATGGCTGTTCCAACTTTATCGCCCAAGAGTCAAACCAGTGCGGTGGCATTACCAGCCACGGGTTCCGCGGGTCATGTATCGACCGCTGTTCCCTTGGGGTTGTACACCGGCTCAGCAGACTTTTTGTCAGGCGCAGCTGCACAAGTTGCGTATACATATAAGAAACTAGGCGGAGATGTCCTCGATATTGAATTAAGCTCTTCAAACGTTTATGCAAATTATGAAGAAGCTGTTTTAGAATATTCTTATCTTGTCAATACGCACCAGGCTAAAAACATTCTATCTAGTATTCTAGGAAATGCCACCGGATCTTTTGATTATCGTGGCGAAATGAAGTCTGGATCCCTCTCCTCTAGTTTAGATGGTCGCGGCGTAGAGCTGAAATATCCGGAAGTAAGGTTTGAATATGCCCGCCGCGTTGGACACGGCGTGGCATTCGACGCAGGACTGGGAGGGACAATACGAGAATATTCAGCATCTTTTGATATTGTTCAAAACCAGCAGGACTACAACCTTCAATCTATTGTCTCCTCTTCTGCCGATGCCGGCGGAGTGGATTTCTCCTCGATTGATCGTACTAAGAGAATTATCGTGAGTCGTGTGTTTTATAAGACTCCTCGCTCTATGTGGAGGTTTTATGGGTATTATGGTGGGCTGAATGTGGTGGGCAACTTAGCTACTTACGGTCAATACGCCGATGATTCCACTTTTGAGGTAATACCCGTGTGGCAAAACAAGCTGCAGGCTATGAACTTTGAAGATATGATATATACCAGAACATCTCAATTTTCCTATGAGTTGAGGGACAACCGCTTGCGGATATTCCCGCAGCCTGTAACTAACGAAATAGATAAAATGTGGTTTACTTTTTCGGTTATGGATGATGCATGGTCCGTTGACACCGATATGATAGACGGCATAGACGGGATTAATAACCTTAATACTATTCCATTCGCGAACATTCCTTATGAAAATATAAACTCAATTGGCAAGCAATGGATTCGAAGATTTTCCCTGGCACTCTCTAAGGAGACCCTGGGACAAATACGTGGTAAGTTTACCACTATCCCTATTCCTGGGGAGAACTTAACACTAAACGCGAGTGATCTTTTGGGACAAGCTAAGGAGGAACAAACTGCATTACGAGACGAGCTGAAGGCGGTCTTGGACGAGATGGCATATTCAGCGCTCGCTGAAAAAGACGCTGCCATCGCTGGCAGCATCAATACTATAAAGCAACAAGCGCCATTACCAATTTTTCAGGGATAGGGGGATAAAGCGTGTCCAGTAATAATAAATGGAATCAGCCTGATCAGCCTCCGCCGCCACTCTTTATTGGCAAGAAGGAGCGCGACCTTATTAAACAAGTCAACGATGAGCTGATTGAGCGCGTTGTTGGACAGCAAATTGTGTATTACCCTATTGATGTTGAGACAACAGATTTTCATAATCTCTATGGAGAGGCAATTGAGAAAACGTTCCTCCCACCAATTAGAGTTTACGCGCTAATTGAGTGGAACGCTTATGGGACTGAATATTCGGAAAACATTGGGATTGACCAGCGCCTGGAGATAACTGTTCACTTCCATAAGAGGCGCCTAGCCGAGGACCAAGATCTTTATGTTCGAACGGGCGACTTCGTACTATATGGCGGAGTTTACTATGAAATTGTAAATTGGGCTGAACCCAGAAAGATTTATGGACAAGTGAATCATAGCGTAGAGATATCAGCAAAATGCATAAGAGCCCGCCCAGGAGTATTTGATGGCAATTAAAGAGACAAAGGAGATCATGCCCTCCACATTGGAGACAATTGATAGGGCTTTTTATGATTGGATTAACGAGACGCTAGACATCTCCTCCACCACTAACAAGGGGTGGAACAAGGTTCCTTTAATATGGGTATCTGCCGAGAGATCATTTCAGGTTAAGAACGACAAGAGCTTACGTGATGAGTTTGGAGTCTTAAAGCTCCCTCTTATTACTATCGCCCGCAGCTCCATTGTAAAAGACCCTAGTAGAAAGGGAGCTGTACAGGCGAACATCTATCGAGAAAATGACGCAAGAGGCGGAACAATTTCATTTTCTCGGAGAATAAACCAATCCAAGACTGGCGATTTTGCAAACACGGATGCGTACAAGACAAAGCCCAATTTTGGGGTGCAGGGACCATTGGCAGGGCAACTTAATTTTCCGTATAACAACCGGAAGATAGTCTATGAAACCCTCACTATACCACTTCCTACTTATGTGAACGTAACTTACAGCGTGACTTTGCGAGGAGAATACTTCCAACAAATAAACGAGATGCTGACCCCGTTTATTGTGAAAACTGGACAAATTAACGGCTTTACCTTGGTAGCTGATGGGCATAAATTTGAGGGCTTCTTACCACAAGACTTTGCGCAAAATAATAATGTTGCTAACCTGGGCGATGCCGAGAGGGTTTTTGAAACCAAAATAGACATAAGAGTGTTGGGGTATTTGATGGGCGCTTTGAAAAATGACGAGCAACCCAAGATGACTATTAGGGAAAGCGCGGTGGAAGTTCGTATCCCACGCGAACACACAATTTTTGGAGATATACCGACCACAGTCTCCGGCGCGTTTTATCGAGAGTAATTTAGGACTTTGCGTATATGCGGGACTATTTATTACGAGAAGCCCTCAGTAGTAATTACTAAAGCGAGAGTTTAAATAAGGAGAAATTAAATAATGGCAAGTGGAGCTAGCAAGTTTAAGTTCATTTCCCCAGGAATTTTCATCAACGAGATCGATGAATCTAAGCTGCCCGCCGACCCCGCTGTGGACCCTGGTCCCACAATCATCGGTCGAGCAAGAAAGGGTCCGGGCTTGGTCCCCACGACAGTTTCGTCATTTGACGAATTCGTGCAAGTGTTCGGTACCCCTGACCCTGGTGCGGAAGGTGGTGATAATTGGAGAAATAATGATTTTGACGGACCAACCTATGGTGCGTATGCCGCTCAAGCATGGCTTGTGAGCGAACAGTCTCCCGTTAACTACGTTCGCCTCTTGGGAGCTGAGGATCCTCTCAACACTGGCACTGCTGCTTCAAAGGCTGGCTGGATCACTGATTCGGTAACACCAGCCTACGGGTGCGCCACCAATGGCGGCGCCTACGGGCTCTTTGTTGTTGACTCCGGGTCTTACTCTGGATCCGAAGGCAAGAGCTATTTGACAGGTACCCTGGCTGCCGTGTGGTACCTCCAGGGCGGAACAATTACTTTGAGTGGAACGCTCCTTCAGGGTCCCGCCGCAGCCGCCGCTACGGCTTCTGCCGGCTCAGTCATGGCTTCTGATGGAGCCTCTAGCCAGTTCAAGGCTGTTATCCAGAAGAGCGATGGTTCAACACAGCAAATTACGTGCTTCAACTTTGATCCGGCTAGTGACAAATACATCCGCAAAGTCTTCAACAAGAACCCATCGCAGACTAACTCTGATCTTGTGTCTACTAGCTCACCAAGTCACTATAACTATTGGCTGGGCGAAACTTACGATCAATACTTCAATTCCCTAGTAAGCGGCTCCGCTGCCGAGGAGACCCAGGCGTTCATTATCGCCCTGGAGTCTGGCTCGACAAACAGGGCAGAAATGCAAAACAACCTTGTTAACGCCGAGACACCTTATTTCTTTGGGCAAGACCTCAACGAGTCAACCAATTATCAAGAGAACAGCATGCAGTCTCTCTTCAAGTTGGTTGCCCTAGAGACAGGCGAAGCAGGTCACAGGCAGAAGATTTCAATTGCCAACATCCAAGCCGCCCCCTACCCGGACCTAGATCCCTACGGGACCTTCTCGGTGCTAGTCCGCGCTTCAAACGATAATGACAAGGCTCCGGTCGTCATAGAACGCTTCGACGAATGTAACCTTAACCCCCTCTCTGACAGATATGTCGCCAAGCTCATTGGTGATCATTACGTCACATGGGACGGCAACGAAAGCCGCTTCCGCCATTACGGAAACTATGCCAACCAGTCAGACTACGTTAGAGTAGTGGTCGACGCCGAAGTCGACGCGGGAGGATCCACCATTGCACAGATGCTCCCCGCTGGTTATCTAGGACCTTTCCGTTACAAGGGATTCTTTGTCGCTTCTGGTTCAGTAGATTTCAGTAGCTTCGACGATTTGGACCCCATTCCTTTCGCCGGCACTCCAGCAACGACTGTTACCCGAGTTATTACGATGGTCTCCGGAGGCAAGGACATTCCTTCGTCCTCTTTGGGACAGAATGGTACATCGTCTTGCATACTTACAACACAAGCTGATACCTGCTTGTCTAACCCAAGCTCGCTCACCACCGCCCGAAAGATGCTAGGCTTCGCCGCCAAGTATTCACTCCCCACCTTCCTAACACGTACCAGTGCTAGTGAGGGCGGAATGAATCCTAATAGTGCATATTTCGGTGTGCGCACTTCAAAGACAGCCGAAACCACCACTTTCGATGCTAGTTACTACGATGTCTGCCGCCCTCTACTATATGGCGCCTCCAAGCTTAGCTCCTTTGGCAACTCGGGACAGCCTGCGCTAGAGCGAGGCTTCGTGTTCTCACTTGACAATATTGTTTCTGGCAATGTTGCCGGTGATACGCGAACTGCAGCTGGTGAAGGCTTCTACTATGTCTCCGGCTCACGAAAGGCTGGTCTCTCCTACACTGCACAGACCGGCAAGAGCCTGCGCGACCTTCTAGAGGCGGGCGTCGACAAGTTCACAGCTCCCCTCCACGGCGGTTTCGACGGGCTTGATATCTCCGAGCGCGAGCCCTTCCGTAATTCACAGTGGACCGATAGCAGCACCTCACGGAACAGCTACTCCCTGAACACACTTCAGAGGGCGATTGCAACCACCAACGACCCCGAGCGCGTAGTCACAAACCTGATTACCGTCCCGGGAGTCTGGCGCAAGCAAGTGACTGATGATGTCATTGATGTTTGCGAGGGACGTGGTGATGCGCTGGCTCTTATCGACATTGAAGATGCTGGTACGCCTCCCAATACAGAGGGAACGGCGTTCAGCGAAGCAACGGCGAGGCGCCCAAGTGTTACTGGCTCTGTTACAAAGCTGCGTAGCCGCTTGGTTAACTCTAGCTACGCTTGCACTTACTTCCCCTGGGTGAAGGTCCGCGATCCTAACACGACCGCTGTGATCGACATGCCGCCCTCGGTACCCGCACTAGGAACATTTGCTTCCTCGCAAGCCCGCACTGAGCTTTGGTTCGCCCCAGCAGGGTTCGTCAGAGGCGGACTCAGTAACGGCGCCGCTGGACTTCCAGTGGTAGGACTCACCTATCGTCCTACTTCTAAGGAAAGAGACGCGCTTTACCAGGCAAACATTAACCCGATCGCCCAATTCCCGAACGAAGGAATTGTGATCTTCGGACAAAAGACCCTTCAGGTGACACGCTCAGCGCTTGATAGAATCAACGTGCGACGACTAATGATCTTTGTCAAGAAGGAAATCTCTAAGATGGCATCCACTGTCCTCTTCGATCCTAACACCGATGTAACGTGGTCACGCTTTACTTCTAAGGTCAACCCCTTCTTGGCTAGCGTGAAATCCCGTTTCGGGCTCTCAGACTTCCTAGTGGTTCTAGACAAGACAACCACAACAGACGACCTAGTGGACCGAAACATCATGTATGCGAAGATCTTCCTGAAGCCCACCAAGGCAATTGAGTTCATCGCACTTGACTTTATTATTACACGACAGGGTGCCTCTTTTAATGATTAAAAATTTGAAGAGACTAATTAAAGCAAAGGAGAAAAAGTAAAATGGCGTTTTGGACAGCAGCTGGAGCCGGTACTCCGGAACCAAAGAGACAGTTTAGATTTAGGGTGAGAATCCCGACGCTGGCAAACGGTGGTGTATGGTTCGCTACCAAGGCAACAAAGCCCACGTTTACAGTGAGTGAGTCAACACATAAGTTTCTAAATCATACATTTTACTATCCGGGCAAGATCGAATGGTCTAAGGTAACGGTCTCCTTTGTTGACCCCACCAACCCTGACGCAACTGGAGACATCTTGCAGGCGTTGGCGAACAGTGGATATAACGTTCCGAGCACCATCGAAAATGCAGAGGATATGACGTCTCTCGGCAAGGCTTCGTCGATTGAAGCACTTGGCGGGGTCATCATTGAGGCTCTTAACGACAAGGGGCTTCCAGTTGAACAGTGGGAGTTAAACAACGCTTGGATTTCCGGTATCACAATGAACGATTATGATTATGCTGCCGATGAGCTTTCTACTATCGATGTTGAACTGCGTTATGATTGGGCTTCCTTTGTCAATAAGGGGCTTGAAGGTTCCACAGCCTCTGCAGCCGATGGCGGGAAAAAGAGACTCTTTACATTGGGCTCTCCCTCTGGACCTTCCTCGCGCTAGATTAATATTTAACATCTACCATCAGTTAAACTATAATACTCTTAACAGAGAGGTGTAAATTGCCAAGAAACAATTCCCGACGCACGGGGAGCACGTCGAAGAAGGAGACCAAAGCGGTCTCCCCTGCTCCCGCTGCGTCCGTTTTAGACTTTGTAACCCCCACAGATGTGGTGGACCTGCCTAGTCGCGGACGCTTTTATGACGAAGACCATCCTTTGCACAATCAAGAGACTATCGAAGTTCGCTACATGACAGCGAAGGACGAAGACATTCTCACCAACCAGTCTTATCTTAAGAAGGGTATTGCGCTCGAAAAGCTGATGCAGAATATTATTGTTGATAAGGGTGTGCACCCCGGCTCACTTCTCGTCGGCGATCGTGGCGCAATTTTGATGGCGGCTCGCATCTCTGCATATGGTCCCCACTATAAGACCAACATTGCCTGCCCTTCTTGTGGCGAATCAGATGAGTTTTCGTTTGATTTGAGGGAACTCCAGTCAGTTGAGGACTCCTCAGAGGGTGACGAGGATGTCGATGTTACGCATACGGACGATAATACTTATACGGTTAAGTTGCCTCTTACCGGTGTCACCGCAGAATTTCGCCTTCTCACTGGTACTGACGAGATCGCCATAACCCAGGCGATCCAAAAGGCTCGTAACAAAAACTCAATCGATGGAACACTGAGTACCCAGTTTTCTAGAGCCATTATATCTCTTAGCTCAGAGACAGATAGAGAGATCATTCGCAAGTTTGCCCTTATGATGCCAGCTGCCGATGCTCGCGTTTTACGAAAAGCTGTACAGGCTGTAACGCCTGGGCTTGATATGACGCAAGCCTTTGATTGCCCCGACTGTGGTCATGAGCAAGAAATGGAGGTGCCGTTAACGGCGGACTTTTTTTGGCCTGACCTCTAGATACATCGAGAGTGTTTACGACCAGCTTTTCTCGATGATGTATTATGGGAAGTGGGATTTCCAACAAGCGTATTCCCTCCCCGTGGGGCTGAGAAACTGGTTTACCAAGAGGCTAGTCAAAGAAAAAGAGAGAGAGAACGAAGAGGCTGAAAAGGCATACGAAAAGGCTAATCAACGACGATAGGGTTATATATTTACATCAAGGCTGGAGGAATCCAGCTTTTTTGTTTTAAAAACTAATTATTTTGAACATCTTTATATTAAGGGAACCATAGCAAATGGCTGAAGAAGACGATCCTTCTGGCGGTGGAGGACCAACTCAAAAGAACGTAGATCTAGCTAAGGAGCTTGCGGGAGCAATGTCTGATGCGGCTAGCTCTGTGGATGAGGCTGGTAAATCCCTCACCGAAGCGGAGATGTCCGCTAAAAGTTGGCTAGAAACATCTAGAAAGCTGGCACAGCAGGCAGTCTCCGATCTGGAGACAAAACTGAAGATCGCCCAAACAGAGGGAGATATTCTAAGAACCGCCACGATCGCGAAGGATATTAAAGCAAAAACGCTACAATTCGAAATCGAAAATAAGGAAACCTTGGAAACCCGCGTCAAGCTCGATGACGATGCGCGGCGGCTCAGGCAGTTGGAACTTGAAAGCATGCAAGCCCGCAATGAGCTTATTAAAAAAGCCATTTCGCTGACGGGACAGCTGGGCGGGAAGATCTCTAGCTTATCTGGCGAAACAATAAAGGGTACAAAAGGAATATCTGATTTACTTAAGCAACTTGCCGATGCCAAAGGCGAGCCGGGGTTTTTCGCTGGAATGACGGAACAAATGAAAGGCGCTAATAGGGTGGCGATTGCCCAGGGCGTCATTGGTACTGGACTTCTCGCTATTGGCAAGCTGTCGTTTGATCAGACAATTAAGCAAGCCTTTGCCCTCGACAAGGTAAACGCAGCCTTTACCGCGCAGACGGGTATTATCGGACCTTTGCGAGATCAAATTGGAACTCTATACCAACAAAACCTTGCACTGGGAATGAGTATGGAAGACGTGAGCAAGTCCACCGGTGCTCTAGCGGGAGGGTTTAGCGAATTTGTAGCCCTTAACCCTAATGTCCAGAGAGCAGTTACAGAGCAAACTGTGCTGCTTGAAAAGATTGGCGTCTCCTCTGCGACATCGGCAAAGATGATGAACGAGCTTACAAAGTCAATGGGGATGACCACAGGCGAAGCCATGGCAACAACTCGTTCGATCACAAGCTTGGGAATTCAATTGGGCATTCCGGGTGATGTTATAAACCAAAAGTTTGTAGCAGCACTACCGAAACTAAGAGTATACGGTGATCGTGCTGTCGAGGTTTTCCGTGACCTAGCAATAGCAGCAAGAGAGACAGGCACATCGGTTGAGTCCTTAATCGGCACCTTCGGCGATTCAATGAACACCTTTGAGGGATCTGCGCAGGTGGCAGGAAAGCTTAACGCTGTTTTGGGCACAGACATGTTTAGCTCTACAGAACTCCTAATGGCTACAGAAGCAGAGCGTATGCAGATAATGAAGGAGCGTATGGCAATGTCCGGAGTCGACTTTGCAAACCTCAGTAAGTATCAGCAGATCGCCCTGGCAAACGCTGCCGGCATTAGCGATGTTAATGAGGCAGCAAAGATATTCGGCAATACCCAAAGCGAAGTTGGGATGCAAATAGGCAGCTTGACCATGACAACCGCCGAGCTGGAGGAACGTTCTCAGAAGGCGCGCAGTGTTCAGGACAAACTTAAGTTTGCCATTCAGTCTTTTGCAGTCGCCCTGGAGCCCGTGGTGGGGCTGCTCGCGAAGGCTGGAAACGGACTCGTCAGCTTTACAGAGTTCATGGCTAAAGGCGCTGAGACTACTAAAGGTAAATGGACTAAAGCACTTATCATGTCTGGCATATTCATCGTCGGGGCAATTTTGATCTATAGGAAGTTTAGAAAGACTAAGGACAAGCTGACCGACGCAACTGAGAAAGAGACCGAGGCAACCGAAGGCTTAACAGGGGCTCTTAAAGAAAAATTGAAGGTCCAAGCTCTGTCTGTTATAGCCAACAACCTGGAAGCCAGGGCTATTGATAAGGTGACTGTCGCTCTTAGGCGTCGAGGAGCTGCAGGTCGCGTTGCCGGTGGTATGGGGGGTTTCGGTCGAATGCCTGGTGGTGGCGTTATGACCCCAACCGGTGTACGT
>TARA_R110002110_G_scaffold83975_13_pt1 | contig 11667 bp, 12 predicted proteins | sample TARA_R110002110 | Tara Oceans TARA_R110002110 (sample SAMEA4397330) | marine metagenome | biome: Polar Biome; feature: [SRF] surface water layer (ENVO:00010504); material: water (ENVO:00002006), including particulate matter (ENVO:01000060) such as... | depth 5 m
GGTAGTTCCAGTCGTTGGGTGCCAAGTTCCAGTGGTTCCAGTCGTGGTTCCAGTCGTGGTTCCAGTCGTGGTTCCAGTCGTGGTTGCAGTCGTGGTGGACGAGTATGCAGCCGAATCGGCTGTGTCATCTTCCTTGTCGCCACAGCCGGTCAGGAAGGCCAGTCCGGCGCAAAGCGCCACTCCAAAGATCACGCCATAGACGTGATCACGATTAATAAATTCAAACATACTTATCTCCTTTTAAATAAAGTAATGGGGCACCTGTAAACCCGTGCCCCCCTGCGGTGGTATTCTGCTGTTCTACTGAGACATAAGCTCCGCGAACTTGGACTCCACATCGTTAGACGTGGTTCCGGTGGTGGTTCCGTTGGAGGAATCGTCATCTCCATACTTAACCACTTCTTCTTTCTCACTTTCGTCCTTAAGATAATTATCCAAGATTTGCCCCACTTCTTCGGGCGTCTTGCGCTCAAAGACAGTATCATAATCCGGGATATTATTGAGCCAAGTGTTAATCTTTTCCTTGTCATCCGACGACGGGGATCCGATAGTCATTTGGCCATCGTTATTAGGCGAGAACGAAGGGACAGGCAAAATATCTGTCATTGGGAACTGCGCCCCCGGTGGCTTGCCGTAAGTAATCTTAAGGTCCAGCCCTTTGTCAATGTCTGTAACGTCGCCATATTCCTTGCTCATGCAGATCTTAACAAGAGTCTCGTATGCCTTCTTGCCGTATCCCCACAAACGAACGCCCTTATCCTCTTCACCGCGAACAATCACGGGAGTGAAAAAGCGCTGCTTAGCCATGAGCTTCTTTGCCATCTTAATGCTGTCCTCGGTGCCTTCATCAAAAAGGCCACGCACAAAATCAGCCAGGGGGTCGTCTTCGCCAAAGTTTCTTTTAGGTGAAAGAAACCCGCCCTTAGTGATTCCATAATGGAACCAATACTGCTTAAATGGATCACCATCCGCAGTGGGAATAATTCTAATTACCTGTTCGCCGTCCTTTGGCTTCCAGAAAACAGAATCCATCTGTCTATTCACAACCCTATCATAATTTTTTCTAAGTTTATCAAAATCAATACCCATTTTTTTCTCCTTTTATTTTTTGGGGGTTAATTACCCTATAGTAAAAGCCTAAAGGATTCATGTCCAAGCTTTTCTAGCAACAACTTAACACAAACTCAAATACTGTCAAACAATTTTATGAAATTCTCTTCAGCAACTTCGTGAGAAGGGTCGCCAACGGCGGTTCCCCAGTCAAAAACTCTAAAATTATTTTTATCCAAATCCCAAACCAGTTCTTTCCCTTCTTTTAAAACAGAACTCTTTCCCGTATTTTTAATTTTACCCGTCAAGAACGTCTCTGGTAAGTCGGCCATCCGGACAAACCTCATTGTTCTTATATCACCATTAGTTTTTACAAAAGTCCCAGTATAAATGTTCATTTTAGCTCCAATCTTGAATTTTATTCGAGTACCATATAGAGTAAACATAATCATTCTCATATTTTGAAGCGTAAACTCCGAATGATACATCTACTTCTTCGGAGGATACTTGTTCTTTCATTTGCGAAGAAATAGTATTTAGCAAGCCGCCGTCATTATCGAGCTTTTCTTGGTTAATGCAATAAAAATATCTTTTATATCTTGGGAAATCTAAGTCAAACATCATTTTGTTTTCCGAGCTTTCCATATCGTATAACCCAATCGAGCCGATCCTGCAAGAGGCGGGCCTTTCTAATTTATTTTCGTAAACAGAGTCGATATTGTGGTGTACGGTTATCATATGCACTGTCGACACAATAAGCTCATTCATCTTTTCAAAAAAATTCATTATTGAAACTTTATCTAATGTTTTTTGAACCAAAGCATTATCAACAATTAACATGCGCTCAAAAACGCCAGACCTAGTATATTCTTGCAGCACTCCAAAAACTGCTCTACCTATTTTCTTTCTCTCTTCTGAGAGCAGAGATAGGTCTGGTCTTACGAGTAAAATTGTTATTCGCCTATCTTTTATCTGTTCCAGAAGGGCCAGTGTCATACCCGATATATTCCCAGAACCAGCCACAATAAAAAGTACCTCATCACGAAGATCTTTAAAATATTCCGCTAGGTCGGGAGTATTTTTTTCATAATCCTCAGGACTACTTTGCTCAGGGACACTAAGACAATTAATATTTTTCCCGGTGCCATCATCATAGTCGCTTATGAAATCAAAATCGCTATCAACGCCGGCATCGACCTTGTAAATATTAATATACTGCGGGTACTGCGAGAAAACCTCGGCTATTCTACACCCTGCTGTCCCTAAACCGATAACATCCATTATTCTTCGCTCTCCATATTACCGAAGTTACTACCAATAGATACACTAGTTAAGAACTGTGTGTCTCTAAATGTAGAGAACTGTTTCTTTATCTCTGGTAGCAATTCCATGTCCTCTTCTGCCATATCTATAACCACTGAGTCGTGAACTGTAAAGGCAATGTGTGACTTTTTATTTTTCAGCATCTTGTGGACCTTTGTCATCTGCCTTAAAACAATATCAGCAGCCGTGCTCTGTACTAAGTAAGACGTGGCGTGAAATTTATCAGATTCTATACTCCTATCAAAAGGATTTACTACTCTCGCGCCATCCCAATATTTATTCAATATCTTGTCCCTGTTATACACCCCTTCGGAAAGATGATCTTTAGAGTCGATATTGTATAACCAAGAAAAAATTCTCTTCTTAGCCTCCTCTCGACTAATTGCCCCTTGATAAACATTCTGCACATTCCACTGGTGTATGTCCTGGTCGGGCTGATCTGCGTCAGAAAGATATAATAGGACACGCAACTCAAAGGCGTTGTAATCTAACTCCACAAAGCAACTATTGGTGGGACGCACGTACTTTCGCAGGTCTTTGTGCATATTAAGTATGGGGAACGTGTCCGCGTTTGTGGCCAAACGCCCAGTCTTGGTACCAAATATATTATAATCGCAGTATATTTTACCCCTACTCACCCTTTTAAGAAAATTCTTTGTTTTAACGTCATAGGCGCTTCTTCTCAAGCTCACCAAATCCAAATTAAGTCTTTGATACTTTATTTCTTTGACTACCAGATTCAAATCATGCAAAAAATCATAATTTTGCGGCCTCTCCCACTCCTCAAAAACCCTTTTTGTAATTTCATTTTTTACAGCGTAAAAATCCAACAGAAACCTTTCCGGAACAAGATCATAAAAACAATTTTCGTTCAAATCTACCTTAGATAAAATGAAAGACCGCAAAAAAGCCTTTAACCTTCCGGTCGCGAAAGACCAGTCATCTCTTAAATCTTCAGGACACACCTGATCTATCTGTTTGCCGCAATATAAATCCGCGCACTCAATCTTCCGGTCACCTACAGAAAGAGGATGTGACCACGTTCGTGCGAATTCCTGCGGGAGTGATTCGTAACCGAGGGTGCCATCATAATAATACCCATAGCAGTTCTTCTTGTCGTCAAACGCTTGAAAATACAAAATCCCCCCGTGCTAATACTGCGTCTCTCGACTTAGCGGTATAGAATTTAATAACACACTGTCTATATCCTGTCTAGAAACTTCTACGCCTTCCTCTGCTGCCGTCTTGGCGTACATATATGAATTATAACCGCCAGTATCATTAAGAAACCCAATAAAACATCTTTCGATATATCCTAAGGCCCCGCTATAATCCCCCTTCTTTAGGAGTCCAAAAACATTTAAAGACAAATTAGACATAAAAGATTTACTATACCGATCGTGGCATTCGACATTTCTTAATTTAATGTATTTATCCAGCCAATATTTTTGTCGCTCCAAGGTGGTCGGGGCATAGTCTTCAAACTTCGCGCCCGGTCTGGTTTTAAAAGTAGTGATTTTATTTCTACCCTCTCCTGTGACTTCTTTTATGTTAGGTCTAGCGGATACAAATTTATTATAAAACTTAATGCAATATTTAACGAATATGTCTATATCCTCAGCATGTGCGAGTCGATAATAATCATCAAAAACGAGATCTTTATCGGTGCCATAATTTTTCATATAGTTTTCCATCTCCACCGAACCTATATTGGCTACTATCCTCCAAGGTACGTTTTTATCTATCAGGAAACCATATTTTGTAGCACAAAGCTCAAAAAAATTAAAATTTGGACTATCAATGAACTCCGATATTTTTCTCGCATCACTATCGTACTTGATGTCGGCTATTTCTATATGTAGCCCACTAACCAAGGGCGAACAATACTTACTGGCCAAAAACCCAGTTCTAGTAAACGGAACCCCGGATAAATTTTCTTCTAAGAACAACATGAGCATATCCACAAAGTCCTCGAAGTTATTTATCTGGTTTTCTAGCGACCTCGCCAGGATGTAGTTGTTGATAAACTCTTTGCGGAAGGGCAGCACATGACTATTATAAAGAACATTTAGGTCTATCCAAGACTTTCGAGCACTTAGATCTGACAAATATGGGTCTTCATCGCTGATCCTGCCAAGATTTAGGTGTTTATCAAATTCCTTTTTCATATCAGCAAAGGCATCACAAACAAAATCAAGAGCCACGGGTGAAACATTTTGTTCAGGAATCAAAGATTTCAACTTGCTGCGCGGGGATATAATAGGCCGGTGGTTTCTGTCTATCCGACCATAATACAAATTTTCTATAAACCAAAAATTTCTTAAGAGGCCAGGGTATCCCTCATCTGCGGCTGTGGAGTACGCTTTACCGGCATACTTAGATCTGGAATTAAATATTTCGCGGGCGCCCGATGCGTTGCTCCCTTTAAAGAATTTTTCTCTAGGCATCTGGTGTACCCTCCGCTGGCACTGGCTCTGCGCCGGTGGCGGCTTTGTCTGAGTCGTCCTCTATCTGGTTATCGGCCTTATTAAGTATCGCATCCCGGAAGCCGTCATGACGACAGTTAATTGTTGTTTCAAATGTGCCATTTGCTATCGTAGAAGTAATGCCCGTAATCAAAAAATAACCACCAAGGCCCATTACGTTTGCATAACTTCTTTCTTTACCGTCTTCAGAACCATGAAACGGATCTCCAAGCTTATCCGAACCCAAACTCATTGGGTTTAAATAGACCCTCGTGCCAGGAACAAATAAGCCGTTTCCTATTAAATTTATATCCACATTGTAAACATCCGCCAAAAGCGCATCCGGGTCTTGATCAGCTATAACATACTTAAGCTCTCGATAACCAGGAACTTGTGTTTTAGAGAAAGTAGCACTTTTAACTATCCCATCCGACTGCCCGAGGGAGAGCCAATATCTTCCTTCTTCGTAATCTTTGTTATACCTGGACAGAACATCAAGATTGGGACTTATCCCTGCAACGGATGAGTTAGTCGGGTAAATAATAATATAATTATATTTTTCGTCTGCTGGCAAATTAAGCTCCATTTTGGGGAACAAGAGTTTTGAGGCCCCGTCCAGATCGCCCTTAAACCCGCCAAGGTCAATTTTACCGCCCGCACCACGGAGGCCAAGCAGGGGGTCTCTCTTGTCTTCCCCCACGGCGGGGCCCTGAATCTGGAAGGTGTCAAAGGTTGTGGAAACAGACCCATCACCACAAGATGGGCCCATCGCCTCATAGACCAAGTCATTTATGACGCCTCTCATAAAAGAAAAGAGAGGCCAAGCTTCCGATTGAGTATTAACCATTTTTTCTCTCATAAAGGAAGAAAATAATTCAACCGATATCGGTATCTCCGCCAAATTAGCCGTCCTTTTTTTATTTGTCTTAAGATCTCTATACTCAAAGGGGGGCAAAATAATCCTAACATTCTTTAAGTCATTTTCAAGCTCCAGGGCGGCATCAAAGGCCGCCGCAAACAGATCTCCCAAAAAGAAGAAAGGTATATTTCTGGTTCCTGCCTGTAGTATGTCCTCCGGCGGGACAAGAGCTTCATCGTCTGAGGTATTTTTAGCAAAAAAGTCCGTGGATGTAGCATTTTTCGGGATAGGCTTAGCATCTAAAGGTGGGTAGATTTTAACCGTTTTGGTTACTTCCTTTACTTCGCCATCAACTAGTTCTTCTGTGGTTATTTTGACATCTTCCGGCGGGCCCAGCGTAACACAGTAGATGTTTGTTTTCCTTTTGGACTTATCCTTCGGGAACATTAAGCGGTTAAGAAGAGATTTGTACGACTCAATTTTTGCCTGTTTAATTTTATCTGCTCTCGTTTTTTTTAATTCTTCAACGATCTTTTCCGAATCCACCTCCAGGGCAGTATTCGCGCCTACGGACAAGGAAGTTCCACCCTCAGAGGAGAACGCGGCCAGGATGGGATCGATCTCTTCCTTGATTGCGAGAACATCAGGGGAAGTCATTACATCTGATTTTGGATCATTCCCGGCCAACTCAAAATAGGGCTTAAGAGTTATAGTTACTCTTACTGAACCATCCTCTTTGATGTCAAAATCATGGTCAATGAGACCTAAATCCAGAATTTCAGTCATATTTTTTAAAGCATCATTGAGGCCCTTACGTTTATCATCGATAACCGAGCCGCCAGAGTCCGACCCCCACCCAGCCGCTATTTTAGTTCTATAAAATTCAGGGTTATTGCTTCTTGGGTTCTCTTCGGGGCCAAGTTCTTTTGGTTGCCTTACAATAAGGTCAATAAACCTATAATCTCTTTGCGCACCCTTAGAGTCCACACCTGCCCTTTCTTTAAGAAGCTCATTAAAATTCTGCGCGTATATCACTAAAGTTGCCTCAAGGTCTTTCCAAGCCATGAATGGATTATCACCAATATATTTCCAAGTAAAAGATTCTATACCAACTCCTATGCCCCGCTGGAGGCTGCTTTCGAGCATTGACTGTAGATCTGTGGTCGGGTCGATAAAGTTAGGAAATTTCATTTCTAACTCTCCTCCTGAAGGGTATTGCTTAAAAATCCTAATAAATGGTATCATTTGCGATAATTCGTGTGTCTTCGCATCAAGAAAAAACTTAACATTATCTTTTAGTGTAAGTTTGCTCACCATTGTTGCCGGGTCGCCTGAGAGCATGTGTATATTGTCACCCAGGCGGTGCCCATCTGGGATTTGTTCATTTATGTAGCTCGTATTTCTCAGAAGCCAGCACTGATCATAGGTGTCTTCGGGACAGTCCCCGACCTCTTCTTCATCTTCCTCGCCAGGAGGCTTGGTGGCCATGATGGCTTCATACGCATCCTTGCCCTGCTCCGGAGTAAAGGTGCCGGTATAGCCGGGCGTGTCGTCGGCGTTGTCGGGGGCCTTAAGGATCGTCAGTACATCGGACTCAGGATCATGAGAATAGTCATAAGGCCCATCAGACCAAGTTACGGTAGGGTCAGTCGTCGCGGCGGTGGTTGGGGCGTCTGGTTGGTCGGCTGTGGGCTGGGAGGTTATTGGGTCGGACATCTTTTAAACTCCGTAGTAACTTAAAACCCTTTCGAGGGGCAATGGCACATATATTAAATCGCCATAATTAACGTGCGCCTCGGTTGGTTTTTTGTTGTACCAAGCTATAACCCACCAAAGGGCGGGGTCGCCATAAAAATATTGTGCTAATTTGTAATATCTGTCTCCTTCCGACCAAACATGAGGCATTCTTTCTAATGATTTAATCTGCGCTTTCGTTAGGCGTCTGTATTTGGGCAGAGCATATTGGCGTATAAACTGCTTGCCCTTGTCTTCGAGAATTTCCTCATAAATAGGATCTTTGTTTCTTATTATTTTATTTCTTCTATATCTCATGACTTATTCTCCATCCAAGACTTGATCTTCAGCGGCTGAATCCTCTTCGCCAGCCACAACCACGCCACCCGGTGACGATAAGGCCCTCCCCCAAGGAAAGTTATTTCCACCCATCCACTGCGGATTGGAGTTGTGCCTCTTTGAGGCGCGGTCGTCCTTCTTCCCTGCCTTAGCTATTTCTTTCTCTGTGGCATTCTCTGCTTTGGCCTTGTCCGTATTCTCGTATTTGAAAGCCCCAGCCGCCTGCCACCCAAGTGGATGCTGATGAAGAACACTGTAGTTTAGGCTCAGGTCTATCACCTTCGGATAAAGCCTCGTATCAGGGTCCAAGAAGCCAGCATCGAGGTTGGGAGTCCAGGTAAGGTTGGTTATAACGCCCAAAAGCCCAGTACGTGCAGCGTCCGCGCCATACGTCTGGTTGCCATCATAAATTAGATTTGAAAACCGAAGCTTAATAAGAGGAGCTTTGGATATGGTGGATGCATTTGTTATATCCTGATATTGCGGGTACAGCATTCGAGCAAGAGTCGAGCATTTGGCCATATTATTTTCTGCGCTGCCCTGGTCCCCTAAGCTGAAAGCTACAACTTCCCACGCTAAAGAAATACTGCGTTCTGTGCCCTGGAAGCTCTGTATCGGATCGTTTCGACCAAGAACCTTCACAGGGGTCCAGTTGGAGGTATACGTTTCGTTATATGTCTTTAGTATTGCCTTAAAATTAACAGAGGTCATAGAGGGCACATGGTAGAACTCAAGCCTCTGGCCCTTGCTCTCCAGTATGTTGCCGGCATCATAAGCGCCGCCATTTGTTATTTTATTTAATAAAGTGTCTCTTCCATTTGCCATTTGTTTCTAGCTCCCTAAAATCCGAGCGCTTCTCCCACAACTTTTCTTATTTGACCATTCAGCAGACTAAAGAAATTTTGCCCATCGATCTTTAATTGAAGGGTTTCTATGCGTATCGGTGTTCCAGCCGGCACGCCTGCCCCCGTTGTTATTGCTGCCGCTCCGGCGGTCGCTGCGGCTGCTGGGGCTGCTGCCAAAACAGGTGTTTTTTCAATCTCCGCCTGAACCTCGCGTATCAATTCCAGGGCGGCACGCATCTCTGCGGTCACCTCGTCTTTGAACTCAACAGTGTAGGCGATTGCTTGGTCGCCAAACCCTCGCAGACCACCTGCGGCCTCCTCGCCAAGGAACTTGAAGAACTCTTTATTTTCTTCTGCCATCGGGCCATACACCTGTTCTGACATCTCCAGAGCAAGGTTTTTCATTTCTTCTCGCACGGGAACGAGAAACTCCGTGGCCGCGACCGCTGCTTCATCTTTTAAAATCTTGATTTGATCAGCCGTGGTCCTACCGAACTCTGTTGCCGATTCTAACTCCTTAAGGCTCGATGAAGCGTTCGTCGCGTTTTCAGCGAACTCCCGGCCAGACTCCGACATCAACTTATTAAAGTCAAGAACGGACATACTTAGGTTTTTGGCCATAGATTGTCTGAAGAACTTCGCCTGGATGGGCCCCATGGCAGCTATTTTTTCTTGGGTGTAGCCGGCGGCTTCAACTGCATCTCTAATCTTCATTAGTTTCTCTGTATCATCCACCGTCATCATCATGTCAATGGTGTCGAGATATGTACCACCTAAAAGCGCATTTAGCGATTGTACTTGGTCCGCTGCGCCCGTAAAGGTATCAAATTTACCCACCACGCCCAGCATACCTTCCATTGACACCCCAGAGTTCCTAGACTCAGCGGCCAACCTTCTAAAATGATGAACACCTTGATCTCCAAAAAGAGCAAATCTCTCAGAGTTGGAGGTAAATTGCTGATTTAACTCATTAGCTTCCATGCCCATCTCGGCTGCCATAGCAACCATGTTTGGAAACACTTTCAGAGCAGCTTCGTCGGTCATCCCCATGCCCCTGGTCATATTTTCAAAGTTCTGGGCGGTGCCGTTTTGCTGTACACCAAATTTCTCTAGAATTATCATGGTGTCAATTAGTGCGCTCTGTTGGTCACTGTTTTTTCTTGTAAACTCGGTTGTGCCCCTCAGTGCAGCTTGATGTGCTGCGGTGGAGTCTTCCATGGATGCACCAAACTGAAGATTTCTTCTATACCCCTCAAGTAGGCTATCATTATATTTGCCCATTTGTCCGGTAAGTTTATTAAAGCCAGCCTGTTGCTCCTCAGCTATTACGCTTAATTCAAGGGATCTATCGGCCACTTCGAGCAAGTGCCTGACCATCTGACCCATAACACCGTTCATCCCTTCGAGGGCGCGAGTGTCACTAGCAAAGTTTGTAAATGCTGATCTGTAATCGCCCATGCCCGCAAGTGCCTTGCCCAACTCGACCGTGGCTCCTGCTGCGTCTTTGATAGTGCGAACAGATTTATCGTCTACCATTAGTCTTGTGGCGTCGGCCTCAGAAATACCCTTCTCTTTCAGTGCTTCTAATACATCTTTTTTTGTAGGTTTCGCCATTATCTAGACCTCACTCTAAGGGCCATTTGGCCTCAAGGACTCGCTCAAGATCACTAATCTTGACTTTCAACTCGGCTTTCGTTTTTGTAGCCATAAGAGAGTCTTCACCCTGCTGCTCTACGGCTTCCAGATATTTCTTTTCAGCGGCCATAACCAAAGCAAACTTGGCTATTTGGTTTTTTGTGCCTTTAATTTTAATTTTATCAAGGGCCACGCCCTCACCAATCATGGCCTCCACAAGAATAGAGCGTATACCACCCTCAAATTGAGCCCCATTGGGATTACTTAAATCAACATACATAGATATACTCCCTTTGCACTATATAATAATTAGTACACAGCCGCAAAATAGCATACAAACTTTCTATTTGCGGCTCATGTGCTGTGTGGCCGGATAAGACGTTTGTGGGGTGGAGCTTTGTGCTTTTTTCTTAGCTTCGGCCTCCATTTCCTTTTCCTTTACTAATCTTTTTATAAACCATCTTCTAATCTGTGTTGGAAGAGAATATGCCTCGTGAAAATTCCAGTTCCCGTGGTATTTAAGCATAAAGAATTCTTCGTAAAGAACCTCGGAATACTTATAGCCTAGGCCAAAAAAAGTCACTGGTAAGTGGCACCTCCATGGCCACTCGATGGTTACAATGAGAACAAGAAAATTCTTGTGTTAGATCAACATTTGGCACAATCTTGCCGTATAATGCACGAAGGAACCTGGAGTCCATAACCGGCATTCGCTCTACAAATTTTTCAATGTCTCCCCTTAATGTGGACCCGTTAATGGAAGCTATAATTATCTTCAGCCTATCTGTTAACGAGGTCTCCGGGAGGTTATTATCCCTCTTACTAGTGTTGAGCTTGGTCAAATATTTCTCATCCTTGCCATCCAAAAGTCGAACCTCGACTCTAACCTTAGACACCGGAAGCTCTAACATAAAAGTGTTGTGATCGGTATGTTCAATACTGTCGCGGTTTAAATCATCCACGGATGTATTTTTTGATTTACTTAAATCAAATGAATGTTCAGATTTAGTGTTACATTCGGGACACATAACACTCACAAGATACTCCTCTCCAAAGCCCGTTATTCTTGCTGCAACCATAAGTGCATTTTTGTCCCCGATCAACATTTCAGAAGGGTTTATAGTTTTATCAACAAGAAGACTCTGAAGCATTCTCTCTATTGCGACGCCTTTCTGCAAAAGACTAATAGAAGACAGAATGTCCTCTTCTTTGGCAGTCATATATTTTATTTCAACGCTCTCCACGTTATGAAGCGGGTGCTCTTCTTCATAATACCTTCCCTTAGACGGCAGATCCACAAACACGGTCGGCAAAGTGAAATTAAAGGAATCTGGTTCTTTCTTCGGGGGGGCTAAATCAAGGTTGGGAGCGGAAACTCTCGAACTATTATCTCTAGACAAATATCACCTCAATGAAC
>TARA_R110002110_G_scaffold73486_1_pt1 | contig 11666 bp, 7 predicted proteins | sample TARA_R110002110 | Tara Oceans TARA_R110002110 (sample SAMEA4397330) | marine metagenome | biome: Polar Biome; feature: [SRF] surface water layer (ENVO:00010504); material: water (ENVO:00002006), including particulate matter (ENVO:01000060) such as... | depth 5 m
AACGGCTTTAGCTTTTGCTACGCCCGGTTCGACTCAAATGAGCCCTGCGCAACGATTAGCCGAAGCGGCTACCGAAACTAAATTGTTTGATAAAATAGGGGCTCGAGCACAAAATCAAATGGACTCGGAAAAAGCGGGCAAAGAAGCTCGCCGCACCGAAAAACGCGACCTTGATTTATTGGCGTTTAAAGGCGCTCAAGATCAGTTAGACCGTGAGCTTTCTCAGCCGGGAGTGAGTTTGTTTGACTTTAAAATTATTCCTGACGGTGTAATTAGCATCGACAAAACAACGGGTGCCACCAAGTTAGTATATGAAAACCTCCCTGATCCAAGCCAACGAGGTTTTACGACAATAGGTACGGATATTTTCATGACCGATGCCGAAGCAGGAACGGCCCTTAAAGTTCATGCGGGTGACAAGAACAACGACCTTAAAGTAATGTCTGAAGGCCAATCTCTTGTAAATAGTAAAGGTGAGGTTATATTTAAAGCCGACAAAGATCATGTAAGAGTGGGAGATTATTTAATTGATCCGGAGAACCTTGATGCGGACGGAAACCCGACCGTTGTTTTTAAAGTTCCGGTCAAGCCTTTAGTACAAATTGTCGATAAACAATTAGTTGAATACGACCCACAAACACGTCAAGCTAAAGTTATATTTGGTAACCCGTCTAGTAGTGATATAGACCCTCAAATGATGGTTATGACCGGTCCTGACGGTGTTAAATTAAACTTTGATGCGACAACGGCGCGTGGTGCTCAGTTATATGAAGACGCTGAAAAGAAAAATAAAGAAGCCGGCGTGAATTTATATACATTCGGTTCGGTTCCGGTGGATAAAGCTACTCCCGCAAAAGCTTATAATATTAACGGTACTGTCGTAACAAGCTATGACGGCGGCCGTACATATTTAAACAGTGAAGGTGTGGCGACGGCGATGCCTAGTCCATCCGATAAGGCTAATTTAATTATTCCTCTAAGCGACAATTCGGCTCTTGAGTACATAAATCATGAAAGACAAAAATTAATTGCCGGTGACGCGTATGACGCGTTTATTGAAGCTGATTTAGAAGTTTCAACAGAAGGTTTAGACGCCGACGAGAAGATAATGAGTCGTAGTTTAGAAGATGATGCGTTAAACGCCACGGGCGTTGCGGCTAGGTTAGGGTCGTTTGTAGACAACGTGTTTGGTGGCTTGGGAAATACTCAATTTTTTGCAGAAGATCAAACCTCTAAACAAAAGATGAAATTATTTTTCCAACTGAATAAAACGGCTTTCAGCTCTAACCCACGTAATCCAATAACCGAACAGGCAAGAATACTAGAGTTGTTTCCAAATTATGAGGCGATTTTTGTTAGTCCACGTACTGAAGCTGACAAACTAGTATCGCTTAAAAGGGTTGCTCAAGAAGAATATAAAGACGGTTTAGAGGCTGTTATGGAAGGTCTTCTTACACCGGAAGTACTTAAAAAAACTGTAGATAATAACAAAGATTGGCTAAGATTGTTGCGTCATTTAAGACTTGTAAATGTAGACGCGGGGAATACTCCGGTAGACCGTCAAGGCGATGAAAACGCCGCTATGGAACGCTTAGATAAAAAACTTCGTCAACGTAGGTCCAACTAAAAACCGGTAAAATAATGGATACTGAATTCGGAACGGTAGTAGCTCAACCTGAATCGGAACTTGATAAAAAAGACCGTTTAGACGCGATTGAGCGGGAAAAATCAAACGTTCTAAGTGAAGGTGTTGACACTTCAGCTAGAGGTAATGAACTGTTTGTTCGATTGTCCAAAGAAGACCTTGATTATTTTACTGTAAATTTTCATGATTACAAAGGCGGTGTGAGCAGAGGTGGTGGTGCGGCTAATGCTTTAGCGGAACAAATAGCAACAGAGATTGCAATAGACGATCCTCAATTTAGTTACGATTTGTTAAAAAGTGGTAGAACAACTCTTTGGGACGACGATCCAGAGTCCAAACAACTTTTTCAAAATGGTATGACTGACGAGCAAATTCTCAAACTTCTTGTAAAAGACATGGACGGCAACCGCATTAAAGATAAAAATGCTTTTTCCGGAATGAAAAGAGGAACTGCGCCGGGGTTAGGTATGAGTGGGGGCGCTCGAGTTGGTTTACAGGCCGGATTAGCCTTGCAAGCTCCGATAGCCCCTGTAAGCCCTTTGTCCGTTGCGGCAAAAGTTATTATTCCTACTATTACTACTCTCACTGGTATGTTTTTAGGTGAAAGCGCGGCTACTTCGGCTCAAGACGTTATTCTTGGAGATGAAACTCCTGTTCTTCCTAGTGATAGGGCTTCGGTAGAAGCCGGTAGAACGGGGGCTGTTATTCTATCGTCGGGTTTGTCTCTTCCTTTCGCGATTCCCAAAACCGTTGAGCTTGGTTCTAGTGCTTTTATGGTAAACCTTAATAACATGCGCAAAAAATTAGAGGTTGCGGCCGTTGGCCCGCCCACTAAAGAAGTAGCGGGTAGTCTGTTATATCGACAAGCCATAAACAAAAAAGACGGGTTTGGTGCCAAATTAAAACAACGAAAAACCGCCAGAGGTTTAGATTACACAAAACTAGATTATAAAGACCCTTTTTCAATTCGTTTTAACCGGGGCGCAGAAAACTTTTTAAAAGATTACAGAACAGATGCTACGGGTTCTCTTAAAGGTGCAGGGGCTAATGCGTATAGAGAAGCCAAATTTGCGGCAGGTGCCGGTTTTGGAACAGTGTTGGCGGAAAGAAAAGACCCCGGTAACGAGTTACTTAGAGCAGGTTCTGAAATTGGTTTGGGGACAGCCTCATCCATGATAGGGCTTCCTGTCGCAATTGCCGTTAACCTATACCCCTCTGTAAAACGGGCACTGCAACTTAAAAAAGACAGATTTACGGTAGAAGGTCGAAAACGAAATGAAGTTAGGAAAATATTTGAACTACTGGATGAAACGGGTGAAGACGTACCGGCCCTCGTTAAACTTTTAGAGTCTATGGACCTTGACGAGCTTTTTAAAGATGTCAACGAGACCGCCGGGTTAAAGACGGGTAGTCCGTTATTCATTGCACTCGAAAATTCTTTGACTCAAACGGGGTCGGATATTGGACAAGTACGAAATAAAGCCGCTGAACAATCAAAAAAATTACTTTTAAGTGCCATTAACGAACTTAGTGGTACCGGCAATCCGGATGATTTACAAAGAGCCGCCGGTTTAGCTAGAGAGATTTTTGAGGCGGGGCATATTGAACAAATTTCACAAGTGACCAATAAAGTTTTAAGCGCGTTTGAGCAAGTTAAAGGTACAGATTCAGAAAGTAATATTGAACTGTCTAAACAACTTTATCAGGTCGTTTCAGATTCTTTATGGGCCGCTCGTCAACGTGAAACACAGCTATGGAAATCAATACCTAATGTGACTCAACCTTATGTTATTGACGGCGTCGAAGACAGCGTTCCAATATTTATTAGAGATTACGACAGTTTTTTTACGCAAACAAAAGATTATAACGCTACAGAAAAACTTGAATTAGGTGACATACACCGGTTTGTTGAAAGAAAACGCAAAGAATTTGGTTTAAACGGTGATAAAGATGCCGACGGTAACCTTATAGGCCCCATAGATGGTGCTAGTTTAAGCACTCAAGAGTTAATTGATACACGTAGTAAAGCGCTGGCTTTGCAAAGAAAATTGATGGGAGTGGCGGCACCTGATCGTGAAGCGGCGGCCCGCGCCGGTAAGATAGCTCAAAGTATTTTAGAAACTTTAGAAGACATGCAAGGACTAAACAGAAACGGAATGTTTACGGATAACATTGCCCTATATAATGTTGCTAAAAGTTTTTCACGTAGTGTAAACGACACTTGGACAAGAGCTTTTGGCGGAAAAGTTAAAACAAAAGATGCAACCGGAGCTCAAAAAGTACCTCCGGAGTTGCTTGGTCGCGCTTTGTTTGTTGGTGGTAACGACCCTACGTTTTTACGTTTAGGACAATTAGAAGACATTGGAAAATTCGTAATAAGAGAAGGTGTAGACGAAGGAGAATCCATCTCTAATACAATTAAAGGTGTTACCGTACAATTGTTACGCAACGCTAGAGCGGCTTCGTTTGACCCTCAAACTGGAAAGGTTAGTCGTAAAAAATTAGATACATGGATTACTAATAACGAAGATACTTTAAACATGTACCCGCGCTTACGCGACGACCTTAATAACGCAACTCTTGCCGATGATGCTTTGTCTGAAGCTAACATAAATATAAAATCTCAAAACGACGATTTAAAAAACCAAATTTCTTTTTTGGATGTTATGAAATCAAACGGAGGTCCACAAGGTACGGAAAACCCTACTTCGGCAATAGCTTTAGCCTTGTCTAAGGGTGAAACAAATCCTGTTCAACAGTTAAATCGTATTTTGAAAATGATTGACAGTTCTGGTTTAAAAGGTGCCAAAAAAGAAGAAGCTTTGGCGGGTTTTAAAACGAGTATATTAGAATGGGCCGAAATTAAAGCGGGTGGTTCTGCAAAAACGGTAGATGGTGCAATTCCTTTTTCGTCTGTTAGTTATGCTCGTTCTCTTTTTGACCCTATTCCGGGCTCCAAAGGAAAAATTAGCTTAGTAGAGTACATGGTTGAAAAAGGAGTCATGCCTACAGACCAACGAGACAATTTAAAAATGTTTATGGACAAAATGATAAGACTTGAAGCCGCAAACGCTAATGGAACGTTTGGTGATATAGTTGAGACAATGGGTGCCGTAGGGGATTTGAGCGCAACTATTCTGGGTTCAGGTTTAGCCACGAAAGCGTCTAAAATTACTGGTTTTGGATCAGATGCGGGAAGTATCGCTATATCCGCTCGCGGTGCTAAAATGATGCGAGATTTATTTAATGAACTTCCCGGTAGTGCTAAATTAGATGTCATGACAGAAGTAATGAAAAATCCAAAAATGTTAGCGGGAATGTTACGCAACGTTAAAAGCGATACGGAAAAAGTAAGACTAGCTAAAGTTTTGAGGAAACAATTTGTTGAAGCCGGTCTTTTAAACAGTGTTCGCAGAACGGTCCCTCTAATTATTCAAGACACCGAGGTTGAGGAACCCGTTGCTCCAGTACAAAAACGGCCACAGCCACAACCAGAACAACCCGCACGAGAATTTACCCAACTTCAAGAGCCGATGCCATCTCCCACCCCGGCACCGGCTCCTGTTGCACCGCCCACGGCCCCGTCTTCGGGGCCTGTGGACCGGTCACGATTTGCCGCAATGTTTCCTAATGACATCGCGTCCGGGTTAATTAAACAGGGCATTGGTAGCATGGTGTAAAATGGACCCAATTCTTGAGCATCATTACAAAAACCTAGCCGAAGGTAAGGCGGTGCCAAACGAAGACGGCTCAGTTTCTACCGTCTTTACTGCGCAAGTGGACATAGATGGAAAACCAACTTTAATTCCAACAGTTTGGGATGGTGAAATTATTTCACATGAAGAGGCAACCGAAAAAGCAATAAATTCCGGGGTGACATGGCCTACGGCGGACACGCATCCGGAACTCCGCGAGTACGACAAGAAATTGCATAAAGACATGAAACCCATGTCTAAAGAAGAAGCTTTACAGTTTCTTAAAGTGTTTAAAGCCGGTAAAAAAGACCTTCTTTAAGTAAGCCAAGCCTTGGTGTTTTCGCCAAGGACTTGGCCGGCTAAGTTTATTTTCCCACGCAACGCGGCTAAAATCTTTTCATCAATGGTCCCGGGAGACACCAAATCTATATAAGTTACCGATTTCTTTTGCCCTATCCGGTGCGCACGGTCCTCGGACTGTAGCCTAATCTCCAAATCATAACTGTTACTAAAGTACACGACAGTGTTAGCCGCCGTTAAAGTAATCCCGTATCCGCCGGTTTTAGGCTGTCCAATAAAGAACCGGAGCTCTGAGTCCGGCTTTTGAAACTCTTCTACAATGTTTTGTCGCTCATCTTGTTCCGTAGCTCCATAATAAGTAGCCACAGAGTTAGGGCCAAAACGCTCGCTTAACGCGGTTGCGATGGCTTTGATGTCGTGGGTATACGAGGCCCAAATAATAGCTTTACCCTGCAATTCTTCTGTGATTTCAAGCAGTTCTTTTAAGCGATTACTGGGGAGTAATTCTATTTCACCGTCATCAGGTTGTAAAAACCCGCAACAGATTTGTTGCAATCGCATGATCTGAGTAAGAACACTGGCCGTAGTAGCTAATTCCCCGCTTTCTAATTTAGCTAACGCTAACTTTTGCATCTGGTTATAAACGCGAACTTGCACGTCCGTCAATAGAATATCCCGGCGAATATATAACTTTTCGGGTAAATCAAGGCAGTCTACCTTTAAGACCCTGTTACTAAACTTGTCTAAGTTGACGTTAAGCTCATCTAAACGACGATACCCTGTTATCTCTTGGAAACTACGTTGGCCCATAACCCGTCGTTGTACAATGGAGTAACGGCTTTGAAAGGCATAATAACTATTGAAGCCTAACGCTTTGGGCGTTAAGAATAGGCACTGACTGTATAAGTCCATAGGAGATTTGGTGATCGGACTACCCGTAAGAATGCGCCTATATTTGCTTATCTTGTTCATCGAAACAATGTTCTTTGTCCGCGCCGCTTGACGATTTTTAATGGTAGTAGATTCATCGACTACGACTAAATTGTTAGGGTTTCGGGTCAGAAACAAATACGCCATCTTTGCGGCCCGAGGGGTCGAAAACGCTTCCGTATTCATTACGAATACCTTTAGACTTTCGTCATCGTTGTTTGTAAAATCCTCTAGTTCAGCCTGATACTTCTTTGAGGTACTAGGTGTCCACCGCAATACAGTACGTTCTATACGATCCGGAACATGTGTAGGTATCTCACCTCTAATCCAGTTGTCATAGACGCCTTTCGGGGCTACCACTAAACAGGCGTTTATTTTGTTATCTTCATACAGCATCGACATCGTGTCCAAAGCTACTTTGGTTTTACCCGTACCCATTTCCATTAACAGCGCATAAAAAGGCTTGTCCCATGAGTCGGACAACGCTTGCCGCTGATGTGCGAAAGGCTCAGTTTTAAACTTGTATTCATTTATTTTTAGCATTTAGTTAAATTCCTCTTGACAGTTCACGAGTATAAGATAATATATAGCTTTGTCAAGACCCAACCGGTGTCTTTAATAACGAAGGAGTAAACGCGATGAGCGATGTGTTAGATATGATGGAGGAAGATTTTGAAACGAATCTTGCAACATCGGTAGAGAAACTCGATCAGGAGGGCCTCAATTCTGTGGCCGGTCTGGCTCGAGCTATCCGTGCTAAAGAAGGTACTATCTCGCATCTTGAGGAAGAACTCAAGGCGCATAAGAAAGAACTTTTAAAGTTAACGGATGAAGAAATGCCTGCAATGCTTGCAGAGATAGGTATTTCTAAATTTTCATTAGACGACGGTTATGACGTCGTAGTGAAATCAACTTACGGAGCATCAATCCTAGTCGGCAATCGTCCACAAGCTTTTGAATGGCTACGTGACCAAGGGTACGACGACATCATCAAGAACACCGTTGCATGTCAGTTTGGTCGTGGTGAAGACGACAAGGCGAGTGCATTCGCATCTTTTGCAGAGAAAGAAGGTTTTTACGCAGAGCAGAAGACTGAAGTGCATCCGCAAACCTTGCGGGCGTTTGTAAAAGAACGTGTTGAAGCGGGCGAAGAGTTCCCAATGGAGTTATTTGGGGCATATGTTGGGCAAAGAGCTACAATTAAAAAGGGTAAAATCTAATGGGTGATTCAAAAGCAGTGACGGAAGCTAAAAGCAAAGAACTATCTTTGGACGTGTCTTCATTATTTGAAGAGGACGCCGGGATAGGTATGGATAACATGGGTCAAGAGGACTTAGCACTACCTTTCCTAAAGGTACTGTCCGGCAATGATCCGGTTCTAGATGAGATGGACGATGCGCGTAAGGGTGACATATTGAACACCGTTACTAACGCTTTGTACAAAGGCGGAACAGGTATCAAGGTTATTCCTTGTGCTTATCAGCGCCGATTCATTGAGTGGTCCCCTCGAGGCGAGGGTAGTTCTGCTCCAATCAATATTTACGAGCCCGGACATGAGCGGCCTAAAACGGAGCGATCTCCTGATGACAACAAAGAGTACGTTGTTGGCGGCACTGGATCGTATATTGAAGAAACGCACCAGCATTTTGTTGTGGTGTTAAATGACGACGGGTCCGCTGAAACGGCGTTGATCGCAATGAAGTCCACTCAGTTGAAAAAGTCACGTAAGTGGAACTCAATGATGCAGTCTGTACAGATGCAAGGGAAGAACGGGCCCTTTACGCCACCTCGTTTTAGTCACATTTATCTTCTAAAGACTAACAAAGAAGAGAATAGTAAAGGTAGTTGGCATGGCTGGGAAATGAGCCGTGTAAGCCCTGTAGCCGAGAAAGGTACTTACATTCGTTGTAAGGAATTCGCCGAGAGCATTACTGCCGGTGAAGTAGTTGTCAAGCATGGTGAAGACACTGCAAACAGCGAAAACAGTTCTGTATTTTAAGAACTGTTTGTAAGGGGAGGGGCGGCCAGTGTCGCCCTTTTTTACCAGTTTAGGATATGAAGGCATAATAATGATTGTTATAGATAAATTCATGACCATTTTTGATGGTTTGCAAGAAGCCTACGGAACCTTCAAGATAGAAAATACCGGTGCGAACGGTAAAACTAAGGGAAAAGCGAGATTAGTCCGCGAACCCCGAACCAAATTATTGTGGGAAAATCATTTAAAAGGAAAGACCGGGATTGGAATTATCCCTATCAATGAAGACAACAACTCCAAATGGGGTTGCATCGATGTCGATCAGTACCCTCTAGACCATAAACTCTTAGTCGAAAAAATCAGAAAGTTAAACTTACCTTTAGTTGTGTGCCGTTCTAAATCAGGCGGGGCACATTGTTTCTTGTTTACCCAAGATTGGGTAGAAGCCAAAGATATGCAGAAAGCCCTCCAGTGCATGAGTGCCGCACTAGGATACGGGGAAAGCGAGATTTTTCCAAAGCAGATTAAGTTACATTTAGACAGAGGCGATGTCGGTAACTTTTTAAACCTACCTTACTTTAATGCCGAAGAGGGCTTACGGTACGTCATCCGAGACGACGGGACTTCCGGGACCATCGGGGAGTTTTTTGATTTACACGAAAAATACGCACAGACATTAGAACAAGTACAAGCTTTACAGGTCATGGCCGACAAAGGTAAGTCGTCGTTATTGGCCGACGGACCACCGTGCTTGCAGATACTGTGCGGTAACAAGATATCCGAAGGCGGACGTAACAACGGCTTGTTTAACATTGGTGTCTATCTGCGCAAGGCGTACCCCGATTCTTGGGAGTCCGAAGTCTTGAACTACAACATGCAGTACCTAGTGCCACCCCTACCTCTGAACGAGGTTAACCTTGTTGCCAAGCAGTTGCACCGCAAGGAGTATGCCTACAAATGTAATGATGCCCCTATTAACTCACACTGTAACAAGGAATTGTGCCGAACTCGGAAATACGGCGTCGGAGCGGCCATACAAGGCGCGTCTATCGCGAATCTCCGCAAATATGATTCTACCCCACCGGTGTGGTTTATGGACGTTAACGGCGAGCCCTTGGAGCTAGACACCGAAGGGTTGATGAGTCAACCGGTGTTTCAAAAGGCGTGTATGGAGCAGTTAAACTTCATGCCTCGGTCGGTGCAAAAGCAAACGTGGGAAAGTCGGATCAGTACGTTGCTCACGGACATGAAAGAAAACGAGTCGGCCATCATAGAGGTAGCAGTCGATGCCAGTACAGCGGGTCAGTTCTATGACTATCTTGAAGAGTTTTGCAGATTCCTACAGCAAGCGCAGGATAAGGAAGAAATCTTGCTCCGCCGCCCATGGACCGATGAAGACACCAGCCTTACTTACTTTAGACTTCGTGACTTTGAAAGCTTTTTAACTAAGAACAAATGGTTTGCGTATAAAAGCCACAAGATCGCTCAACGCTTGCGTGACATAAATGGTGAGAGCACTGTGCTGAAGATTAAAGGGAGGGCCGTTAGAGTATGGGCTGTCCCCGCTTTTCAAAGCGCCGATATTGACATTACGACACCAAACTTTGGTGCTCAAAACGAGGTTCCGTTCTAATGAAGTGTACTAAAGAAAGAAATGCCGAGATTTATAGACTGCGCACCGAAGAGCACATGACTCTAGCCGCGATAGGCCGACGTTATGGGGTGACGCGAGAGCGCATCCGTCAAATAGTTAAAAAGATTAAAAACGATGTTTAGAATATTTGGACCGCCCGGGACCGGAAAAACAACCACACTTTTAAACATGGTGGACACTGCGTTAGAATCCGGGATACAGCCCACGGACATAGCCTTCTTAGCCTTTACAAAGAAAGCCGCTACCGAAGCCAAAGAACGTGCCGCCGCAAGATTCAACTTAGATCCTAAACATGATCTGTGCAATTTTCGTACACTCCACAGCTTGGCCCTGACGATGTCAGACATTCGTGGCGATCAGGTTATGCAAGATGAGAACTACCGCGAACTGTCTAAGGTCACCGGCGTCAGTCTCAATGGCTCTAAAGTGTCTAATTTTGACGATGACTTACCCAGCGTTACTAAATCAAGCGACCCCGTCCTTGGTGTCATTAACTTAGCGCGGTTACGTAAGGTCCCGCTACGCGACCAGTACAACGTCAGCCGGTTAGAGGAGTCGTGGAACCTTGTTAATTATGTGGATAGAGTTTTACGTGAGTACAAGGAACGCTTTGGGCTTTATGACTTTACTGACATGTTGTCTGTGTTCGCCGAGCAGGGAGATAGGGTCTGCCCAAGTTTCCGGCTGACATTCCTTGACGAAGCGCAGGATCTTTCACCCCTACAGTGGGACATTGCCCATATGCTGGATAGAAAGTCCGAGCGCATGTACTGCGCAGGGGATGACGACCAAGCCATCTACCGATGGGCCGGTGCAGATGTAGATCAATTTATAAACTTACCCGGTGGTTCAGAAACACTGTCGCAATCTTATCGCGTTCCACGGTCCGTTCACCGTATTGCAGAAGGCGTAGTGAAGCGCATCCACCGACGGTTCCCTAAAAAGTATGAGCCCCGTACCGAAGAAGGCGTTGTCTCACGAATCTCAACCCTAGCCTCGGTAGATATGGCCGAGGGCTCGTGGTTGGTATTATCCCAAGCAGGGTACCTGTTACAGCCCGTTGTAAGCGATCTTCGGGCCAATGGGTATCTGTTTACTTACCGCGGCCACCGGTCCATCTCGGGCCGTATAAGCGATGCGGTAAATGGGTGGGAACACTTGCGTAAAGGAGGTGAAGTCACCGGGGAAGTGGCGCGTAAAATATACGGGTTCATGTCTATCAAGACACACGTCACGCGAGGGTTTAAGAAAGTGCCCGGGGTAGCCGATGAAGAGTTTGTTAATTTAGAGGCGTTGCAGAGTAAACACGGTTTGTTGGTGGATAACGATCTGATATGGCACGAAGCCATGGATAAACTGCCCGAGAACGATAGGGCTTATATTATTGCAATGTTGCGCAGGGGTGAAAAATTTAACAGCGAGCCCCGCATTACAGTGTCCACGATCCACGGGTCAAAGGGTGGT
>TARA_R110002110_G_scaffold13512_6_pt1 | contig 11654 bp, 9 predicted proteins | sample TARA_R110002110 | Tara Oceans TARA_R110002110 (sample SAMEA4397330) | marine metagenome | biome: Polar Biome; feature: [SRF] surface water layer (ENVO:00010504); material: water (ENVO:00002006), including particulate matter (ENVO:01000060) such as... | depth 5 m
CGATAGTGTAAATGCATTTGCCACTAGGAATGATGGTTGGAAAAAAGTTCCTGTTGTTTGGTTGACTCAGGAGAGGGCTTTTCAAGTAAAAAATGATCGCGAAATGAGGGAGTTGGGAACAGAATCTCTTAAGTTTCCTTTAATTTCTGTTGAACGAACGGGAGTTAAGTTTGCGGACATTGGAGATAGAATCATACCAGCACAAATTTTTATGGATAAAGATGGAACTGCAATGGTGGTGTCGAAAAAAGTTAAACAGTCAAAAACGAAAAATTTTGCCAACGCAGATTCTTTAAGGTTATATAAACAGGACAATTTTAAATTTAAAAATAAAAAAGTTGTATATGAATATGTAACAATTCCATTGCCAATTTATCACAGCATGTCTTATAAAATATATTTAAGGGCAGAATATCAACAACAGATGAATGAAATAATAGCTCCGTTTATTATGTATACAAATAATATTAATCAAGTTATGGTTAGTAACAGTGGACATACATACGAAGCTTTTTACGATAGTGATTATGGTATAACAAACAATTTAAGCACTTTAGCGAATAATGAAAAAGTTTATGAGGCTACAATTTCCATGAATGTGCTAGGATATTTAATGGGTGCTGGGAACAATCAGGACGGCCCGCAGGTTAAGAGACATGAAAATTTTGTTGCGGTAAAATTCCCAAGAGAACATGTTATGTTGGGAGATATTAATGATTTTTCAGATGACGGCTATAGGCCATAGTATTTGCATTATTTAAAAACTATTTATTCTAGCATAGTTTAGGAGATTTTAGATGAGTTCCAGAAAGTTTAAATTTATTTCACCCGGCGTTTTTCTAAACGAAATTGACAACTCTCAGCTTCCCAATGAACCCAGAGAATTGGGGCCGCTGATTATTGGTAGAGCACAACGAGGCCCAGCAATGCGCCCAGTTACTGTCGATTCGTTTGCCGAGTTCGTTCAATTATACGGAAATCCAATTCCGGGTGGCGGATCTGATGATATTTGGAGGAATGGAAATGAGACAACTACAACTTATGGCCCCTACGCCTCACAGGCGTGGTTAAAAAATTCATCAACCCTTACCTATCTTAGGCTTTTAGGGTCTAAACACCTAGACGCGACCTCTGCTGGTAAAGCTGGTTGGAAATTGTCAGGTACAATAACTCCTAGTGCAATTGCACGCGGCGCACTTATTCCAGCAGAGCCTAGCTTTTTAGATGGCGGTTCCGCTAATACTGGCAGCGCATGGGGCCTGTTTGTTATTCCAAATCAAATAAGCTCAAGTGTCGCCACCCCAGTCGCAGCAACTGGTTCGTTGGTCGCAACATGGTATGTTGAAGAGGGCGCCGTTGGTCTGGTTGGCACTACGACGAGTGGTAATGCCGTTTCTTCTACTGAAATCGGTATAGGGATGGGGCGCTTAATTGGATCTGATTCAAGTGATAATTTTACTGTTGTGATTTCCGGCGCGTCATCAAACTCTTATGCTGACAGAGTTGTTAACTTTTCACTAAGTGAAACTAGCAATAACTATATTCGTGACGTGTTCAATACTAACCCGACTCTTGTAAATACCACTACAACAGCAACCGGCATGAGGGAAAGATACTGGTTGGGCGAAACGTTTACTAATCAGTTCTTACAAAGAGAGGCCCGCAACGAACTCAGCGGCGCCGGTCATGAACCCACCGCACTTACCTCAACATATCTTGGGGTCATTTTACCATTAGTCTCTGGCTCATCAGCCTCAAACATCGCTCATGGTGCAAGGCAGTTGGCATTTGAAGATGGGTCAACTAGATATAACCCCGCATCCGGATGGGTATTTGGCCAAGATCTGGGAGGCGAGGCCGCTAAAGCGTCGTACCTTTATGGTAACATGACAAAATTGTTCAAGTTTCATGGTCTTGATCACGGCGAATGGGCACAGAACAATTTGAAAATTTCAATTACAAATATTAAATATTCAAAAGATAGTTTTAACAAATATGGCACTTTTGATGTTTTAGTTCGAAGAGCTAAAGACACCGACTCTGCTCCAATTGTTTTAGAAAGATTTAGCAATTGTAATTTAGATCAGAGGTCTTTAGACTTTGTTGCTAGAAAAATTGGAGATCGGTACGTTCAGTTTAATTCAACAACTAGAAGGCTTGAAACGAGAGGGGATTATACCAATAATTCAAAATATCTTAGAGTCGAAATGTACTCTGAGAACCCTGTCAATGAAGAGTTACTACCATTTGGCGCATATGGCCCATTAAAATATAGGGATATCCGTATTACTCCTCACAGGACAACGGGGCCGGCCGCCACCTCGGCTAAGAATAGTGCTTCAAAGTTTGGGAACAACACATTCGCACTTGGCGCTTCTGAATTTGTTTCCGCTAGTCTCGGCGCCGGGGATGTTCTCGATATGCTTGTGATCACCGGCAACATCGCCCAGACCGACGCCTCGTCGCCATCACTCAGATTCGATTTTCCGAAACACGAGCTAAGAATGTCAGCATCGCAAGATGGATTGTCCGACCCAACTGACGCTTATTGGGGTGTTTGGACTGGCAAGACCTCTACAAACGCTAAATTCAACAGGGACTACTACGATTTAAATAGAAATAAGTCAGATGGCATAAGCAACCAATACGAGGTTACTGACCAAACTGAATATCAGTTTGTTTTCAGCTTAGACGAACTTGTCACTGGGTCAGGAACGGCAGAATACTCTTGGGCATCAGGCTCTCGGGTTCTAGGGACAGCGCTGTCTTCAACGTCCAGTGGCAATACTTACAAGACTGTTTTGGATGCTAATCTTAATAAATTTACGATACCGTTGTTTGGTGGCTCCGATGGTCTAGACATCACAGAAAAAGATCCTTTCAGAAACACATTGTTGACAAGCAAGACAGAGACAACAAATTATGCATATAATTCAATTAAAGAGGCAATTGATATTGTTAAAGATCCTGAGTTTGTTCAATACAACTTAGTTTCAATCCCCGGCATTACAAATGAGCAATTAACAACCCACCTCATTGAAACTTGTGAGGCCCGGGCCGATGCTTTGGCAGTAATTGACCTTAAGGGTGATTTTGCGCCAGCACACGAGGGTACGTCTAAATCATATCCAGATGTGAATACTACTATCACAAATCTAAAGAATCGTACAATTAATTCAAGCTATGGTTGTGCCTTCTACCCGTTTGTGCAAGCAAGAGATACTTTGGCGGGGAACGTGGTATATTTGCCAGCATCTGTTGCCGGAGTTGGCGCTATGTCTTACACGGACAGAGTTCGCGCCCCGTGGTTTGCTCCTGCTGGCTTCAACAGAGGCGGCTTGTCTTCGGGTGTTGCTGGTATACCAGTGCTTAACGTCACCCAAAAATTGACGGCCCAAAACCGCGATGATTTATATGACGCAAATATTAATCCAATCGCCAGCTTCCCGAATGAAGGAATTGTAATTTTTGGACAAAAGACACTACAGGTGACTCGTAGTGCTTTAGACAGAATCAATGTTCGAAGATTGTTAATCTTCATTAAGAAGGGCATATCAAATATTGCGTCCAATATTCTGTTTGAGCCGAATACGAGGGCGACGTGGGCTAGATTTATTGGCCAAGCAGAGCCCTTCCTTTCAGATGTCAAAGCTAGGTTCGGCCTAGATGATTATAAACTGGTGTTGGATGAAACAACCACTACACCTGATTTAATTGATCGCAATATCTTGTACGCGAAGGTTTACTTAAAACCAACGAGAGCAATTGAATTTGTAGCAGTTGATTTTATCATTAGCAACACGGGTGCATCTTTTGAGGATTAAAACTATTTATAGAAGATTAGGAGAAATGTAGATGGCCATTAACAAAGCAACACCAATTCCGCCATGGGCATCAGTTAAACTTGAGCCAAAAAGAGCTTTTAAGTTTATTTTGACGCTTGGTGATATTCCAGCATGGGTTGTGACTGATTGCGACCGCCCCAGCCCGGGTTTCACAGGACAAGTAAATCATGAGTTTTTAGGGCACCAGTTTAAATATCCGGGCAAAGTTCAGTGGGGTGACGTTAAAATGACGCTCGTTGAGCCTATTGACCCAGATATTTCAGGTGTTTTTTTAGAGGCTATTGAAAAAGCCGGCTATAATGCGCCTTCGAAGTGGACGGCGGATAACGAAGGCTGGCGCACAACGCTTTCAAAGGAAAAGTTTGTTGATGGAAACTTTGGTGATATTGCAATTAAAGTATTAGACTCCGAGGGCAATGTTATTGAAAGGTGGACATTACGCAATCCATTTATTAATGGAGTAACCTTCTCTAATCTGAGCTACGGCGATAGCAAGATTAATACGATTGCCCTTACCTTTAGTTATGATTATGCTGATTTGTCGATTTTTGAACAGAACCAAAACACAACAGTAGCATAATTATATAGATGGGATCAACTAAAGAAATAAATCGACGGAGTAATTTACGAAACCAAGTTGAGAGAAACGAAAGAACTGGCTTCGTAGGCGACCCATATTTTAATGCTGCAAGAAAGTCCATTCAATCTGGCTTTCGTTTCATATTAAGGATTCGTGGCATACCTTTCGCTTTAGTATCTAATGTTAATCGTCCGAGTCCAGTGCTTGGTGCCACTCAAGAATTTCAACTTTTAAATTGGAAATTTAAATATCCCGCGGGCGCCGTTTCTTGGAACGATATAAGTTTTACTGTGCGGGAAATATACGACAACAGCGTTATCGACTCTATGTCTGGCATTTTGATGAAAAAATATAAATTAGTTGGACATGACAACCCAATGCAAGTTGATCCGGAAAATTTAAAAGATATGAGTAAATCTTCCTTAATGGCTTCGCTTGGAGATGTTAAAATAGATATAATAGATCCTGATGGCGACGTTTATGAACAATGGAGATTGTACGGCGCGTTTGTCAAAAGCATTAGTTTTTCAGAGCTTAACTATACAGGTGCTAATCTTTTGGGCAGCACGATGGCTATAAGCTATGATTGGGCAACATTGACTTACACAAATGACAACAATGTCAGTAAAACTTATTAATAAGAGGCAATAATGAAACAGTTTGAGATGAGTGATCCAAATCACTCTAATGAGTATAATGGTATGACACACTTCGTTGATTTGCCAACGAAGGGATTATTTTATTCTAAAGAGCATCCCTTATATGGTCAAGAAACAATTGAGATTAAGATGTTGACAACCAAAGAAGAGGAGGTTCTTGGCAATCCGTCTTATATTGAAAAGGGTGTTGTATTAGAAAAATTCTTAGAAAGTATAATTATTAATAAAAACGTCAATCATCAAATGTTGCATGATTCAGATCAAATGGCAATTTTATTAGCTTCAAGAATTGAAGCATACGATAAAGATTATCCCGTGGTTATTGAATGTGCTGAGTGTGATGAGGAATTCAATGTGGATGTCGATATTTTAGAAATGTCTAAAAATGTAGTACAGGACGATATGGAAACGACTGGGGCTGGCACATCTATCATAGAATTGCCAAAATCAAAAAAGGTTGTTGAGTTCAAAGTTTTGTTACCTTACGAAGTAAAGTCAATAGAAACAACGGTTGAAAGAATGAAAAAGACTGGTATCAAAACAAGCTTTACTAATGAATTTTATCAGAGGGTGATAGTAAGTATCGATGGCGAAGTCGACGGCGAAAAAGCATCGGCGTTTGTTAAAAACATGTTCCTTAAAGACTCTAGAGCTTTTAGGAGCGCATATGAAAATTCAATTCCAAAAATAAGCACGGAATTTGAATCTGCTTGTTCACACTGCGAACATGTGCAAAAAGGAGGTTTGCCCATTCAGGCGAGCTTTTTTTTCCCTAACCTCTAATTATATGGAGAGCTTATATGAGAATATAATGGTTCTCATTTGGAAGGGTGGTTGGAATTATTCCGATTTATATAAAATGCCGGTTAAAAAGAGAAACTGGATATTTGATAAATTCGCATCATTAACAAAAGAAGTATCAGATTCTCTGGAAGAGGAAGTAAACAGTGGCAACATTTGAAGAACAATTGGCTGAATTTGCTAAAAAAACAGCGGAGTTTGAAGCTGCAAACAAACTTTCACAAGCATTCAGCGCCGGCCTTAAGGAAAATAAAATCGCTGCCTTGGGCTATTTTAGCGAAGTTCAAAAAGCACAGGTTGAAGCGGCCAAAACAATTGGCCTAGATTTCAATCCGGCAGTGGATCGATCTATTAAGCTTTTTGGGGATCTCAACGAGGAGGGTAAAAACCTAGGCGTCACTTTAGAACAGACTAGAAAGGCTGTTTTAGGGGTGGCTCAGACATTTGCTGGAACTGCTGATTCTATGACCGCCGATATGGACAAGATGAATCTTGTAGTTGCCAGACTCGGCAATGTTATTGACAGATCAAAATTAATATCATTCACAAAGAACTTCGCCCTTCAGACCGATCTCTCTGGCGACGGTGCGGCAAAGTTTGGAGAAAAATTAACAAAGCTTGCGGTGGATATGAAGAGACCGCCAGCGACTCTTGTTGAGTTATCTCAATCATTATTAAATACCGGTGTGCTTTTTGGTTCAACCGAAGACAAGATTACTAGGCTTACATACGCTACAGAGAGGTTTGGCAAGTCGATCGGGGCCTCCGGAAAGGAGGTGTCGGGCGTTTTAGGCGGCATGATGATGATTGATCAGCGCCAACAAATGGCTATGCGCTTGGCTCAAATAGGTCAACAAGTGGGTGCCGATATCGATATATCAAAGATTCTAAGTTCGGACCCGGCAGTACAACTACAAGGTGTCAAAGAGGCACTATCTTCGTTTTCAGACGCTAGAAAGGGAATGGCAGTTGGACGCCAACAAGCGATGTTTCTTGCATTGAGGGGCGCAATCCCGGGTCTGCCCGGGCCAGCTTTACAAGCTGCTTTGATGGGCCAAACGCCACCGCCACCTAAAAAAACACCCGGCGAACTAGGGGATTTAAAGGGCTTTTCCAACAAAGAACTTCAAGCATTTGTAACGGCATCGACCAAGTTACAACAACAGGCCATGGCGGCTAGAATGAAGCTTGGAAAACAACAACTTGAATCACTTAACAGCGTGTTAAAATTGAGTACATCAGCCACAAAAGCCAATAGTCGAATGATTAGAAGCATAGAAAGCGGCATGTTGAAGGTTTCTGGTAAAACAATTACGGCAGTCGGTGAGATTACCGAAGGGCTAACAAAGCTTTTAGCATCAGCCGCAAAGGCCATGGCGGATGGCACCTTTGGTGTAACGGAGGCAAAGAAACTTACTAGTGACGCAAAACAACTTTTAAATAAAGCCGGCCCAGTGCTTAGGACCTTTGAAGCTCTTTCCACCCCCGCTACACCCGGCGGTGGTGCAGCCCCCGGCACATAATAACATTTAATGCGTCATAAAAATAAAAACAAGATAATTATAGTATGGCTATTACACTAGGAAATGTTTTAAAAGATGTATTTGGGGGCGGCGGAGGCCTTGGAGACATGTTATTTGGCAGTGCCGGTAACGATCCCACTCTAACAACTGCTTTACCAGCAGAAGCAAATATAAGAAATAAATTAAATTTTGCGAACATAAGGATCCAATTTCCAACAACAGCGGGAAAAACACCATTCAGCAATATATTGTCGTCGCCCACGCTGTCTTTTCCAGCTTACATAACAAGCTTTTCGGACAAATTCAGTCCCAACTTCACTCCTGTTAAAGTATACGGAAGAACTGATGATATCCCCGTTTACCAGGGGACAAGCCGGTCGATCTCAGTTGGTTTGACAATTCCATGTTTTGACGCAGCCGACGCAAATGAGAACATGAAAAAAATTAATCAGTTTATTAAAAATCTTTACCCTTCATACAATGAGTATAAAGGTGATTTAGTTTTGTCAGCGCCGCCTCTAATTAGAGTTAAATTCGCAAACCTTATACTCAATCATGAATTGGGTTTCAAGGGTTTGTTGGGGTATGTTAGTAGTTTCGACTATAGTTTTGCCCCAACAGATGGCTTTCATTTTGATCGAAGCGCAGAGGGAACTACAAATTTGTTTTTTAGATCGTATACTCTTACCTTTTCCTTTAACGTTCTTCACGAGTCTGTCATTGGTTTCAAAAATGGTAACTTTAATTCAAGCGCGGACTATCCATATAGAGTTAAAAACAACTTGTTTAACCCGATTCAGTCTGGTAAAATGAAAGACGACCCAGCCATATCAAAAGATATAAACGAAGCAAAGCTTCTTGTTGGAGGATAAGTTTATGGCGATTTCTAGATATTCTACAACTGACGATCAGGCTTTAACCGACTTGGATTATAAGAAAGTATATTCAGACAAATTTGATAAAAATAAGCGTGAATTTCTTTTAAAGAAGGAAACACTTAATATAAAATATCCTGAATTTGGCGAGATACTTGAATTTGAATATGTCTCATATATTTGGTCTGTCGGTTCTAGCTATTATAAATTATCTGATTTACACTATGGTGATCCTAGGTATTGGTGGGTTATTGCTTGGTTCAATAAAAAACCAACTGAAAGCCATGTGTCCCTTGGAGATATTATACGAATCCCAAAACCAATTGGACAAGTCTTAACGTCATTGGGGTATTAGCTAATGGCAGACTCTAGTTTTGAATTATACCGGCCGGTGTTTACAGTCGGAACACAAAAGGCTGAAAACCTTGAACAAAAATATTTGACTCAAGTTTTGTTGCCACAGATAAGCAATAATAAAAATAAAGCTCTTGGCGACATGTTTAAGGACGAACACATGTACGATAAGAGGGCCAACAGGTCTGATATTAAAGTAATTCCGTTGAATTCAGCTTATGGGTGCGATTTTGAGTCATCTTTAAGATACAGTCGAATAAAGGATAGAAAAGATCATATTCAGTTTATGCAAAACATCAAGCCTGAGCAATTGGCGGTGATGTCCCCATACGTTAGATTTTATGTCGCAGAAGACGATCCTCAAAATAGAAAAGATGTTTATAAAAATGCGGTACCAATTTCTTTTGATAAAAGTTTTGATTTAAATTTTCTTGTTAATAACACCAACAACTCATCGAGAGGAGAGGGCGCCGGAATCAAAAGTGTTAGTGTTAGCCGAACATACAATAAGACGGCTGAATTTGATCCAATTTATATTAATGCTAGCTTTTTCTTTTCATCATATAATGTTTTTATTAATAAGCCCGCAATTGATAGATCTTCATCTTTTTTTGCGATTAAGCAGCTTTCTAATTGGATATCGGGAGTTGAAAATCTTACTTACAAGGAATTAATACGATTCCCAGTGGGGAAGAAGTGGAGGCTTTTATTAGAATATGGCTGGAGTGTTTCGGACGGTGTTTCCGACGATATTATTTCTAGAAAAGAAAAGAAAATAATTAACAAATTTGAAAAAGTTTTTTATTGGATTAAGCCACTAGAACACACTTTAGACTTTAGCGAGGATGGTAGTTTTACTATGAATGTGAAGTATACTTGTGCCCCATATGAAAACTTATCAGACACAACAGACTTTAAAAACAACCTCTTCAATGACGAAAGACTAACGAAATTAGCTTTGGATGACACCGGAGACACAGTGGACGTTGCAGATCCCAAGAGAATAAAACGTTTGCAAAAAGAAATAAAGGACTTGATTGAAATTAGAGATAATCCGAAGACAGCCAAGGTCTTTAAGAAAAAGGCCGAAAAGGACCGCCTCGTGGCCCAAAGAAAACTAAATCAAGCTCGTGAATTTTATCCTGCCGCATTTATTTCTGCACTTCGCGGCAGGCGTCAAATATATAAACTACTTCAAGAAAGCACGTCGTTAATTCCCGGCATATCAGGCCCAGATGAAAAAGTCGTTTCGGTTTCTCAAATAACAAACCCGATACCGGGCGGCGCGGCAACTGGAAAAGATAAGACAATAATATCCAGAAAGGAATATTCTGTAAAGCATTTTGCCAAACAATTAAAGGCCGCGGCAACCCGCGAAAAAGAAAAGTTGCCCATGTGGCTAAATGAAGATCTTAACAAAAATGCCAACAAAAATATTTCTAACATTTTATCGAAAGTCTTTTCAACGGATGCCAAGAGTGCCGGCAGGACTGGCAAAGAATTATTTCAAAACCCGAAACACCCCAAGGCAGTTTATACAAAAAAAGTTGTTCATACAAGCTATATCACAGAACCAAAAACTGAATATTATAAAGACGGGAAAAAAATAACTAATAAAAAACAGATAAAGCAACTTAATGAGACGTGGAAGGATGTCTATTCTCCAAAAAACATATCGTGCGAGTTTGTCTTGTTTAGAGACGTTGTGTCTATGATTTATGAGTGGTCGAAGATCATGATCAAGGACAAAAGCCTAGTTCCTACCAATATGCCCTATTGTATATTAGGGAATGTGGCAGCGCCCCTTCCAAATGGAGACAAATATTGGTGTAATGTTGGTGATATTCCTATTACAATAAAAACTTTAAAATCATCGATGATGAATTTTTTTAGAACATCCCCCAGCGGATCAGTAAAAGACATATTACACTATATGATACAAGTAGTTATACCAACAATCATGACGGAGAGCAACACACGCTCAAGTTTACCAACGATTTCTTTTCCATATTTTAATTTTGATAGTGTAGGCTTTAAAAAACAGTTGAGCAAAACAGGCGATAAGGCACTATATAACCGACTCGCCCGGGGTGACAAAGAGGCGATAGAAGAATTCGCAGAGAAGTTTTTCGATGAATCAAAAATGCAGTCATCTGGTGGTTGTATTTTTATTGGTCAGACTGCCAGCTTACAATTTGAAAACTCTAAATTGTTTTTAAGCAAAAATATAGATGTCTTTAGAAGATCTTATTTTACTAACGATCAAGATCTTCTATCTAGCGGCGTTGCAAAATTAATAATTGGATCAGCCAGCGGCCCTCTCATTAATTTAAATTTTGGTTCAAACAGCGACGCTGCGATGAGAAACCTCAATCATGCAAATGCGGAGGCAGCAGCAGGGGGCCGGCCCAAAACAATTTCTTCAAACTTTCAATATTCTTTGAATGCTACTCTCTTTGGAAATAGAATTTTTGAGTTTACCAATCTTGTGTTGATACCCAGTTATTCTATTGGTGCATCCAACCCGGCTATACCGAACCGGACCTTGACCCCAGCAGAACAAAACAGGCTCAGAGGTCAAATTGAGACAAGTGACTTTGAGATAGGCGGCTTATACACCATTGATAGTGTTACAGACAGTTTGGATTTGTCAGCCGGGAGTTATAGAAAATCGGTTTCTGGAAAAACTTTAATGAGAGAGTCTAAAATTCTTATAGAGCTACTAAATGATTTAAAGAGTTCTAAAAAAATAGTTCCTACCGCGGAACCACAAGTTGATTTGGCTAAATATATTTATGACAATGAAGAGCAAATTCTCAACATGGGGGGCATTGATTTATATGAAATCGATTAATCTTCAAGATATGCCACACGAGGAATCGAAGGTGCCCGATAACGAGGGAGTCTATTCTGATAAAACCTCTCTCAACGCAGGCCACCGCCATGTATATTTTGTAGATGAAAGTGGTAACGGCGAGGCTTTAATGGCCTATAGCCCAAAGAATCCGTTTATTAAA
>TARA_R110002110_G_scaffold350986_3_pt1 | contig 11651 bp, 10 predicted proteins | sample TARA_R110002110 | Tara Oceans TARA_R110002110 (sample SAMEA4397330) | marine metagenome | biome: Polar Biome; feature: [SRF] surface water layer (ENVO:00010504); material: water (ENVO:00002006), including particulate matter (ENVO:01000060) such as... | depth 5 m
CCAGAGCCCGAGGGTCACTGGCTTGAACGTTTGGATTCCGATCAACGGGCGACAGCGCGGGCTCACGAAGGCGTCGCCCAACGAAACGCGCACCCCGGGTGACGTTCTTGCGAGTCTGATTGCCAAGCAGACACAGTTGGCAAGCGTCGATGAGAAGCCGGACGAGAACGCGATCGAGTTGTCGACCATCCATGGCGCAAAGGGCCGTGAATGGGCATCGGTCATCCTGGTTGGAGCGGAGGACGACCAGCTCCCGCATCGAAGAACGCTTGAGGAAGCGGACGGGCCAGACGCTGAGGCGGCCGCTCTCGAGGACGAACGACGGTTGGCGTACGTGGCGATCACGCGGGCCTCCGAACGCTTCGAGGCAATCGCCGTGGCCGGACATGAATCGCGATTCCTCATGGAAGCGGGGCTCATGGGCCAACCGGCTTCAAACCTGCCGTCGGGAGGACCAACCGTGGCAAGTCGCCATGGCAGTGCAATCATTCATGACGTTTCACAGGCACCCTCCAATGTCGCCCCCCGGTTTGCGAAGGCAACGTCGCCCACGAAGGCTGGCCATGCTCGACCGCCAGCGACGGGGGCAAAGCCGAAGGTGTTCGCGGCGAAATTCGCCGGTCAGTGCCCGCTGTGTTCGAGACCGATCAATGTCGGTGCGTCGATTGGCAAAGCAAAGCTGGGATACGTGCACGAACGTTGCCTCGGCGCGTGAGCTTTGCGAATTGGACCGAGTTTTGACGGCAGAGTTCCGGGGGGGGCAAACCGACATTCAAGCGCACGGCAATCCGCCCGAGATCACTCCGTGCGGACGGTCCAGGTGGTGCTGAGGCGTGCCTGCGCGTAGATCGCATCCGCGGTTGCTTGGTCGAGGGTGGTGGGCAGAGAAGAGAGCCACCGGATGAGTCGGCGGCGAGTGGTGACGTGCACATCCGCGGGCCGCGATTTGACGGTGAAGTCGTCGAGGTCGACGAAGACGATCACCGGTTGCGCAGCGACATCGAAGCCACAGCTCGACGTCAGCAGTCGGGACGCTCGCTTGGCTTCGTGGCGAGAGTTCCGGAGGTAGTCGGTGCGATTCCCGTTCACGAGGAGAGCACGATCAGCCACCCACGCTTTGCCACGTGGGTGACGTTTGGTGTTGAGCGTGAAAACTCCTGCGGGTCCGATCACGATGTGATCGATGTCGCTGCCGCGGTCTCCAACCTCCACCGAATGCAAGACCTTCCATGACGCTGCGAGCTTGCTGAGCTCCTTGGCGACCTTCTCCTCGCCGCGCGCACCGACGCGCCAGCTCCGCTCCTCGGTCTTCACCCCGAGCACCCGCGCAACGAAGTTGAGGACCGGTGCCTGTGCGTTGATTTCGTCGCGTCGTGCCTGAGCCTCAGCTCCCGCCGTATTCGAAGCAAGATCGCGCGGTTCAGCCTCGAGTGGGCTGGGTGGGGCCAATGGTTGTGATGGGCTTGCGAGCGGAACCTCGTTCGATGGTTCGGCAGGCTCGGGCGGCTGTTGACCGATCATCCATCGTTGTCGGCACGCTTCGAGTGCCGTTGTGAACGTCTCGTCGGCAGCAGTGATCGTGCCCGCCTTCAGGTCAACATGGCCGATGCCGACGCCGTCGGAGGTCTTGAGGTAAACCCGGTCCTGGCCGTATCGGGTCCAGCGGGTCTCGACGAGTTGGTCCACATGCAGCTATCGGCCCGCTGCTTGTTCGACATGACTGGTTTCCCGGCGGGCGCGATCAGATTGATCTCGTCACTGAGTGGGCGACCGATCGATACGGCCGAGCTGCCGGGCTTGTGATCACCGTTTCTCAGAATTTCCACAGGCTCAGGCAATTCGTCGTGGAGTCTTCGCCAGTCGTGGAAAACTTGTGGGCGTTTCCGGTTCAATCGGACCGAAAATATTCGGCTGACTCTGACCAGGAACAGATTTGCAGGACAGCAACGGCGACACTGCCATGTCGAAGCCTGGGCGAAGTAGAGCATCCCCCACATTTCGATGGGAGCGTGCACCAGGCGATGCCTAACAGCGCCAAGGATGCTGGCGGCCAGAGTTCCCGATGGGAGAATGGCAGCGCATGGGTGATGATTTGACACACGCTGAATTGACCGAACGTCCGGACGTGGTCGAATCGCCACCCGTCTGGTGGGTGAATCAGGGCAAAACGTACGACGAAGAGCGCGATGGTGGCTACATCTGGGCGCCGCAAAGGACGAAGGCCGGCATCTCGGCGGGCCACCATGTCGCAGTTCGAGACGTACGAATCGGTGATCGCGTGATCCACTACTCGAAGGGGCACATACGTGCCGTCGGAGTTGCCGAGTCGGATGGCGTTGAAGGTCTCAAACCATCGGAGCTGGCAGATGAGCCCTGGCAGGCGGAGGGCTATACCGCTCAGATCGGTTACCAGGAACTTGAGACCCCGATCCAATTGAACGAACTTGACCTTGAGCAACGTGAGGGAGTTGGCCCGTTCACCTCGGCGGGTGGGGTACAGCAGGGCTACCTCTATCCAGTGCCGCCGAAGCTCGGCGGATACCTCGCCGACGTACTCGGCGGAGCCGCCACGGTCGCACGGCCAACAGGCAAGCTCTGGGTTGTCTACGTCGGCGTGCAGTCGATGGCGAATCTCAATCATTCAATGCCGAACGGCAAGTGGGGCTGGAAGCAGAAGCAGAACTACTACGACCAGTTCGAACCGGGCGACACGATCGCATTCTCTGTGGGGTACACGGGCGGCAGCCCACGCGTCGATCTCGAGGACTTTCGGAAGGCGAGCTTCGAGGACCTCGTATTCTGCCGCGTGACGTCGAACCTGGTCGAAGAAGTGGAGCCCTACTGGCCTGACGAGGCCGAATCAGTTGTGTATCCGCACCGGATCGAGGTCGAGCGCGTTGAGTCGCTTGGTGTGATCGACATCGCCTCGCTCGACGAACGGTACGGCGGCCCCGTTGCCGATTCGTTCCGCCGTTCCGCAATCAACCAGAGTCGAGCGATCCTCGTTGAGGGCGTGACCGTCGTAGATCAGAAGCCCAGGTCCCGATCGAACAAGGAGGTAGTCAAAGTGAAACCAGCCCCATTCGCCGAGGTCGTCGAGTCGTTTGCTCAGGCCGCAATGGAATCTGGGCTCGACTACGGAAACCGCCACGATCAACTCGTTGGCTCGTTCATCACCGCCCTGGCAACGAAGCCGTTCGTCATCCTGACCGGGCTCTCTGGATCAGGCAAGACGAGGCTTGCGCTCGCGTTCGGCCAGTGGCTGGGGGTCGATTCGGTCCAGGTGGTCCCGGTCCGTCCGGACTGGACGAGCCCCGACTCTCTTCTCGGCTACGAGGATGCTCTCGCTGCGACGTCGGCGGACGGGAAGCAGCGTTGGATCGTGCCGAAGACGCTTGAGTTCATCCTTCGTGCGGCAGCGAGCCCGACTCGGCCGTTCGTACTTGTCCTCGACGAGATGAACCTCGCTCATGTCGAGCGCTACTTCGCTGACGTCCTCTCCGGGATGGAGTCTGGCCAACGTGTCGTGCCAGATCTGGAGCTGGGCGACGACGGTGAGTATCGCGCACGATCCGGCACCAATGATCTGGTACATCTCCCAGACAACTTGTTCATTGTTGGCACCGTCAACGTCGATGAGACGACCTACATGTTCTCGCCGAAAGTGTTGGATCGGGCGAACACCTTCGAGTTCCGTGTTTTGTCTTCTGATCTTGGCGGAGCCGGGTCGCTCTTGGACGTAGAACCAGGATCACGGGACCTCGCAGCTGGTTTCCTCGAGGCCGCTCGACTGGCGCCTTCGGCATCGGCGGAAGACCACACGTTTGGTGCCCGCCTCCGGGGGCTTCACGAATTGCTGTCGAAGCACGACCGAGAATTTGGGCATCGGACGTACCACGAGGCGATTCGGTTCGCTCGCCGATTCCGTGAGATCGATTCGGACACGACCGTCGCACTCGACCTCCAGGTCCTCCAGAAGGTGCTGCCCCGACTGCACGGCAGCCGGCGCGAACTCACCGAGGTACTCAACGATCTCGGCCGTTGGTGCTTCCACGGCTCCGATTCAGAGGCGTCGCAGACGTTTGACACCGCGGCGACTGAGCCTTCTGGAGCCAAATTGCCGGCGAGCTACGAAAAGCTGCACCGGATGGCCAAGCGCCTACGCGACCGCCACTTCGTGAGCTTCGCCGAGTGACGACACTTGCGATCCTGGCGCTTCGCGACGACGAAGGAGAGCAGTTCGGATCACTGACGTTGCGGTGCCTTCCACGAGCCGAAGACTGGCAGGGAATCGACACGCTGGAGGATCGGCGTGGCGGACCGCTGGACAATCTCCCGGGTGCGTCTGTTCGTTGCTTGGAGGAGACCTCATACGACTACTACATCGAGTTGAACGAAGGGAGCGTCACGGCCGTCGAGCCGCAAGAGCTACTCAGCGAGTCAGCAGACGGTATGCACCGAGGGCGGCTGCAGGCGGGTCGCTCGACCGGGACGGTGCGTGTGGCGGTTCACTCAAGCTCCGGGAAGCGAGGTTGGTGCGACCTCGAAGTCAGATCGCGCAAGCTCGACTATGAGTCTGAGTTCCAGCACATGTTGCTGCGACTTGCCGAAGAAGGCGCCGAGCTTCTGCAGTCCGCTTTCGCATCCAGCTCCCAATCTGCGTTCGCAGCGGACCAGGACACAGCTGCAGAAACGCTGTATCAGCGCTTCGCGTTCGTTCAGTCGTTCATCGAGTCGGAGCTGTTTGCCGAAGCGCTCGAGGTCATTCGGCATCGTCCGCACTCCGCCTTACTCGAGCGAAATGAGCTGGTCGACCCGTCGCGGGGTTGTCGACCCGGGCCGTCACTTGCCCGCCAACTCACTGGCCCGGGTGAACGGATTGCCGCGCTGCACACCCGTACCAAGCTGAGATCGCTGCCACGCGAGGTGGAGCGCGTCATCCACGAGGAGTCGTTCGACACGGTGCCCAACCAGTTCGTTCGCTTTGCACTCGAAGAGTGGATCGGACTGGCCGAAAGGATTGCGCAGTTGCTGACTGGCACGAGCGCAGCGGACTCACGCGGCCGGCAAGAGGCCACTTACGTTGCCGAACGGCTTCAGCTCGCGCTCCTGACCCCGGCGATTGTTGAAGCCGGCCCCCTCACCCGTTTTCCCAGCTCCAACACGGTGCTGACCGGTCGAGCCGGATATCGAGAGTTGTTCCGGTCGTATCTCCTCGCCGACATAGCGGCGTCGATCGACTTCGAAGGATCCGACGATCTCTTCTCGGCAGGGCAGCGCGATGTAGCGGCGCTCTACGAGTACTGGGTCTTCCTCGAACTCGCACGGATCGTCGAGGAGCTCGGGTTCGTGGTCGACCGGGGCCCGCTGCTGGAAGTGTCGAAGAATGGCATGAGTCTGAATCTTCGGCGCGGGACCGAGTGCCAGCTTGAGGCTCGAGGGGAGCGGCACGGCCGACGTGTGACGCTCGAGCTCTGGTTCAACCGAACATTTGCTCCAGCGAAGGGTGACAGCTGGACCGTCGCAATGCGGCCGGATTGCTCCATCCTGATTCGACCCGAAGACCTTCACGGCGTCGGCGAATCGACCTGGCTTCACTTTGATGCGAAGTACCGGATCGAGGCGTACACGACCCTGTTTGGTGCCGATGCTGACGACATCGACGATGACGACGACGGCAGCAAGAAGCAACCGAGCGGGCTGGGGCGCGCCAAGCGAGACGATCTCCGCAAGATGCATGCCTATCGAGATGCGATCCAACGAACAAGCGGCGCCTACGTGCTGTACCCAGGAGGTGACGGCGACGCGAAGGACGCGCACCGGACCTACCACGAGATACTCCCCGGGCTCGGAGCGTTCGTGCTTCGACCGACAGAGTCCGGACAGGCGAGCACAGCTTCATCTGGTGTGTTACATAACTTCCTCAATGACGTCATCTCCCACACGGCCCGACAGGGGAGCGGCCGAGAGCGCGCCGGGTACTGGGAACGACGATCGTTCTCCGAGGCTGAGGCGAAGCCGGCCACAACCTCGTACGACCCTCAACTGCGGAAGCCGCCAGCAGACACAGCGGTGTTACTCGGATTTGCTAAGAGCGACGCCCATAGAGAGTGGATCGAATCGAGCCTTCTCTACAACCTGCGAGGCGATCCGTCCCGGAACGGAAGTGTTGCCCTCGACGGTCCGCAGCTCCGCGCCGATGTGATCGTTCTCTACGGGACAGATGACACGGTCACCGTCTATCGCTCAACCGGTGCGCTGTTTCTCCGGAGTGCAGACGAACTGCGTGCCGGTGGCTACCCGAGCCCCCGAGGCAGCAACTACTTGTGCGTGGAGCTTGGTGAGCAGATTGATCTGGACATTGATCCAGATCACGTGCGTGAACTGGCCGGCCACTCGGCGGCACCAGCCGTGTGTACGTGGCTTGACCTCGTCGGCGATGTTGCTGCCGGCCAACTGCCAGACTGAGTTGCATGGATTTGGTTGACGTCAGCAAGCTTGCATCGGTACTGCGAGAGTTCGCCGAGGAACGTGAATGGACGCAATTCCATACCCCAAAAAACCTGGCAATGGCATTGGGTGGTGAAGCGGGCGAGTTGGTGGCCGTGCTGCAGTGGCTGACCAACGAGCAGGTAGCGAACGCCTTGTCGGCGGATGGTCAAGTACGCCGGGAGCTCACCGACGAGATTGCGGACGTTCTGATCTACCTCGTTCGGCTGGCGGACGTCGCAGGGATCGATCTCGATGCAGCAGTGGATTCGAAGCTCAAACGAAACGCGGAGCGTTATCCGGCTGATGAGGTTCGGGGGTTGGCAGCGAGGCGCACTTGAGATTCCTCAGCCGTGAGGAATCGACGGTGTCTAGTGATGAGGCGGGCCGCGCTTCAAGGCAGGGCAAGTGCCTGGCTGGTACCAGCTGTTCCGGGCACGTTGTAGGCGCGGATGCCGATTCGCTATGTGCCTCGATCTGCACGGTTCCACTACTGCTTGTCCTTGCTACGCCATCCGGCGGCCGTGGGCAAGATCGTGTTTGACCAGGGACAACGCGACGACGTGATCGCAGGACACCAGGGCCATTCCTGGTTCGCTGCACTGATCCTCGAGGCGGTCGAGAACGCTCTCGTGAACACTTGCGACGTTGTTGTAGGTCGTGCACACCATTCAGATGTCCATTTGCTCGACCACGTCGTCCGCAATGGCGTCCCAGCCATCTTGGTCTGACTCGGCTGCCGGCGGTGCTGGATCCGGGCGCAGGATGACTTCCACAGCCCAGAACCCGGCGATCTCGGCGCCTCGCAGCACGAGTTGCTCGGGAACATCGTTGTAGTCAAACACCTCAGGCGGATCGAAGCTGGATGGCGGGCCGCTGACGATGATCTCTGCTGTTTGACGGTCGAGATGCTGCTACTAAACGGCCATGGTCTTAGCCGGCAGGAGTTGATCCGGTGCGATGTCCATGGTCGTAGCTGCCCACTCAGTCCGGAAGTTTGAGAAGCATCAGCTTTACCTGGATGATGTTCTTGGCGTCGCGTTCGAGGAACGCGAAACACGTGCACGTGAAGCCTGCTTCGTAGGCGGCCCAGAGCGTCGCCGTGTGGCGTTCGGTCATCGTCTTTGTGAGCTGCCCGATGAGGTCTGGCCCGATGAAAACGCCTATTGAGTTATCTGGTGCGCTCCCGAGCGTGGCCACGACGTGTTGACCGCCTGTGGCGCCCAACACTCGTTCCAACGCTTCCTGGTGCTTCTCCTCTTTCGTCACAGACACCGAAGAAACGCGGCTTCCATCCAAGAACGGTGTGCCCTCGACGAATGGCACCCAAGTCTGTGCGTGCAGTGTGATTCCGAGGCTCGGTTTCCCAGGCGTACCGCCGATGATCTCGGCTCGGCAGGTAGCTGGCAGCCCTCGTGCCGCCAGTGAATCAATGAGGCCGTGGGCCGAGCGGGCTTCGTCTCGTGGCAAGTAGCCGACGCGCACGCCTCCCACAAGCACTTTCACGGCGTTCTTGTCGTGTTCGTTGTTTGGCTCCCGCACGATTTGGGCCATCACGAGGCGGTTGGTGGGGCCGACGCCGGGTCGTACTTGGGCAATCTGCTGCAGTTCGTGTTGCCGGTAAGACTCACCGACCACCTCCTGGAGCCCGCCCCAAGCAATGGTCGGCCAAGCCAGCCAGCTTGCACCGCCCATAGGTCCTGGGGTCGAAGCCCCTTTTCGTTTGAAGATTCCCATTGCGTTCCTTTCAGTCTTCTGCCGTTGCGGCGGTAACCCGGAGTGACCGTTCGAGTAGGTGGGGGTCTCCGAGGCGACGGCGGAGCTTCATTTCGAGACCAGCGATTGGATACAGGTTTTGGGGTGCACGAGGGTTCTTGCGGGGCTCGCTGGCGAAGCGGGGCAAGCAAGCGGAGATCTGCTCTGCCCGAGCCACAGCATCCGCAACGACCCCAATCGCTGGGAGTTCGAGTCGAACGATGCCCGACAGCGGTTGGTTCCAGCTACGCGAAGTAGCCCTCCATGGCGAGGGCGTCATGAAGCTGAGCGTTCAAGGTGTTGAACAGCTCGTCATTCTTCCCGATGTACTGGCGGGCGTAGTGGGAAGCGGTCTCCCGGGCCTCGTAGGCCGGCCGGAGGACTTTTCGCGCCTCTAGGTACGGTCGCTTCGTCACCTCGTCGAAGCGTTTCTCGCTCCGGATGACTTCCTCAAACTTTGAGCCCGTCGCGGCCAGCTGGGCGCTGACCTGCCGATGCACCAAGGCGACGATGTAGCGCGAAAGGACATTGAGATACCGACGCTCCTTGTTCTCTTGCGGAAGACCTTGGTAGTCGCTCTTGATCTGCCGGTCGAGGGCGTAGGCCCACCCGACTTCAGCCAACTCTTCCGTCGACCAAGTGTCGCATGGCTCTCCATCGCGCCCGAAGGCTTGCCAGTACGCGTTGGGCTTGGTCGTGGGATCCCAGATCGACTTCGGCGCAGCGTAGGAAACCGATGGTCCATTCTTCACGGCGTGTCGCAGGGCGGCAAGCAGTTCCATGGTCAGCGGCTTTCCAACACCACGCTTCGGCGTCGCACCCCGCTTTCTCACATAGTGGAACTCTGGGACAACCCCCTGACCAGAGACCGATGGCGCCAGGTTGGCTTCAAGCCACAGCTGGAACGCGTCGTTTGCGAAGAAATCTGAGACACGAACTGGGTTCTGCGTGTTCTGGAACCGGGTGACCGAGTCGGCGAACTCAGTCTTGTGTCCGTACTTGTCTCCGGTGCTGATTAGCCGGAGAAGCACGAACACATCGTCGTCCGGTGCACGTTGCAGTATCGGACCGAGTGTTGACACTGTCTGCGCACCGTTGACGACTTGGAAGTCGAATGCTCGTACCCCGGTGTCAATTTTCTCGTACTCGCTGCAGGTCGCGGTGATCCCGTTGTTGAAGAAGAAGAAGTCTTCGGCACTGCCACCTGTGAGCGTGCCCTTCATTCCTTGATTGATCTTGCTCGCAGTGAGGCCGTATCGGATATTTGCGTTGAACAGCTGCGTGCTGTGCCGTTTGAACAGTTGCGCCACGACGTTGCCCTTCAGTGCAATGACAAGAGCCGAGTGTTCTCCAGCGTCGAAGGTGAACGCGTTGTCATTGGAGAAGCCGATCTCGACCTGGTCCACGGTTGGGCTTTTCTCGACGGCATCGAAAGCTCGATTCATCTCAAGGATTTCCGTCCTCGCCAAGATCTGGCAGTCGACGTCCCAGCCTCTGTCTGCGTATTGGTCCCGGAACTGCTGCTCGACTGCCCTGGCCCGTTCCTCATCTCCAATTGGTGTGTTGGTCATGAAGGCGAGAGTGATCGCCTGGTTGGCGGGCTCTAGCGAGGCTTCCCGCAGAACCTCACGCACTCGGGGCGTACCAAGTTGGTCGACGTAGTTCGAGTCTGCGAGCGCGGCGAGCGAGCCGAAGAAGTTCTCGGCCTCGGACAGAAGATGGTCACCGTTAGCTTTTCCAGTCCACTTCGACTGAACGAGCCGGATGTTCTCGTTGTTGGGGTCGTAGAGAACCGAATCGACGCCACGCTCATCGCCTGCGCGGTTGCCGCCACCGCAATGGAATTCGGAAAGGTCGGTGGTTCGCCAATCCCGACCTTCGAGCACGGCGGAGAAGTCCGGATGTCGGGCGAGCAGGTTGACGCAAAAGTACTCGAACGCCTTAGGGAGGTTTTCGTCGTTGACCCCGTAGGCCGCAGCGACTGAGGTCGTCAGGTTCCGGATGTCGTTCGCTTTAGTTGCCATATCCTGCCACTGTAAGCCGGAGACACGCGATGCTCAGCTACAGCGTGTTCGGTTGATACCACGTTGCGCATGTGGCGCTGGTCAACCGCCGGCCATCCGTCGGCCGATGGCGTCGGCGATTTCGCGGCAGCGGCTCTCGGATGCTTTGAGTTAGCGGAGGGACGCGGCACTCGGCGCGTGGCCCATCATCGCCATCACCTAGCGAAGCGAGGCGCCCGCGGTTGCCGCTTCCGGGCCAGCAAGATGTCGGAGATCGTGGAAGCGCACATGGGGGGAGCCCGACCTCGGATCGGGCATTCGACCAACGCGGAGCGAAGTAGGTGTTGAGAAGCGGGCCACCCCGCAGCGACGTGAACACCAGCGAGTCGGATTGCGCGTCGTCGACGAACTGCTCGATGTGAACGACGAGTCGCAGGGCGACCGCCTCGGGGATCGCGACCGTCCGCACCGCTCGATCCGTCTTCGGCGGGCTGAGCGTCGGGCCGACGCCCTTGATGTCGTTCAGCGCACGCGACACGCGCAGCTCGGATATGTCGAGGTTGACGCGGTCGATCGATAGTCCTGCCAGTTCGCCGAACCTCAGACCCGATGCAGCGGCTGTCCACACCAAGAACTCGAACCGTGGATGGATCGCACCCGCGAGCGCTCGCACGTCGTCCCACGTGAGCAATGGGCGTTCGATCATCGCGCCCTTGATGCGGACGGGGTTCTGGCGCAACAGGTCGTCCTCGACGGCGGTCGACATGTACGTGCGAAACAGTCGGTAGATCTTCGCGATCGTGTTCTGATGCAGCTGGCCGCTCGACAGTTGGTCGCGCCAACCACGCACGTCGATCGGACGGATGTCGCAGAGGCTCACACCGGCGAACGTCGGTGTGATGTGCTTCGACTGGCCTTCGTAGATCTGCTTGGTGCGCGGCCGCACTGGGCGCTGCTCGATCCACCAGTTGGCGTACTCGCCGAAGGTGATCTTGCCGGCGTCGGGGTCGACCCAGTCGCCGCGGACGATGTCGGCCTCGACGGTCTACAGCCAACGACGGGCGTCGGTCTTTGCGGCGGAGGTGTGCTCGGCAGCAATCTGTTTGCCGAGATGCCAGTAGCGGGCTTGGTGCTTGCCGCTGGGCAGCTGGCGGATGCTTCCGAATGAACGGGCTCGGGCCATGAGGGTCTCCTCGTGCTCGATGCCAACTTTCTCGGCACGTCTCGGCACGGAATGGCCGCTGAGACCGCTCGGCGTTAAACAATCCCTGGCTAGAAACTCTCTGACAAGCGATTATGCGTGGAACGGACGACGGTAATCGCGATGATTGTTAGCGCAGTCCGCCCGCCCTCGCCGTGCTACCAGGTGCGGTGTGCGGGGTCGGACTTCTCGGTGAGAATTCC
>TARA_R110002110_G_scaffold14330_1_pt1 | contig 11641 bp, 14 predicted proteins | sample TARA_R110002110 | Tara Oceans TARA_R110002110 (sample SAMEA4397330) | marine metagenome | biome: Polar Biome; feature: [SRF] surface water layer (ENVO:00010504); material: water (ENVO:00002006), including particulate matter (ENVO:01000060) such as... | depth 5 m
AGGGTAGTTATATAAATCATATGATAAAAATTGCAGAAATTTGTCAAAAAAATAATAACATTCCTCTAAGTGTAGAGGTGTTTGCTACTGACCAAAAAGAAATTTTAGAGCAGGCTTTACAACTCCAAGCAGATATTGGATATGACAATTTAAACATAAAAATACCTGTCGGATTTGATGAATTAGAAACTATAAACAATCTAGCCACAGTTGGAGTCCGTGTTAATTGTACGTGCTGTTTTACAACTTCACAATTAACTTTAGCTGCTGCAGCCGGTGCACGGTATGTGTCATTTTTCTATAATAGAGCAAAAGACAGTGATGAAAACGAAATTCGTACACTAGCTGATACTTCTCAATTTATTGAGATTAATGGACTAAATTGTGAAATTATTGCAGGCAGTATCCGTACACCTAGAGATATTACAGATGCATGGACTTACGGGGCACATATTGTAACTGCCGGGTATAATGTGGTAAAGGAAGGTACAACTCACCCGGGTACCCAAGCATCAATTGATCAATTTTTGACAGATTTTAAAGAATGGATAAATTAACTTACTGCTTTGATATCGACAATACTATTTGTCATAGCCCTGATATGGGACCTTATGACAAGAGCACACCATATACAAAAAGAATAGAAAAGGTTAATGATCTATATGATCAGGGTCATACTATTTTTTTTATGACCGCAAGAGGCATGGGTAGAACTAATAATGATCAGGTCAAGGCTCATGAGGAGATGTATGATTTTACCAAAAAACAATTAGATTCTTGGAATGTAAAATATCATCAGCTATTTTTAGGAAAGCCGGGGGCTGATAAATTTATTGACGATAAAGGGATGTCGGATTGGCTTTTTTTTGGTGACCCAGATTAATTAATCCGCTCTCTCCAAAAATGTATACCGGTCTCTGATATACTGTTAAAGTCAAAATCTATATAATCTTGAATTTTAGATCTTAAAAAATCTATTGTAACTTCCTTCCAGTCATCTACAAATAAAATCGGTAAGTGTGTAAATTGAGAGAACGCATGCTTATGTTTACCAACTAATTTTAGTATAGGTACCGACTTTAAATAGAGACACTCCCAAATACGATGACAATCAATGCCATTTCCTGGAGGTGAAATTATAAATAAGCTCCTTTTAATATTATTCCAATATTCCTCTTGTAAAGTACTGGGTGACATTGGAATACCATTAGTACTGGTAATATTGTGACATAAAGCTCGTTCACCATAATTAGTATCTACTTGAAAATTTTTATATACTAGATTGTCTTTTTTAGTATCATTTTCTCTTATACCTCTAATAGTATTTTGATTACCATGAGGCCATTGACTATTTGCTATTCCTATGGGTATTGAAAATAATTTAGGATGTGATAGCTCTCTATTTTGGCAAAACCACTTGCTTATTTTTGTATTATCTAGATATTTTTTATGCTCTTCGGATATAGCATTATCTGAGTTATGCGTTATTATTATTGTACCGTCATTTAAATGGTCTAAAAATTTGTCCATAAAATCATGAACAAAGTGTGTATAGATAAAAATCTTTTTATATTTCTTAATATCCTCAACACTAACATCAGATATTTTGTGTATATTTTGCTTAATACAATTATTTTGGTCTTCAATAAGTGAGTTTATTTCTGTGTAAAGTCCTATCTCACATAATGACTGGAGTTGTTCACCTGATACTATATTCATGTAACTGTTTATTGTGTATGTGTAAATTAAAAATTGGTATTTGTTTATTGTCCCACTTTATATATGGAGTGTACGTACTCTTATCAAATATAGGAACAAATTTTTTGTTGATATGTCTATCAACAAATCGGTGGGTGTCATCCGAGTGTACCTCATTATTATTACCGAAAAATTGACCATAAGAGCTAGGGTCAAAAACCCCGTTAAATAAAGTAAACATATTACTACCTGGATGTATGGGGGAAACCGGTAATAGGGTAATGTGGTCTTTTTCTAAAATATTGTTTTGTAAGTGTCCTAGCAATCTCATTTCATGAGGCATGCTTTGTAGCATTTCTTCTAGTCTGTGTTCGCCTAAAATAGCGAGATTTAATAATTCATTACATACCACTTCTAAGGAATTACTATTTTTTATAAACATAAACCCACATACTAATTCGTTTTCTTTATGTGGGGTAAGACCAATATTTGATATATTATCATTTAATAATGAAGATATATCAGCAATATCTTTATAAATTAAAACATCATTATCAAAATGTACAATATTAGTTAAATTGTGATGGTTAATAAAAGCATTTATATAAAAAATACGCTCAAACGCGGCGCGCCATAACGGGTCTTGGTGACTGCTATAATAGGTAACATCGGTTAAGGGTAAGTTATATTGACCGATATCGATAACATTTACATGTGAACTATTAGCGATTTTTAGATTTGTCAATAAAAAAATGTTGTAATCGGTTTGTGTCTTTTGGATTTGCTCGATACAAATTTTTACAAACTCAGGAAGAAGATGACCTTTGTGAAATAGAACGAAATTTGTCATTGAGCTAGAGTTTAAGTACAGAAAATTTCTGCAGAAATCCGGTATCTGTTGCTACATAATTGGTATTTAGATAATAATAAGTATCATATTTTTTAGGGGGGAGTTGCTCGGACATACCCAGTACAAAAATTTCACAGTCTGTATCGAATTGATTTTTTATGCCACTAGCAAGATTTGAAGAGCCAGCGTCGATTCCTATATAACTATTACAAGAATATAATGCATCGCAATAGTCGAAAAGATTATTGATATATATCTTAGGCATATCAATTTCTGTATTACCAAAGCTAGTATAATTAGTAGGTGTTACTGCAATAGTATTTTTTATATTTTCGGCTTCAACTAACGCGGTATAACATGCGGTTATGTTAGTAGGGTTAAAGAGATGCGGAAAGAATCTATAGCAATGATCTCCACTTAAGTCCACTAATGTTTTATCTTTTAGTTCTTCTATAAATTTAGGAGTATAATTTATAAAGGGATATGAATACGGGGCAGTATCAAACCCGTATCCTAGTTGAATATGTCTTAAGTGATTCCATCCTAGTTCTCTAATCTGTGCGTAATTGGATTTCCACCCAGAATTAAGTACATCACTCCACCCATCAATATATTCTGAATCCTTATAAAGCAAATTGTATATCTCTTCATTATTAAATTTGTTATGCTTGCTAAGATAACATTTATAACCATGGTCACGGCACAGACGGGGTATAGTAGTATGAGCTAAATTATCACCTAGGCCGCCCCATTCTTGGTAAATTACTATTTCCTTCGACATTATACCCTAAATTTATACAGGCATAGCTCTACAGACAGCAGGGCTAATTGGCATTTGTACATGGGAATGATATAAAATCTTCAAGTCTTTTTGTATGAATATGTAAATTAATTAACTCGTGCTCTTTATTCCCATGTGTAATATATGGGTCGGAAACATGTCTCCATCCCTTATTTTTAAAATCAATTTGCAACTTACCGTCAATAATTTCCTTACCTATTATATGATGTGCTTCGGTTCCTTCCCAGTCGGTTGTTTTAACAAATTGTTTGTTATGAGGCCCAAACTCATGAGACCCGGCAATATGTTTACCGTAAGTCGACGGATCAAAACATGCGTTAAATAGTTCAAAATTATCGCTGCCTTCACCAGTAGGGACTCCTGGTAGTAAATCAATGAGCTTATTATTATATTTTTTATTTATGTAGCTTAAAAGTCTCATTTCATGTGGCGTGTCATGATGAATCAATGCTTTTAGCTTTTTTGTGCTTAAATTACCTAGTCGAGCAACTTCTTGATTTATAGTAGTTAGTGATTTATGGCTTTTAATATAACTAAATCCAAAAACATATTCTTCCTTAAAATGTGATGTTATTAAAAAATCAAATTGTGCAAAAATATCTTTATATTTTTGTAGATTTGAATACAACATAACATCATTATCAAAATGAATAACATTTTCGATATTGTATTTTTTTAAGAATTTTTCGAGATAAAATAACCTGTAAGCAGATGTTTGGAATAATTGCCTATTCACATCACATTTCTCTTCTTTAAAATAATTGTCTATGTTGGGTATAGTGAACTGATTCGTGTCTACCATGGTAACACGGGTATCAGAGCCTTCTACTTTTAAATTAGTTAAAAAATATATTTTTATTTCAGGATTTGTATGCATTATTTGTCTAATACAATATTTTATATGCATCGGCATGCGATGGATCATCCTATCACGTTCAGTTCCTAAATGAAATAGTACTACATTCATAATATATACTTAGTTGCTTCTCCGGAAAAATCAAAATACAAATCAACATCATCTTTACTAGGATTTATTGGCCACATTTTTACTTTTGTAGAAAAGGGAAAAATAATTTTTTTGTGATAACCTAAAAAAGCTGCCCACCAGGAAAAGGAAGATTGTGATAGCGCTATATTTTCACTATATAGTAATGTTTTAAAATCACCTATCGATCTTTTATTACTATGGAATTCGAATTTATCTACATACCCTGCTGTTACAAGCTCACACCCTTCATTAACTAATCTATCAACGGTGTCACAATTGGAATTATCTGTTATTATCTTAATTTTGGTAAACCCAGAGTCGTTAATTAAGGATTTATAATAATCATATCCTAAGAAAGAATTAATTTCTATATAATCAGTTTCGCGAATGTGAACAACTAAACAATCTTTATTAATAGTGTCTATTTGCTTTATGCCAAAAGCCTCTCTTAATAGGTCTCTATGTTCTTTATAGTAGCAACTTTTTTGCAAAAAAGAATTAACAATAATATCGCCAGGGTGATTTAAAAGAAGATCCATATCTGCATAGTTCTCGCCCCATTTTTGGTACGTGCTAATTACTTTACCTTTTGCAGCAACTTGCTCATGGTTTCTAGGGATGCCGAAATTAGGCAACTCGTCATGAATTATATTCTTATTTCCTTTTTTTGATAGTATATACCCGAACGCATACTGAAACATCCGATTACCCATTCTACCACTAGGGTTATACTGAACTACTACTGCACTCATTACCAATAACAGGCGTCTTCGACACAATCAACATCTCTAGGAGTTTCATCCTCTTTAGGTGTTGTCCAATGCTCGTTAATAAAGGGGTCAAACTCTTTGATACTCTTCCACCTATTTCCCAAAACTCCAAAAAGCATTTGCGTAGCACCTCCTAAGTGAATTCCAGATTTACCTATTCTCTTACACTCTGATGCAAACAATAGTCCAGTATAACCGGTCCCAAAAATACCCATATCAAAATCTTCTTCATTAATAATTTTTATATATTTGTCATATATTTCTTTATAATTACCGTAATTACTATTGTCAGTAATAGTAATAGAGGTGGGATATTTTACAGCCTTTAATTCAAAATTAGGAACAATTTTATTGTTCCATATTTTATCTAATTTAGGAAAGTTTTCAGTAAAACTGTCAGCGAATGGCGAAAAAACTAGTACTTTTTTTCCTTCTAAACACTCTGTCCACGGGCTTTCAAAAAAATATGGTTCAATATGCTGTAGTGGGGTTGGATGAGCATTGGCTTTATCTGTAATTAAGCTTTTTTCTAGTTGTGGAATTATCCTGCTCCACTCGCACAGCATATCCATCCTTATTAAAGCTTCTAAAAACGTTTCAGAAAACCATTTTAAAGTTTCTTTTGTCGTAGGTACTAGACCAGAAACATTTTCAGCTTCAGCTTTTAGGTCCAGCGGTATATCAGATTTGCTGAGATATGTAGCTAAAAGCTTAAGCTCTGTACCTCCAATTTTACCCGCGGCAAAGGGTATATTATTCTTAATATGGTGCCTTAAAAAATTATTACCATCAATCATCTATATATTGTATGTTAGTATTTGTATAACTCCACCTTAAGTTTGGGCCCAGCAGCTCACTAACTGGAATAGTGCCGTTATTTGTTTGTATTGCTTTCCACCTATTGTACAGCCCGTCATAATTACCGTAATACTCTTCTTTAAACTTTACATCTTCTTCAAAGTAATACGCGTAGTGGTTAAATCTAACCGATAAAAGTAATCCCGGGCCGTTTTTACCATTTAATTGAGGTGGCTCATGAGTCTTAAATTTTTCGCCCTCCCATTTCCATAACCTACGATATGGCTCTCCTGTACCTTCGCCCCATTCTCCAAATACCTGCTGATTAGGACCTACAAAATAATTGCACAGAAAGCAACCTGTCTTACCATTGTATTTAATTAGTTGTGACTCTGCTATTTGTAACTGCTCTAATGTCCATTGTTCATCTATATCTACCTGCCATAAAAAGCACTCTTTAACTGTTTTTTTAATTTCTTTAATAGCGGCATTAACTTGCTCATCTTTGCTTTCCCATGGTCTATCATCAGGACGTATCACTATAACATTTTCCTTTTTATTTTTATCTAAAAATTCTGAAGTACCGTCATTTGATATAAAATTATTATGAAATGAATCACTAAGCTTGTTACACCATTCTGTTGAACCACCAGGACTAGCCACACCTTCTACAATTACCCATAAATCAAAATTATTACTCATTGTTTCATAGTAATTGTTATGTACTAGGTGCCTATGACCGTTTAATATTATTGTAAAAGCTACCCTTTTCATACTATTTTCCATTTGTTTTTCATTACAGGGAGCTTCATAAAGTAGTTGTCAATTTTTCGGAATAGTATTTTCTTACAATCAAAACTAAATTGTTCTACTAAGTTAGACATACTGCTCTCTACTAAAGCAATAGTATGCGCATTCTCTAGAATTTTTAACCAATAGAAAATATTATAGTCATCTGTTATATGGACAACTTGTCCATCAGATTCATCAAACTTAACATTTAGCTTACCTCTAGAGTGTCGCAAACATACTGCTGCATATTTTTTGTTTCGGACTAATTTATTATAGAGCTTATCTTCCTCTTTGCGGTTTCTGTTAACCGTTATATTCCATTTTTCATCTATAGGTACACCTAGCTTGTCATACTTAAAGACATCAAAAGGCTGTACTTTACCATCACCGAGCTCTACATATTCATCAGTTGATATGCTACCCGGAAAAGTTGCTGCAATATCTTTAATATTAGTTACATTTAATTCATCTAATTTTTTATAAGATTCTTCAACACATTTATAAACATTATTAGTTACTGGAATAAAATTAACATAGTCAACTACCTCGTTAAACATGTCAGCAAATTGCTCATACACGGGCCAATGTACTGTGTAGCCTTTATCATGCAAATATTTTGCAGCTGGTAAAACTATAATAAGATCTCCTAATTTACCTGGCTGAATTATTCCTAGAGAATTATTCATGCTCTAGGAATTTTTTTCTTTTAAAAATGGCAAATCCATTTCTTGTATTTCTTCGATGTTCACTCATTGCATCAAGAATATCTTGGGATATTCTTACAGTCCCATCTTCTGAAGAAAGATCTAATCCCCAGTCAATTGCCTCAACATTTTTTTCAAATGCTACGCAGTCCCAATCTAAATCTTCTGCTAAAAGAATAGCTACTTTGTTTGTTTTATATGACCTAAAAGTATCATCCAAAAAGAGTACATTTGTTCGGTCTTTTAGAAGTTCAAATTCAAAAAAACCGGTAAATTCACTTCCATCAATTAAGACTGAGTCATACATTGTTTTATCACTCTCTAGGAACCCGTTAGGAAATTTTTTCATTAAATCAACATCTTCATTATAGTAACGTTCTAGGGTTTCTTTGTCATTATCAGGGAACTGCTTAAGGGGGTTAAAGGGCGAGTCCCATATTCTTTCAAATTTAAAATCGATTAATTTACTACAATCTATTGATGATTTATTATAACACTTAACCCATGGGTATTCGAATACATTTTTAACCAAATTATCATACTTCTCTTTTACTATCTCTAAACAGGTCAATGACTTTTCCGGGAAGTCTTTCATACCTTCTATAAAGCATCTAGTTGCACCGGTACCATCCCAAGATCCAATTTCTAAATTTGTTTTTAAATTTAAAGCCTTTACTATATCTATAATATACGCGCCAAATTTATCATCTGCATTTATTTCTCCCATTGCTTATCTCCGGTATCAACCTTCTTCCAATCTGGTTTCATTTTTAAATAATCACTTAGCTTTTCTATATCGTTAATTCTTTCATCTACTAGGCTGTTCCATAATTTATCACTCACTTTGTTAATATCTGCAGCATCCATTCGCCTGGCAGTGTCATCAATTTTATTTTTACCCAATATCCAGTGCCTATGCTCGATCATGATATCTCCCCTATATTTTAATCTACCAAATGCTGAGAACATTTGATGTAGCCATTGATCAACCCAGTTAATTTTAAATTCCTCTCTCATAAATTGACCTAGGATTTCAACATATTTTCTATGACAAAATAAGTTAACAGCTAACTTTTCTCCATGGCAGTCATCATTGCAATGTATAGCTTGAATTTGATCCTCTGGCATATTTTTAAACTCCTCCAGCAGCATTGTGTCCCATCCTGGGGTCTTAAACACCATGTCATCACCTACCATAGATATAATTTCTTCATTAGATGCATTTACAAGAATATTCCATAATATTCCAAGACCTACAAATTGGCCACCGTTATCAATTTCTATGATCTTTAATGAGGGTATAGCTGATGCGATCTTTTTAATAATCTCTAATGTAGGATCGTCTTTATCGACACCATAGTATATATTAATATTATTAATATCATCTACAGTACTCAGCATTGAGAATAATAGAGTAAGTCTATTATTCATTCTCTCTCTTGTTGGCACTAAAATAGCTATCTTCATTTTTAGTTTAGATTAACATCGCGATATATATCTAAATCACCTCCATGCTTGTAAGGAAGATCTAACTTTACAAGCTTTTTTTCTGGAACTAATCTCATAATTCCTTGATATTTTATAGGTGCATCACCCCATCTTTTAATATATATGTTTCCTGTTTTGTCAATTTCATTAAAGTAACTCTTATATGGATCTTCCCGGAACCATTCACAGTCTTCAATAAAGAAATGTGTTTGGTACATCTTGTTGTATTGAAGCTTTTGCTTAGTAGGTGCAATTTTTTCTGCAAAGTCAAATAGTCCTTCAATAACATAGTCCATATCTTCTTCTTCTCCGAGATACCCATAAATGGCCTGGTTGTCAGACATAATTTTGAATGGATCTGCTGTTAGGGTATCGGTAATATATGAATCGCAATCTAATCGCATTAGGTATTTTACATTATCAAAAAATTTATCTTTATTTAGCCCGCCTGCAAAAAAACGGCACATATGTCTATACCCCATAGAGAAATATGCGTTCTCATCCCAATGACCTTTAAATGCTTCTGGGATTTCTTCTAGAATATCTTTACTATACTCAGGTAGACTAAAATCTACTTTATGAAAAAAGTGGTTATCAGGAGCTTCCTTTCGAATTAAATCCTTAGTTTCAGAGGATATACCTTCATGCCCGAATACTACAGGGTATGGATATTCATTTAAAAAAAACCTCTTTGCGCACTTAAGACTGTCTTTAAGTCTTGTTAAGTGAATTTCTTGGTCGTTTACTAAGTAAAATATACAGCTATTTGGAATAATCATTTTTAATTTGTTTTAAGGTTTGTAGTACTTGTTCTTTGGTTGTGTATGGTGGCATATTGGGGTAGTGGCCATGTTTCTTTTTATAAATTTCTCTACCACCATAAACATTTTTTTTCCATTGTTCAGAATCACCAGCAATAGAGGATTTATCGATAGCCTCTGGAGCCTCAGTCATGTATTTATGGCTGTCATATATATCTGCAAAGTACCAAAATGGTGGGTGCATATCTTTTTTAATTATTCTGTAGGTATGATCTACATGCTCCCATGCATTATAATATTCTTCATCGAGGTAACCCACTTTATCGATAGTTTCTCTTGTAAAAAAAGAAAACATTGCTACCGTATGCTGAAATAAAGAAATTTTTACATCTTTGTAGTCTATAACTAGTCGTGGATTCGGTTCTGAATGTTGATCTAGCTCGTGTCTATTGTGTAGGTCAAAATTTTGAATACTTTGCTTTCTGTTAAAAGGTGAACCAGGTCCATAATTAAAATGATGAATACCAGATGCTTTATGTGCCTTTATATATTTGTTAAAAACAGAATTATCTAGCATTATCATATCATCTTCCAAAAGGAACATATAGTCACACCCCTTTTCATATAGATATTTTAGAATTTTATTTTTTCCCTTGCCAACTCCTTCCCTGCCTTTTGTCTTAATAACTGGTGCTCTAGGATTAACCACGTCGTCATGACCATCATTTACAACAACTATATGATTGTATGATTTGTGATCTATAGAATCCCTGCACTTTGTAAAAAAATCAGGTCGATCACAAGTAATAATACCTACACCTATGCTTTCGCTCATAATGTTATTGGGGGAAATCCAGTATTGGGTAACCCAAACTTCTGTTGTAGTTCTTTTTGATGTTCTTCTTCCTCTAGCGCGACTTTTTGTTCTTTTACAAGCGTTTCTAATTCATTTATATTATTAGGATCTAAGATTGATTGTTCGTTATCAATTAAGTCACCATCAGGTGCAATATATTCTGCAATTAAATCGATTCGTTGTTGCTGATCGTTTGGTAGTGGAAGTATACAAGGCGTATCACCGGTGGGGAAAAATATATCTGCTTCGGGATTCTGAAGGTATTGATTATATAAAGAGTAAAAAATGTTATCTACCTCTTTAATAAAGTTAATGTCTGTATCCCTAAATCCGTCATCTTCTATAGCTTGTTTTTGATCAAATCGACATAAAAAAATAACATCCAAGTGTCTCATTGATTCTTTCATTAGAACAATTTGTTCAGTTATGAATTTTTTTGTAAATCCTTTAATCCCTTTATCATGGCACCACATTGAATATGCAATATTATCTAAAGGGCATCTGTCATATGCTATTTTTTCGTCTTTATTATTTGACTGAAGTTGATCAATCATAAAATTAAGGATTTTTTCTTGAGTATTAGTGGTCGTTTTAGAGGAATGGTTTAAGCTACCCTCTGTTATAACATCTCTATATGTTTCTTTAGGGGTATTATAATTGTTCCATGTATATAAAAAGCTCTTTAGCAAAGTTGTTTTGCCACTATTACCAGTCCCGGAAAATGCAATTCTCATACTATATATAGGGGGTTAAACCTTTAATGCCATATCCCAAATTAGCAAATGTAGTCTAGGTGAAAACTTTACATTCATAGATTTAGCATACTCTGCTACTGCAACCGCCTTCTCTACATGCTCTTTCCTACTACCACAGCAAGGCATAAACCAAATACGATCTAAAGATACATTGATCCTTTTATCATCTTTGACATATTTACGCCAAATTTCTTCTATGTCTTCAGATGCAGCGATAACAAACTTAAATCCGGATCCATTATCAGCATGCCATTTTAACACTTTAGGCTTATAAGATCGTTCTTCAGGATCTCCATTGGTAGTTAATTTTGGTGATGTGGTAAATGTAGCTCTATATTCTTCTTTCCACCTCTTATCCGGCATTAATGTAGCATTAGTT
>TARA_R110002110_G_scaffold228861_3_pt1 | contig 11636 bp, 13 predicted proteins | sample TARA_R110002110 | Tara Oceans TARA_R110002110 (sample SAMEA4397330) | marine metagenome | biome: Polar Biome; feature: [SRF] surface water layer (ENVO:00010504); material: water (ENVO:00002006), including particulate matter (ENVO:01000060) such as... | depth 5 m
ACGGATTGCGATCGAATTCAGGTTCCGCGCCGGGCCCGCTATTGTCTGGCGTATCTTTATCCATTGCGCGGAATGTGGCGTATCGTGGCGCCGGTGTCATCAGGACGATCGCACGGCATACGCCCCCATCACGGAGGTTGAATGCACCGGCCGGTCCCACTAGGTTCGCGCTCACGGGTTCTTCGGGAACCATTTTCGCCGGGAGCAGACAATGAAGTTCAAAACAGCCGCCGTTCTCGCGCTCGCCGCAGCGCTCCTATCCATGCCGGCTGCCGCGCAGGATGCAAAACCCAAGGTCGGTGAACGCTTCGGCGACTGGGTGTTCCAGTGCCAGGCGCTGTCGGCGACCGAGAATATCTGCGGGATGATCCAGACGGTCATCGACAACAAGACCAAACGCCAGATTATCGGTATCGCCGTCCGGTATGCGGGTAAAGGCGACAAGAAACGCCTGGGCATGTTCGTTACCGTCCCCCTCGGGATATATCTCGGCGCCGGCATCGGCGGCAAGATCGACACTTCCGAGCAGTTCAGGTTCAACCTGCAGAGCTGCAACCAGCGTGGCTGCCAGGGCGCGACCGAGATCAAGGCCCCCATGCTGGCCGACCTGAAAAAGGGCGAGCGCCTTATCGTTGGCTTCAAGGCGCGGGCGGATAGCAAAACGATTGGCGTGCCGGTTTCCCTCAAGGGCTTCACCGACGGCCTCAGAGCGATAGACGCACAGTAGATCGCAAAGGCGGGCCCGGCAGGACAGAGGAAAGCAGGACCGCGATGGCCGTGCCTCCCGATCTGCTGGATACGATCCCCGTTGTCGCGGATCTGCAGGGCGACGCGAAGGTTAGCCTCGCCGCGCGCTGTACCCTGCGCACCTACACCCAGGCGCAGGAAATTATCAGCAAGGAAAACGACGCGCGCGACGTCTATTTCATCACGTCGGGCGGTGCGCGCGTCGTAAACTGGTCCGCGAGTGGCCGCGAGGTGAGTTTCGAGGACATCCCTGCCGGCGGCATGTTCGGCGAACTGGCCGCCATCGACGGCGCCCCCCGCTCCGCCACCGTCATTGCCCTCGATGCGACCGAGGTCTGCATCATCGACGCCGCCTCCTTCATGGACGCGGTACTTGGCAATCCCGAAACGTCGCGGCGGCTGATGGAAAGGCTGACCGCGATCATCCGGCGGTCGACCGGGCGCATCTTCGATCTCAGCGTCTACGGCGCCAATATCCGGATATATGCCGACCTGCTCCGCCTGTCAGAGCCCGCACCGGAAGACGGCAATTGCGCGATCATCATGCCGATCCCGGTGCATTCGGATATCGCGGCCCGGGTCTCGACGACGCGGGAGACCGTTGCCCGCGTTCTCGGCGATCTGTCGCGCCGCGAGATCGTGATCCGCGAAAAAGACCGGCTCATCGTGCCGGACACCGACCGCCTGGCGGAAATGGTCGAGGACTGACAAGCCGCCGCCAACGACGCCATCCGGTTTGTGCGACGCAACTAATTATATTGCACTGCAGCAAACCCCTCTGATATAAAGATTTTCCCGGATCGCATAGGTATCGGCCGGGCAGCCCTTTCGCAGGCAGACAGACCGATTCCGTCGGCATTGCACGCGCTCCGCGCCGCGAAACCAAATGGAACGGCACCATCGTTCCGTAGGGCTAAGGACACAACCGGAACTTAGATGATGTCATTCCATGCGTACCGGGACCAATGGCTCGGCAACGTTCGCGGCGATATTCTCGCCGGTCTTGTCGTTGCGCTCGCGCTGATTCCCGAAGCGATCGCGTTTTCGATTATCGCCGGCGTCGATCCCAAGATCGGCCTGTATGCGTCGTTCTCGATTGCCGTCATCGTCGCCATTACCGGGGGACGCCCGGGCATGATTTCGGCAGCGACCGCGGCAACGGCGGTCCTGATGGTCACGCTGGTCAGGGAACACGGCCTGCAATACCTGCTTGCCGCCACCGTTCTGGCAGGCATCCTCCAGATAATCGCCGGGTTCCTGCGTCTCGGCTATGTCATGCGGTTCGTGTCGCGTTCGGTGATGACCGGCTTCGTCAACGCGCTGGCGATCCTGATCTTCATGGCGCAACTGCCCGAACTGATCGGCGTGCCATGGCTCACCTACGTCATGGTCGCGGCGGGCCTCGCGATCATCTATCTGTTTCCGTATCTGACCAAGGCGGTGCCGTCTCCGCTGATCTGCATTATCATTCTCACCGCGGTCGCAATCTTTTTCGGCTTCGACGTGCGCACCGTCGGCGACATGGGCGAACTGCCCTCCACCCTGCCCGTCTTCCTGATCCCCGATATCCCGCTGACGCTGGAAACGCTGACGATCATCCTGCCCTATTCGGCCGCCGTCGCCGCGGTCGGCCTGCTGGAATCGCTGATGACGGCATCCATCGTCGACGAGTTCACCGACACGACCAGCGACAAGAACCGCGAATGCATCGGTCAGGGTCTTGCCAATACCGCGACCGGATTTATCGGCGGGATGGCCGGCTGCGCCATGATCGGCCAGTCGATCATCAACGTGAAATCCGGCGGACGCGGCCGGCTGTCGTGTTTCTGCGCCGGCGTGTTCCTGCTGTTCATGATCGTCGTGCTCGGCGACTGGGTGAAACAGATACCGATGGCCGCCCTGGTCGCCATCATGATCATGGTGTCGATCGGCACGTTCAGTTGGTCTTCCATCCGGAACCTGAAGGACCATCCGCGCTCGTCGTCGATCGTCATGCTCGCCACCGTCGCCTGTGTCGTGCTGACCCATAACCTCGCCATCGGCGTCCTCGTCGGCGTGCTGCTGTCCGGCATTTTCTTCGCGTGGAAAATCGCCCAGATATTCCGCGTCACCTCGACCCTGTCTGAAGACGGAGCACACAGAACCTACGTGGTCCAGGGACAGATATTCTTCGCGTCGGCGGACGCGTTCTCCGCCGCCTTCGATTTCCGTGAAGCGCTGGAAAAGGTTACGATCGATATCAGCCACGCGCATATCTGGGATATTTCCAGCGTGGCGGCGCTCGATATGATCGTTCTCAAATTCCGCCGCGACGGCGCGGAAGTCGATATTATCGGGCTCAACGAGGCCAGCGAAACGATTGTCGACAAACTTGCGATCCACGACAAACCCGGCGCGCTCGAACGATTGCTGGGGCATTAGATGAGACCGGTTACAGGGCGGGGACGATACGTGAAATGAGCAGGATCATCGCGCTTGTCGATAGTTCGATCTACGCGCAAAGCGTTTGCGATCACGCGGCATGGATTGCGGCGCGCACCGGGGCGGGCGTCGAGCTTCTCCATGTGCTTGGCCATCGCCGCGGTGCAGGCGCCCCGAACAATCTGAGCGGCAATATAGCGCTCGGCGCCCGATCGACCCTGCTCAAGGATCTCAGCGACCGCGACGCCGAAACCGCCAAGGTGTCTCAGAAAAGCGGCCGGGTCATTCTCGATGCCGCGAAATCGCGGCTCGAAGCAGCCGGCGTAAAGGACGTCACCGCCCGCCTGCGGATCGGCGATATCGTCGAGGAAGTCGCCGAGTTCGAGGCCGGCGCGGACCTGATTCTGATCGGCAAACGGGGGGACGCCGCCGATTTCGCGACGCTCGATCTCGGCTCCAACCTGGAACGCATCGTCCGTTCGTCCCGCAAACCGGTCGTCGTCGCCGCCCGCGCCTTCACGCCCGTCGAACGCTTCCTGATCGCCTTCGATGGCGGGCCGAGCAGCCGGAAAGCCGTCGATTATGTCGCGGCAAGCCCCCTTTTCGCCGGCCTGTCCTGCCGATTGCTGACCGTCGGCAGCGATACCCCCGAGACACGTGACCGTCTTGCACAGGCGACCGCCACGCTGGAAGCCGCAGGTCTCGACGTATCGGCAGAGATCGTGCAGGGACCGCCCGACCTGCTGATTGCCAGCGAGGTCGAAACCGGCGGGATCGGCCTGCTCGTGATGGGCGCCTACGGACATTCCCGGATCCGCCGCCTGATCATCGGTTCGACGACGGCGGAAATGATCCGGCTGTGCAAGATCCCGGTGATGCTGTTTCGCTGACCCCCGATGGTTGCCTGACGACGGAAAATCGGGCTTTCACCCCCGCCCGTCAGGGCATAAAGTGGACGCTGATGCAGAACCTTCGGGGTAGTACGTGATATGCGTTTGATCAGTAAATTTGCCGCCGCGACGATATCGTCACTTCTTGCAACAGCCGCTCTTGCGATGCCGGCCGGCGCAGCCGTTCTGTTCTCCGACAATTTCGATTCCGGCGCTTCCGCTGCCTGGGGCAACGAAGCGGGCAACTGGCGCACAGCCGGCGGAACCTACGATGCCGGCGCGCCCGACAATAATCCCATCACCTATACAGGCGTGACGACCCTGCCCGGCCTGACCGATTTCCGCCTGCAGGTCGATGTCAACGCGCTCGATGACGGGGGCGTCTGGCTGAGAAGCTCGTATAACGGCGGAAATGTCAGCGGCGTGCTTCTGGTGACCGGTGGCAACAACGGCAGCGCCGACACGCTCTACTGGCATACCGTCGTAAACGGCGCCTTTAGCGCGCCCCAGGCGTCAACGTTTATTCCGGGGTTGCAAGGGTCCGACATCAGCCTGACCGTCGACGTGATCGGCGACGACTATTCGGCGTTTGTCGATGGAAGCCCCGTCGCCGCGACGACCCTGACGACAAACCTGTTCGCCTCCGGTTCTGCGGGTCTGTACGATTTTTCACCGATATCGGGCGCGGCATCGCCCCGCGGCCAGACCTTCGACAATTTCTCGATCAGTACGTTTGAGATTCCGGAGCCTCTCACGGCGGCGATTCTGGCGGCAGGTTTCGCCGGACTGATCGCGAGACGCCGCATCGCCTAGCTACCGGCGTCAGTTCTCCGCCTGCCAGTCCCACGGCATCACAAACTCGCCCTGCCACAATCCCCGCCGGGCCATGGCGGCCCTTTTTTCAATCGGCGCGAAACGCGCATGATCGCGCGGCGCGGCAAGTGCCCAGCCGGTATGAACCATGCCCTCGGACAGCTCGTATCCTCCGGCATAGCAGCGCGCGACATCCGTTGCCCCCTTTACGGGACGGCATGTGACATGCACCCCGGCAACGAGGTCCATCAGGGCCGTCGCCGATATCCGCCCGCAATTGTAATCGCGCCGGCGGATGGTGCAGGTTTGCCGTGGATCCGGCGCATCTATTCCCCAGAGCCTGAAACGCTTGCCGCCGACCACGAGCGTCTCGCCGTCGATGATTTTGGGCACGCCCGTGATGTCGGCGGCGAATGCAGACGGCCCCGCCAATAGACAGGTCGCTATCAGGATTGTTCTGAGCATGCCGCTATTGAAAGCGGATCCCTGCTTCACGTCCACTCATAAGCTGGTGATCGATCCGACAAATTGTGGTCTATAGACACAGAAACAGGGGAGAAAACCGATGACACGGGACACGCTCAGCCTCGACGGGCGGGTAGCTATGATCACGGGCGCCGCGCGGGGAATGGGACGCGAACACGCTTTGCTGATGGCCGAACGCGGGGCGGACATTATCGTGAACGATCTGAATCCCGACACCGCGGAGGAAACGGCGGAGGACTGCCGCGCTCTCGGCCGCAAGGCGACGGTCATGGCCTGCGACAATACCGATATCGAACGGTTCGTCGCGCTGATCGGCGAGCACGAGGCCGAACACGGCCGTGTCGATATCCTGGTCAATAATGCCGGCATTCAGGGCAACAAGCTGACGATCGAGGAAATCGACGAGGAAATCTGGCATGCCATGACCGATATCAAGATGAAGGCGTCGTTTTTCGCCGTCCGAGCGCTGGTCCCCGGCATGAAGGAGCGCAGGTACGGCAAGATCATCAACACATCGTCGATTTTCGCGATGGAGGGCAGCTTTTCGATGTCGCACTACACGGGCGCCGCCTCGGGTGTGCTCGGGTATGTAAAGGGCTGGGCGCGCGAGCTTGCGCCCTGGAACATCTGCGTGAACGCCGTCGCGCCGGGAACCGTCGCGACCGAACTGACCATCAACTCGATGGGATGGGACGTGATCAGGGATTTCGAGAAAACGGTGCCGATGGGACGCCTCGCGGATAAAAAGGAAATCGCGTACGCTGTCGCATGGCTGGCCTCACCCGAAACGGATTTTCTGACGGGCCAGCTTATATCCCCGAACGGCGGGCAAACCATCGTCGGGATATGAAAACGGGAGGGAACGAATATGACAGATCAGAAATTATCGATCGTCCATGCGGATGAAAGCACCTTTGTTGCCGACGGTCTGCGCAAGTGTTTCGAGTACCGCGACCTCGGCATCAATGCGGCAACGGGCGGCAATTTCCACGCCCATGTCATTCGCGCCGTCGACCAGGAAGAAGACGGAATCGGACTGCATCGCCATAACGAGATCGAATTTCAGATGGTCTATATTCTGAAGGGCTGGATGCGGTTCTGGTACGAAGGCGAAGGCGAAGTCGTGGCGCGTGAAGGCACCTGCATTCTGCAGCCGCCGAAGGTGAAACACGATGTGCTCGAATGGTCGGACGACCTGGAGCTGCTCGAAATCACGTCCCCCGCGGACTTCACGAGCGAGGCGCTTCAGGCCGTCGAATAACGACAAGCGTCCCATAAAAACAGAACACTTCAGGGAAAACAGACACATGCTTAACGCAGCGATTATCGGCCTCGGCTGGTGGGGAAAAATTCTGACGCAAACGCTGGCCGCAAGTGACAAAATAACGGTCGTCAAGCTGGCCGATGTCAACGCCGGGGACGGCGCCGCTTTCGCCGCCGAGCACGGCATTCCCTTCACCCCGGACTTTGCCGCCGTCCTGGCCGACGACAATGTCGACGCCGTGATCCTCGCGACCCCCCATTCGCTACACGAGGAACAGATCACCGCCGCGGCGGCCGCCGGCAAACACATCTTCTGCGAAAAACCTTTCTGCCTGACCCGCGCCTCGGCGCTGCGCGCGATGGAAGCCATCGAAAAAGCCGGCGTTCACGTCGCCATCGGGCATGAACGCCGGTTCGAACCGCCGATCATGGATGCCATGGCGCTCGCCCGCGACGGAAAGCTGGGGTCGCTGATGCATATCGAGGCGAATTTCAGCCACGACATCTTCGCCGTCCTCGACGATACCAACTGGCGGCTCAAAACCGAGGAAAGTCCGGCAGGCGGGCTGACCGCGACGCTGATTCACCTGATGGACCTGTCGATCAGCCTGTTCGGACAACCCGACCGCGTGCTTGCGTCCGTCGAATGCCACGGTGATGTCGTCAGGAACGGCGACACCCTGACAGCCCAGGTCAAATTCGAAAACGGCCGCACGGCGTCTCTGAATGCGTTTACCCATACGCCGTTTTTCTCGCGGCTCGCCATCTTCGGCGCAAACGGCTGGGTAGAAGTGCGCGACAAGGCGCACGTCCAGGCGCCCGAAGGCTGGTTCTTCACCACCTGCTTTACGGATGGAAAGGCCGAAACCGTTGAATACGAAGTTGCGACACCCGTGCTGTCGAATCTGGAATGTTTTGCCGCTGCGATCGCCGGCAAGGCCGACTATCCGAATACACCGGAACAGATTGTGCAGAACGTCTCTCTGCTCGAAGCCATTGTGAAATCGGCCGCGACGGACGAGATCGTCAAAATCGAAAGGTAGCGTGGCGGGACGAGCGGCCCTGTCAGGCAGGCTTGCCGGCGTTGATTTTGAAAAAAGTTCTGAAAAGTACGATCAGTTTCTGGTCTATATCGGCGTCCGTTTTTACATCCCAGCGGGTGCCGCGTTTTTCGAACAAATCGGGATAGCTGGTCATCTCGCTTTCGGCGATCGCGCGGAATCCCATTCGCGAATCCGGGAACCGCCGCCGGGAGATCTCTTCGTCCTGCAGTTTCAGAATGCCGGAATGACGGGAATCTGCCGAGATCCTCGCGAACGTATCCTCCACCGCATCGGCTTCGCCTTCAAGCAGCTGCATAAAATTACCGTTGTAGTGCAACAGCATTCCGGTGACCCCGGTACGGGCATTGTTTCGCCCACTGGCCCTGGCAATTTCTTCCAGTTCAGTTTCGCGGTATTCACGCGTGCCCGAACTTATATATACAATCTGTCGCAATGGCATAGCGTTTCCGACGGCGTTGAAGAACCGACGACAGCTTAACCTTGAGAAGTAAAAAAACCGTAATTTTTTGTGTAGGTTGCATAAGACGTCCTTCGCGCGCGAGGGCCTCTTGTAGGTCTTGCCCCCCGTATCCACGGCTTTAATGGTCCGAAAACCGATCGGGGGAGATGGCCTGGTCCGCGCTATCCCGATATCGCGGGACGCGCCGAGAGCCGTCGGTGCCAGTCGGCGACGTTCGCACAGGCTTCGGGGATCGGCAGGCGCCGTGAAATACCGAAATCGATCGCACAAAGAGCCGTAATATCGGCAAAACTGAACGCATCGCCGGCAAGAAATTCATTCCCGCCGAGCTGTTCGTCGATCTTGTCGAAAAACAGACCGAGCCGGAAATGCCCGCGTTCCGCCAGTTCGGGGATTTGCGGAATCTCCCGGTCGTATCCCGCAAGGCCGCGTCCGGCGAAAAGTTTATGCGTATTACGGAACACCTCGGATACCGCCATCAGGCCTTCCCACTCGGCCAGCCGGTCCCACATCTCGACGATCGCGATCTCTTTCGGGCTGCGGCCCATGAGCGGGTTTTCCGGATAGACCGCCTCCAGGTACCTGCAGATGGCGGCAGCCTCTCCGATCCAGTCACCGTCATCGAGTTCGAGCAAAGGCACACGCCGATGCGGATATTTTTCACAGAATTCGGCGCTCAACCGGCCCGGATTGTCCGGCTCGCTTGCTTCGACGACCTCCAGATCGATCCCTTTTTCGGCGATAAAAATTTTTGCCCGGCGCGGGTTCGGCGCGGTCATCCAGCTATAGAGCTTCACGGTCGTTCCCTCCGTTGGCGTTCGCTGTTGCCGATGATACCGTTGCGCCGCAAAATTCAAAGGGGGCTTCATGGCCGGGCGGGACGACAGACGGGATTATATCGTGATCGGGGGCGGTTCGGCAGGCGCCGTGATGGCGGCGCGGCTGAGCGAAGTGTCGTCCAACAGCGTATTGCTGCTCGAAGCAGGCCGGGACACGCCCCCCGGCAACGAGGGCGACGAGGTCCGCGATACATTCTACCGCGCCGTCTATAACCGCCGGAACACCTGGCCCGGGATCATGGCGCAATGGCAGCCTCTGCCCCATAACGATCCCGATGCCGTGCCCGCTTTCCCCTACGATCAGGGCCGCGTCATGGGCGGTGGGTCGTCCGTTAATTCAATGGTCTCGATCCGCGGCATGCCGGGCGATTTCGAGGAATGGGAAGCCGCCGGCGCAAAGGGATGGGGCTGGAACGGCGTCATCAAATATTACAAAAAGCTGGAGACCGACACCGATTACGGCGACGATCCGCGCCACGGCGATGACGGCCCTATATCGATCCGCCGTCACAAGCGCGCGGACTGGCCGGGGTTTTGCGACGCGATCGCCTCCGAACTGCATCGACGCGGCTACGGTTACGTTAAAGACATGAATGTCGAGCCGCGCGACGGCGTCTGCTCGGTCGCGCTCAGCAGCAGGCCCGGCCTGCGCCAGTCGACGGCGATTTCGTACCTGACCGCAGATGTCCGCGCGCGGCCCAATCTGGAGATCCGCAGCGATTGCTTTGCCGAGCGCCTCGTCTTCGAGGGCACGCGCTGCACGGGTGTGGCCGTGCGCTCGAACGGCGTGACGGAAACACTGTACGGCACCGAAATCGTCGTTTCGGGCGGATCGCTGCAATCCCCTGCCCTGCTGATGCGGTCCGGCATCGGCCCGGCGGCGTCCCTCAAGGAACACGGCATCGATGTCATCGCCGACCGCGCCGGCGTCGGACAGAACCTGCACGAACACCCGACCTGCATTCTGGCAGCCCATCTTCGCTTTAACGGTATGCAGAATGCAGGCCTGCGCGCGGCCGGCAACGCGGCGCTGCGTCATTCGTCAAAGCTCGAAGGATGCCCGCCACACGATTTCTATACCGCTATCGCCAACAAGGTGAGCTGGCATCCGCTGGGCACGCGGATCGGCGGGGCGATCGTCGCCGTTGTGAAGCCCTATTCGCGCGGCGCGGTGACCCTCAAAAGCGCCGATGCGTCGGTCAATCCGCGCGTTGCGTTCCATGTGCTGGAAGACGAACGCGACATGATCCGCATGAAAATGGGACTGCGGCTGTTCTATGAGATTTTCCACAGCCCTGCCGTGCGCGAGGTCACGACGGAGGCCTTCCCCGCCGCGTTCTCGGCGCGGGTGCGCGAACTGAACCGCGAAACCCGCGCCAACTGGTGGAAATCGTTTGCCGGATCGCTGCTGATGGACCTGCCCGGCCCGTTCCGGCGCGCCGCGCTACGGACGCTGATCGCGCCGGGCCCGACGCTTGCCGAAATCTTTGCGACCGATGAGACGCTCGAGACCTGGATCCGCGAGAACTGCCGCGGCTTTTTTCATCCCGTCGGCACGTGCCGCTTCGGCGCAGCCGACGACCCCCTGGCGGTGGTCGATCCGGCGGGCCTGGTTCATGGCGTTCAGGGCCTGCGCGTTGTCGATGCGTCCGTCATGCCCACCATCACGCGGGCCAACACGAATCTCACGGCCATTATGATCGGCGAGAAAATTGCGGATATGGTGAAGGGTGAAACATAAGAAAACGGCCTTGGAATACAGCCCTTTAGGTGCGGCTCCCTGCCGCCCGCGCTCGCAACAAATCGTTTTACTTCGATCTGCTTTCCTGAGATATAATTCCGCTGTTGGCGACGAATACGAATATTTGGGGTTGGAATGTTTATGCGATTGAAAGCGCTAGCAGCAGCAGTGCTGCTTGCAGCGACCTTCGGGCTGTCCGGAGTTACGCCGGCGAACGCCCTGATTATGAATGCGGGGCAGTCCGTAACGGTCGATTTCGACTTATCGGGTTCGCAAGTGGTAATCGATGCCGCAGCGCAGCCCCTGACCCTGACCTTCAGCTTCACGACATCGGCAATCGATGCTCTGGACGACCCGGCGGGGCAGATTACGTCCCAGTATCTGGGTATCGGGCCGGCTCCGGTCGTCGTCTCCGGATATAGTGCAACGGGCATAGAAACGACGCTCGGCGACCTCAGCCTCTCGCTGGGCTTTCCCACAACCGATCTGGTGGGGTCGATCCAGTTCAGTCTGACAGAGAGCATCGATCTGATTGGCGTATCGTTCAGCGCCCAGGATTTCTTCGGCGACCAGATCATTCCGACGACCGCGCTGACTCTTCCGCAAACGGCAGACGCGCAGATTTCAGAGCCGGGCCTGGCGACGATTTTCGGTCTCGGGTTCGCCGCGATGGCGTTTGTGCGGCGCAGGCAGATCGCCCGTAGCTAGTCAGGGTTGGCGCCCGACCGCTCCTTCACGCTCCAACAGTTCTTCCACCACCCGCCGCGCGTAGACCGCGCCTGCGTCGGAATGAATGTTCTGCCACCCCGCCTGCGTGCCGACACGGCTGAGAACCTCCTGCTGGCGTTTGAGCACCTCTATGTCCTCTTTGAACACCGCCTTTGAGCCCTGGTACATCATGTCGGTCACGGA
>TARA_R110002110_G_scaffold47357_1_pt1 | contig 11634 bp, 13 predicted proteins | sample TARA_R110002110 | Tara Oceans TARA_R110002110 (sample SAMEA4397330) | marine metagenome | biome: Polar Biome; feature: [SRF] surface water layer (ENVO:00010504); material: water (ENVO:00002006), including particulate matter (ENVO:01000060) such as... | depth 5 m
AGATTAAAATTGTGAGGGATTATTATGGTTAATATTAAATTAGTTAATTGGCCTATTGATTTTCTACAAAAAGAATGGAAACAGGCTTGGGATGAAAAAATACATGATAGACCAAAAAGTTTAAATTCGTGGTATCCTATTAATAATTATATTGTTGCAATATTAGAAGAAGGGGAAGATAAAGGAAAACCTGTTGCATACTTAGGTTATACTGATTTAGGAGAATACGCTTTATATGGTGACGCTCATACTTATATTAAATATGCTAAACAAGGTATTTATGGTAAATTAGTTCTTGCTAGAGATAAGGAAGTTTCTGCTCCAAAATTTGCTGGCTTTAGACCAAAACGACATTCTTTAGAAGAATATTTAAATTGGCAAAGAGGGTTTGGATGGATAGTTAATCCAACAGATGAAGAAATCTCTACTCACTTTGGGGCTTTACCAGAAAAAGTAGTAGATAAATTTAGAAGTTTTTATGAAGAGGATAGTAAGGCTACTTGGGGAATTAAGAAACATATGGATTCTTTTGGTAAGGCTTGGTTAATGTTATTAAAAGATTTTGAACCAGCAGGTGAATAATATGTTTAATAAGATATGGAAGGAACAAATAGTTAAACCTTCATCTAATGTTTCAATATTTAAACCAAAGCAGGGATTTGATTTAGAAGAGGATAAAGATGACGACTGTAATAAACAATTACAAGAGTATGCTAATAAAATTAAGAATACACCTTTACCATTAAAAGAAGCATGGAATAGTAAAGAGTTTGAGATTTATAAACCTTATTTTATAGTGGCTGACGAAGAGTTAGGTCAAACTGGTGGAGAACGAATATTTCTTACTAGGAAAAAAGAAACAATAGAATATGGTTATGGACAACATATTGGTCAAAATAAACAATATAAATACACACCTCTTCCAGAAAATATTGCTTGTAAAGCATTAGAAATGTTAGAAAAATATAATTTAAGTGGTGGTGATTATGGGCCTACTATTGAAGAAGATATAGATGATTATTCAATTCGTGTTGTGGGTTCTAGTAGTGTTGAAAATAGTTATTTAACGTTAAGCATTAGATATATACCTAATCCTAGCCCAAGACTTGTTAATTTAGAATTATATAGGTCAGAAAACGTAGCAACTCATACTTTACCAGAAGGGCCAATTGAGGGTAGAGGTTTTTTTACTGTATCTGGATTTTATTTAAGAACTGATTGGAGATGATATAATGTTTGATAAAGTATGGAAGGAACAAATAGTTCAAGGTAAATCTAAGGTAGGTATATTTAAACCAAAACAAGGCTTTGATTTAGAGGAAGATAATGATGAAGATTGTTGTAAAAAAGCAAAAGAAGAGTGGTTTATAGAATTAAAAGAATATTATAAACTACCTGATTTAAAACAAAATATTTATCAAATGGACTGTTTAGAATTTAAAAGACTTTTAAATTTATTTGTTTTAAATAAAGATGGTAGAATAGATGTAGAATATTTAAAAACATCGGCTATCAAGGTTTTAGAAGAATGGGAAGAATGTGAAAATGTTTAATAAGATATGGAAAGAACAAATTGTTCAGCCTACTTCTAAAGTAGGTATATTTAAACCTAAACAGGGATTTGATTTAGAAGAAGAAAATAAAGATGGAGATTGTTGTAAAAAAGCAAAAAAGTTTTTTGATAAAAAAGCAGTATTACACTTTCCGGGTGGTCATTATACTTCAAAATATATAGGTTGGGATTGTGACCGACATACTTTAGAATGGGCAAAAGAGTTTATGTCAAATATTAGTCATAACACAGGATTATACACCTTATGGCATGAAACTATATTAGAATGGGAGAGGTGTGAAAAGAATGTTTAACCGTATATGGAAGGAACAAATAGTTAAACCTTCATCTAAGATTGGTATATTTAAACCCAAACAAGGTTTTGATTTAGAGGAAAAAGAAAAAGATGATAAATGCTGTGAAGAGGCAAGAGATAGAGTACATGACTTATCTCTCTATTTCAACGAGATTCCTCGCTTTGAACATGACTATACTGATTGGGCATATGATAAAATAAAGGAATTTACTTGTGATGAATTACATACTCTTTTAGAAGATACAGGTTATGATACAAAAAATAAATTACAAACCCACTTTTCAGGTGACCTCAATTACCATTCACTCGCAGGTTCAAAATCAGACAAGTACTATGAGGATTTTTTAATGGAGATGGATATGAGATTAGATGATATAATAGATAAATGGGATAGGTGTGTAAGTGGAAATTAACGAATTAGACTTCTCCGCAGAAATGGATATGGAATTATCCAAAACTTCATTCCCATATTTCTTTCAACAAGTATTAGGATATGATTTTACTGCATTCCATGAAGAATGGTTAGAATTAATGAATACAACAGACCGTTCAGTAATTATTTGTAGTCGTGACCACGGAAAATCAGTATTTATGCATTCTTGGTGTGTTTGGAACTTAATCTTTCAACCACCACCATATCAAATGATATACATATCTTCTAACCATAAACAGACTATGGTACATATGAGGGATATTGATAAATTATTTAATAAACCTCAGTTAAAACATTTCAAACCTTCAAGGGGATGGGCAATAGGAAATATTACTCTTACAAATGGTAATTCAATTCTTGAGCGTTCAATTGGTTCTCAGATTCGTGGTTTGCATCCTCAAGAAATTGTTATTGATGACCCTTTGAAAGAATTTAGTTTAGCGGCAATTAAAAAAGTAACTGATTGGTTCTTTGGAGATATGATACCAACACTTCATCATACTGCATCATTAAGAATGATTGGAACCCCTTTTACTTATACTGATATTTTTACTCAACTTGAAGAAAATGATGCTTATACTGTTACAAAATACCCGTGTTTAAATCAATTGAATGAAGCATTATGGCCTGAGCGTTGGGATTATGATGCTCTTATGCAAAGAAAATCAGAAGTAGGTTCTTTAAAATTCACAAGAGAATATATGTGTATTCCAATTTCAACAGGTACTTCTTTATTCAATCCTGAACATTTAGACGCTTGTAAAGAATTAGGTAAAAAAGATATATTACGCATGAGAGAAAGAATGAAAGACGGTTATAAATACTTTGTTGGAATTGACCCAGCAATATCAACTGATGGTGATTATAATGTTATCATAGTATTAGAAGTTGATGAGAATAGAAATAAAAGAATTGTTTTTGTAGATAGACAAAAAAATGTAGAGTTTAGAGAAAATATTAATAAAATTAAATTAATTGGACAAATGTTTAGACCAGAATCAATATTTTTAGAAACAAATAACTTTGCTAAATCGTTTACTCAAGAGTTAAGGAATATTACTGACTTAAATGTGCATGATTTCACAACAACTAGAAAAAGGAAAGAAGAGATTATTTTGAACTTACAGATGAATATTGAGAACCATAAGTTAATTTTCCCTAGAGGTAATGAAGAGAGTAAAAGGGTTACAGATAACATTTTAGAGGAATTATCTATGTTTGCCATCACCGACACAGGAAGGTTTGAAGGGGTAGGGGCGCATGACGATTTGGTAATGGCACTCGCTTTAGCCAATGCCGCAACTCATCAAGCATTAGATTCTTTTGTTTTATTAGACGATATAGATATTTTTAATACTAATGAATCATCAATGAATATTTTAGGGGGTGGAATATCTGGTCTTAACTTCTGAAAATATTACTAAAGTAACTTCTGGTGACTTAGAAGAACTTATTGTTGAGGTTAAAGATGGTGAAAATAAAGTTAAGGAGGCTTTGGGAGAGTTAGGATTAGAGAATGATGACCCTAATAAAATAGAATTATCTTGGTTAAAAAATCAAAACATTATGGATGAACATGAATTAGTTAGAAATATGTCTATGGAATTTAAAACTAATCTTTCTGAAACTAAGAAAATGGTAGAAGAATTTCCAAGAGAATACTTAATAGATGGTAATGATATTTCTAATACTGTTAAGACTTTAAGAAAGTATAGAAGAACTTTAAAAGGAGAAAATAAAATAGAATTAACTAAAGGTATTGATACATTAATTACAGCCTATTCTTCTCATTTAGACGACTGTATTAAATCAATATATTGGCTTAACAAATATGAAACGCCTCTTAGAAAAATGAATTTTACTGAACAAGATTTAAAAAAGATACATTCAATTAAAGACTACGATACTAGAATAGGATTAGTAGATATTCTTTGTAAGTTTTGGGAAGCAGACCTTGAATTAAAAGAGTTAAATTATTGTAAAGATTATAGTAACTTACATAAAGAAAGAGGGGTTTCTAAAAGAGAATTTAAAAAGTATCTTAAAAATATAACTCATCAATCTATTAGAAAAAATGTTTCTGACTCAATGAATGATTTTATTGTAAAATCTGTTTGTAATTCTCCGGGAATTTCAGCAAGACAATTACATGAAAGAATGGATAATAAATTATATAAAAGAGCATCTCCTCAAATTATTAGTAAGGCTGCTGATAAATTAGGAATAACTAATGTTGATGGTTCTTATTATAAATTAAATTCTGATATTAAAAAAGATTTGTATGCTTATACTGCTTCATTTATTGATTCCGATGGGTATATTACTATAGATAAAAGTCATAATCCAAGAGTAGGTTTAGTAGCAACAGGTGATAGAGGTAAGGCTTTTATGATTCAGATTCAAAAAGAATTAGGGGTTGGTAAATTACATCTTGACCAAAAATCTCCACAAAATACTAGACCTGTAAATAGATTAAATTTTTATTCTCAAGCAGATGTTACTGAATTACTTACAAAATGTAGACCATATTTTAGAATGAAGGGAACTAATGCTGATTTACTTTTAGAGTTAATTCGTATGAAGAAATCATATAAAAAGGCGGATTGGTATAAGAATCGTTGTGATGAGATTTTTAAATTGATGAAGTATGAAAACCATAAAGACCATGTTAATTATGATTTTAGTAAATACGATGTTGATATTGAAACAGTTGCTAAACTACATGATAATTGTAAAACAAGTATTATGGATGATTTAGAAAGTATTATTAAGGAAGATTCATTAGGTTCAGTTACAGAATATCACGGTACTTTAAATTTAAAAAAAGTTTTAAAAGAAGGTATCAACGGTAGTAATACTAATACTAGAAGTAAGAAATGGATTCCTAAAAAATTAAGAAAATCTAAGAAAATTACATATACTACTGATAATAAAAAAGAAGCCTATTTGTTTGCAAAAATGAGAGCAAAGGATTTAGGAATAAATGAAAAAAATATAGGGGTTATTGGGGTTAAAGGAGCAAAATTATCTAAACCTGAAATTCTTAAAGATGATACTTTTGATGGAATTGTTTATGTTAGAGAAGGTGGGATAGATAATAAGTATTTAGTTAAATTATAGTGAGGTTAATATGATAGTAATATGTGGTGAAAAAGAATTACAAAAAGATTGGCCTGAATTAATAAGTATGAAAGAAAAAGGTTATCCTATTAAAAATGCTAAATTTTATGTTAAATATATTAATAATAAACCTGTTGGTCACACTTGTTATAAGAATATGGGAAATTGGAATTTTATTGGTAATTCATATATAAAGAAAGAATTTAGAGGTCAAGGTATTCATGATGAATTAATGAAAAAAAGAAATGACGACCTTACTAATAAACCAAAAATTGCAATATTAATACCAATAGAAAATAGTAATTTAGATAGATTAGAAGAACTTATGTCTAAAAGGGATTACATTAAAATTAATAAATTTTTAGATGTTTACAGAATTATGTCATTTTTTGATTATATAAAATTTAGAAAATATAATATGTGGAAATTGGAGTGATAATATGGCAGAAAAAAGAAGATTCTCAATAAGAAATTTTTTAAGGCGTAGAACGCCAACACCGGGAGATAGAAAAGTATTCCAAATGGGTATTCAAGAAAAAGAATCCGGTTTATTTATGACTACGCCTTTATTATATGATGTTGCTGGTCAATCTGTTATTACTAGAACTTGTACAACCCAAATAAAAAATGAAGTCTTTAGAAGAGGTTTTGATTGGAAAAAGAAATTTTCTATGAAGTGTCTTAAATGCGAAAAAGAACATGAAAACGATGTTGAAAGATGTGCTACTTGTGGTTCAGATGCTTTAAGGAAACCTGATGAAAAGCAATTAAAATATGCTAGAAACTTTATGGAAGGTTATGTTAATGATTCTAACCAAATGCTTATTGATGTATTAAAAGAAATGGAAGATGATTTAAATATTGTTGATGATGGTTATATTATTTTAGTCAAAGAGTATTATTTAGATGGTAATGGTGAAATTAAATTACATAGAATTAAAGAAATATATCGTGGCGACCCTGTTACTATGGCTATTTATGCTGATGAAGATGGGACAAGAGGAACATCTGGTTTTACTTCTTTAAACGATAGGGATTTTCTATCTGATGACCAATTTGAAATACACCCAGAAACTAATGAGAAATTATATCCTGTTCATTATATTAATAGAGTTAATGGAGAAGAACAGTATTTTGTTAAAGGTGAAGTGTTACATTTTAGTAAATACTCTCCTTCAAGATTATATGGTCAATCTCCTGTATTAACTTTATTTAGCCATATTACTACATTAATTGCTATGGAGAATTATGTTAATACTTCATATACTAAGAGTCGTATGCCAAAAGGTTTGTTGGCTGTTCAAACTAGAAATATGGAATCTATGAAAACTTTTTGGCGAGCAGTTAAAGAGAAGATGGAAGAAGATAAACACTTTATTCCTGTTATGGGAATTGAAGCCGATAATGGTAAAGGTTCAATTGAATGGATTAAGTTTATGGATTCATTAAAAGAGATGGATTATGTTGCTGTTAAAGAGGATTTAAGAGATAGAATTGCAGCGTTTTATGGTGTAAGTAAAATCTTTATGGCTGATAATTCGGCTAGTGGTGGATTAAATAATGAAGGTATGCAAATCCTTGTTACTAATCGTGCTGTTGAAATGGCTCAGAATGTTTATAATTATTATGTATTTCCTTGGCTAACAAAAGAATTTGGTATTACAGATTGGAAATTAGTATTACCACCTTCGGAAGAAGAAGATGAAATTGCTGTTATGCGTAAGAGAGAAATTGAAGTTAATGTGGCTGCTTCTATTAAGAATCTTGGTTTTGATATAGATATGAATGAAGAGGGAGAATTTACATTTAAGAAAATTGTTGAACAACCAGAACAACCACAAGAAGGTGAAAAGGTTGAAGGTGACCCATATGCAGGAACTAATGTTGATGCTAGTCAATTAGGACAATTACAAGAACAATCTTTAATGGGAGATAAACCTTCTCCTGAAGGCGAAGGTGCTAAAAGGAATAAGCCGAGTATGAGTGTCGGGCCGGATAAGAGAAATACAGGATTACCTCAAGAAGCCGGTAATCAGAATATAGATAGAAGAACTGAGAAAAGAGTCGGTTAAAATGAGTTGGTGGGATATATTAAAAGTTTATACTTTTGCACCAACTACAGATGTAAATTCTCCAGATTTTATACCATTTGATAAAAGAAGTACTCCTGAAGAAGTTAAAAGAAAAATAGATAATGACCCTTATTTTTTAATTGTTTGGGGTACAATAAGTGGAGCAAAATGGGCAAAAGATGAGTCGGGATTTTCTAAATATAAAGAAATTATGAAAATTATGGATAATTCAAATGTTAAACCGGATTGGGTTAAAAAAACACTTATAAATGTTGATGGTGATAATTATAGTCCTATGTATTGGAATGATTCTACTGGTTGGAATATAAATGAATTAGATGGGTTATTAATGCACATACACGGACAACCGAGTTGGTTTAAATGAGTTGGTGGGATATAATTAAACAGAACCCCTATAAAGAAGCAGGTTTAGGTTATCAAGAAAATTTATTTCAACAACCAATTGAAGGTTCTCAAACTACATTTCCTCAAGGTGGAAAAATTCCAATACCTCCTAAGTCTAAACCAATTGAAGAAACTGAACCTTTAAAACCATTATGGTCAGGACAACAAAATTTAGAACAACAAATATTACCTCAAAATCAAACTAAACCTGCATTAACTTCATTCACGCAACAAGAAAATAAACCAATTAGGGAACTTGAACTAGGGCAAAGAACTTTATCCCCATTTATGCAAGATAAACAACCACAACAACAACAAACAAATACACCAGCAGCAGCAGATTCAGGAGATGCAGGTTCAGATGTTGGACAAACAGTTAGTCGTATTAAACAACATTTGGCTAGAAACCCTCAAGGTGCAAAAGGAATTAAAATGTTACCAATTATAGAAAAACTAATATTAGCAAGTCAAAACCCAACAGGAATGCAACAAGAAGTAAAAGACGCAGTTAAACAATTAAAACAAATAGTACCAACGGCGGTGTAATTATGAAAATAGAGAAAATTAGTGGTGAAGAAAGTGAATTGATTGGTGATTTATATGACGCTATGACTCAAGATAATTGGAATAAAGCGAAAGTACTAGTAAGAATTATTAGAGATAGAATTGGTCAACAACCTGACAGAAATACAGAACGCAGAACGGATTTTTCTGGTAATATAGCAGATATTAAATATGATAAAAATCACCCATTAGTAAGGGCTTTAACAGCCTATGATAATTGGGCAGACCAAGCAGGAATTACAGGACACATTTACAAAAATGAAAATGAGGTAATAAAAATGAAAAGACAAGAAGTAGCGAAAATTAGAAGAGAATTGCAAAAGACAGAAAGGGCATTATCCCTGCAAGAAAAACCAAAACAGGAACCAAATAGAAATCTTGGTCCAGTTGAATTGCCGGATAAAGAAAAGTATTTGAATGAAAGGTCAGCATCATCAGATGTTCCTAATGTAATTCATCTTCCTAAAAAGCAAAAGAAACCTGAAAACAAGTGGTAAATATGTCTTGGGAAAACATCCTTAAAGGGATGAGAATTGAAAAGCACCCTAGAATAGCAGAATACATTGATAGTGTTGCTAAAGAGATGGAGTTTTTTAATACTAGAAAAATATTTATAGAAGTTAAAGATAGGGTTAGAAATTTAACAAAGAGAGCATTAGTTAGATATTTCAAGTTAAATGATAATTATATTAGAGATGTTACAGGACAGAATACTAGTGAATGGATTTGGGTGGGAGAATGACATTATTAAAAGCGTACTTATTGGGAACTAAAGACCCATTTATGTTAGCAAAGGTTTTTTATGAGGATACACTTTTGAAAGATTCTGCTGCGGTAGATGAGGAAATTGATAAAATTTTAGGTTATGCATGGAAAGAACATTATGATTGGACTGTACGAGATATAGAAATGACTAAATTAGATTTAGAAGAAGTGAATGATATTTTAACAGATTGGGATAGTGAACTTGAAAGATTAAAAATACAGGTTTCTCAATTAACAACTGATGACCCTAAAGAATTAACTTCTTATTCGGATTCTGATTATAGTTTAGTTCAAGAGATTGAAGATTTTCAAAAAGAGCATGAGAGATTATTTCAAGTTGGTAAAGAGTATAGTGCAAAAATTAAAAAGGATGAAGAGTTTTTGAAAAAGTTAGAGAATAAAAGAAACGAGGTTGCTAAAAAATTAAGTGGTTTTACACATGATGAAATGCTTGACCCTTCATTATCATTTGATACTAAATATGAAATTCATCAATTAGGTTTAAGTTTATTAAATAAAGAAAAGAAATTATTAGATGATTTAACTTCTGGAGAATTGGCTGAAATAATGAAAATTCCTTATCCAAAAGAAATGCAAGATATGTTAAATAATTATAAAGAAAATATGTTAAGAGAAAAAAGTGGTCGTAAAAGAGTTGCTGCTTGGAATAAATTAGAAGCCCAAATTAAACAATTTGGTGGTGATGTTGGTAAGAGAAGAGAACATGAAAAGAAACTTAGAATTATTGACGCTAAAATTAAAAATAGTAAAAACTCATTAAAAGATTTTACAACTACTCAAGAAGGTAAAGAAAGTTTTGAATTAGCACAACAAGCAGTAAATGATTTTAAACTTGAGCCTAATGAAAAACTTTTACCAACACTAGGTTATCTTACTTTCAAAAGAGTGTTAGAAACAACTGACCCTGAAACAAAAGAAGTTACTAGAGAACTATTAAATAAATATAAGTGGAATTCTGAAACTAAACAACTTGAAGAAGTTAAAGAACAAGTAAAAGAAAAATATGAAGGGTCATTTGAAGTAAGTGAAGTGGGTACTTTTAGTTCTGATGAATTTTGGCAAAGTTTTCTTGATGGTTATAAATCTAAAAGAAATATGGGGTCAAACTCAACAATTAAAAATGCTTTAAAAATATTTTTAGAAGAATATGAAAATTCAGGAGAAAAAGAATTAGAAGTAAAACCTGAACCTATTATTGGTGATAGTTATGGTGTTAATGTTGATGTTGAAGAAAAGCGAGGCCCTATTGAAATAGATATGGATAAAAAGAAGAAATTAAAAAATCTTAATATGTTAAAAAATATTTTTGAAAGTTTTGAAGAACCGTTAAAGAATAGTCGTAGTGTAAATTATATATTAGAGGCTATAGAATCAGAAATTAATTTTATAGATAAAGATAAGAAAAGTAAAGTAAAGGTTCAAGAAAAAGTAACAACTAAAGCATTTAAGAAATTATTAACAGTTATTAAAAGAGCGTATGAGGCAATAAAACATTATAGTGAAGGAGAATACCCAGATAAATTTATTATAGAAGTTAATAAACTTAAAGAATCAGAACATGGTATTGAAGATTTATTTTCATTATCTGAAGGGGAAATTCCTATATCCATTGACGCTACGGCAAATACTGAAAAAATTAGTGATTTAAAAAGTAAATTAAAAGATTTAGAAGAAGATTCTACTGAACAAATAAAACTTGAAAGAGAATTAAGAGGGTTAGAACGAATTAAACAATCTTTAGTAAAAAAATCAGAAATAAAAGAAATGGTGAAAACTTTAAATAAGAAAAATAAAGTGGGTCATAAACAAAGTTTAATTAATCATATTGATACTGTTTGGGAAAGTGAGCAATTAAAAAATTATGGTAAAATGTCCCCAGAAACTAGAAAAGAATTAATAGCAGCCCGCAAGTCATTGGAAAGTAGTTTAAGTAGGAAAAAAGGAATTAGAGAATCACCTAGTAAAAGAAAAGAAAAAGAAAAGAAACCTCAAATTAAAGCAGAACAGTTAGAAAAAATAACAACAGACTTAAAAGAATTTTTAGAAGAAATAAAAGATATGGATGAAGATTTAACTTCTGAAGAATTAAAAGAATATAGTGCAAAATATAAAAAATTAAGTGATGAATATTATAAAATGAAGTTAAATACTAAAGGTTCAGGAAAGTTAATTGGTAATACATGGCGTAATATTACAAAGATTATGTCTAAAAAATTAAGCCCAGAAAGATATGGTAAAAGTGAAAGTTCTCTTCCTGATGATAAAATGGAAAATTTAATGGATTTAGCAACTAAATTACAATATGAAGTTGATAAGTGGAAAAAAGATAAGGATAGTATGTTTAAAGATAGAGATGGGAAATGGGATGAAAAACAAGTAAAAGCAT
>TARA_R110002110_G_scaffold105778_1_pt1 | contig 11613 bp, 8 predicted proteins | sample TARA_R110002110 | Tara Oceans TARA_R110002110 (sample SAMEA4397330) | marine metagenome | biome: Polar Biome; feature: [SRF] surface water layer (ENVO:00010504); material: water (ENVO:00002006), including particulate matter (ENVO:01000060) such as... | depth 5 m
ATAACCTGAAGGTCACAGGTTCAAATCCTGTTCCCGCACCCAAATAAGCCCCTGATTTCTTAACGGAAATCAGGGGCTTTTCTTATGGGCGCTATGTCAGGAATTACGACTTGGAAGCATATTGGAAGCAGACGAGGCGGTTTCACTGTAGCTATTCAATTTTCTGTGGAATTCTTTTGCAGCGGTCGCCGCTAAGGCGCGCTTTGTGTTCTTCTTGTTCGAACAAATGCATGTGCGATCGGTGGGGCCGACGTCGCGCGTCTCTTGTTGCGGATGGGCAAGGATGAAAGAGGGTAGCGAATGGCACGTTGGTTCGGTGAAGAACACGGTGACGCCGTGCTCATGGCAGCTGAGGCGTTTCGAGAGAAGTGCTTGTTGGGCGATGGGAGCTTATTCGGCGCAAAGATGCTGTGGACTGCAGACAACATCCAACAATTGAAGGTCGCGTTTGTAGACAACCCGCAGCTTGGCCAAGCGAGCTTCATGGATAAGCTCCAAAGTCAGCTTCAAGGTTCAGGAGCGGAAGTTCAGAAGCTCGCAGCTGAGTTCCTTTGGGTGCTCTTGCTATTTGTACATCGAAGAAAATTCTCGCCCGATAAGAAGCGAAGCAACATAGGCGCTATTTGGGCGCTATCGGGCGATGAGCTTCCAAAATCTACGTTGCTTAATGACGCTTGCATGAGCGGCGTGGGTTCACCTGGGGTCGCCTTCTTAACCCGAATGCCTGATGAGCTAGAATTCTTTGTTGTGGCCATGCAGGGATGGAAAAGCCTAGCCAACACCGAGCGAGCCAAACTGCTGGATGCTAAAGATCCATCGCACTTTTGTGCTTGGCTGACATCCCAAAAGGGTGGTGACCGAAGAATATTTCGACACCTTCTTCTATTTCTTCTGTATCCAGACCACTTCGAGAGAATTGCGAGCAAAGGTTCGAAGAAGGATATCGTGGAGTGCTTCAGCAAGCGTCTAGGAGAACGTGTTCCCCAGATGCCCGAGGATCCTTCTCCTTGCGAAATCGATGCGGCGTTGCTCAAGATCCGAGCGGAGCTTGAGATCGATCAGAATTCGAAGGAGATCGACTTTTATCGTGCTCCGTTAAAAGATATTTGGGATCCGCAGACGATGGACGATGAGGCGATAATTGAAGTAGATGAAATTCCGGCGTCTGCGCCTAGGTGCTGGATTGAAAAGACGATAGTCCGTGGACGTGCAGACCGAATTGATGGCGCTCATGCCTTAGGAAAGGCGTTGTGGTCCCCGCAGCGCTCCATATCCGGTTCTGACATCTACAAGACAATGCGAGAGGTGCAGCCAGGCGACGTCGTGTTTCATCTCACCGACAATGAAGCCATAACGGCGGTTTCCCTTGTAGAAGGACGGTTCGATGACACATTCATAGGGCTTCCGAACACTGACTGGTCGGAACAGCCGGCCTACCGTATTCAGCTCGGTGAGCATGAAAAGTTGGCCCCGCCTCTGGAACGCAAAGACTTTCTTGATGCAGAGCCTTTCGCAAATCAAATCCGTGCCTTGTTGGCAAAAGGAGAGGGGCGCTATTTTTTCAATCGCAATCTTGAGCTCAATCAGGGAGCATATCTTACTGAGGTTTCTCCTGAATTGTTGCAAATCTTGGATGCCGCTTATTGGCGAGCGTCAGGAAAACATCTGCCGGTAGTTTCAGTGGAGCCACAAAGCGAGAGCGATCAGGATCTTCCAGACTACAATTTTGACCCTACCCCTATTCGAAAAGAACTGTTTCTTGATGACGATGAGATCGAGTTCATTTTGCGGGCTTGGGACGCAAAGAAGAACCTAGTTCTGCAAGGACCGCCAGGCGTCGGCAAAACTTTCGCCGCCGACCGCTTGGCTAAGTTATTAATCCGGTCCAATGATCCGAAGCGTATTGGCTTCGTGCAGTTTCACCAGTCGTACTCGTATGAGGATTTTGTGAGCGGCTATCGGCCGAACTCTGTCGGAGGTTTCGATCTCCGAGACGGGAAATTCGTTCAGTTTTGCCGGCGGGCAAGCGCAGATCCACACAATCGCTACGTCTATATTATTGACGAGATAAATCGGGGCAATCTCAGCAAAATATTTGGTGAGCTGATGATGTTGATCGAGAGTGACAAACGTTGTTCAAAATGGGCTGTTGAGCTTGCATACGGCGGAGAGCCGTTCTTTGTTCCAAAAAATGTACAACTCTTGGGGCTGATGAATACGGCTGACCGATCTCTGTCGCTAGTGGACTATGCGTTGAGGAGGCGGTTTACGTTTATCGACCTGAATTCGAAGATCGGCACCTTCCATTTCAACGGCAAGCTCAAAGAAATTGGGATCGATGAGGAGATGATCTCGGTTATCTCCCAGAAAGTCGAAAGCCTCAATGCAGAGATAGTTCAAGATACCGTCAATTTAGGATTAGGCTTCGAGATTGGTCATAGTTACTTTTGCTCGCCTCTCGGCGCCAACGAGACATCGCGCGACTGGTACTCGCGAATAGTAAGGACTGAGATCCTGCCGTTGCTATCTGAGTACTGGTTTGACGATCGTTCGAAGGTCGAAGCCTGGCGCGATCGTCTGCTGAGCTAGTAAATCCTATGATCCCGATTGAAAATATCTTCTACATCTATTGCTACGCTTGGGGGAGGTTTCCTGAGGGCGCCGCAGTTTCGGTCGGCTCCGATGGTAGCCCCAACATACAGTCACTCCTGGCTTCGGTTCTGCTACGTGCCGTAAGCAATATAGAGCGACGTGGAATTGACCGAGATTACGTCGAAGTGGCGCATGAGCTGAAAACCGTAAGGGGAAGAATTCAGATATCTGAGACTATGACGGCGCGCCTTAGAGACCGCGTCGCAATTGTTTGTCAATTCGATGAGCTATCAGTGGATGTGCCGCACAACCAAGTATTAAAGGCTACAATCCGTTCGCTGATAGCTACGAGCTCTGTCGATAGTGCATTGCGCCGCCGGCTGATGGCTGCAGGAAAACGCCTTGCTAGAGTGTCTGATATCAAGCTTTCTGCAGCTGCGTTCCGACAAGTGAGGCTGAGCCGAATGAATGCATACTATGATCTCGCTGTTAGAATATGCAGGCTCGTCTACGATCGATTAATTCCGTTTCCAGACGGACAAGGATATCGCTTCGTGGATCCATTGAGTGATGAGACCCATATGGCGCGTGTATTTGAGAGCTTTGTGCGAAACTTTAGTAAGTTGCGAATGGTGGGCTACACTGCTGGAGCTCTGGAAATGCCATGGTTTGCGCGAACTTTGTCTGGAGAAAATTCTCCTCCACTACCGCTACTTAGAACGGATACTTTTCTCAAGGGGCCGGAGCGTGAGGTAATCATCGACGCGAAGTACTATCGCGAAGCAATGACGTCTCATCGTGGCAAAACCGCCGTTCGTTCTGCTCACCTGTTTCAGATGTTCGCGTATCTCAAAAATTCGGTAGCAGTTGGACGCGCCAGAGAAACTGTAGAAGGTTTGTTGCTATATCCTTCCAATGGTCTGGAGCTGCAGGCTTGCTATGAAATTCACGGACATAAACTGCACGTATGCACCGTCAATCTCAATCAAGAGTGGTCAGGCATCGAACGCGACCTGATCCACACACTTTCTGCGGCCGCCCCCGAAGCCTAGGAGAGGTGGATTTGATTGCCTCGCCCCAGCGTCACCTGCCTTCATTTGTTCGAGCGAACAAACTAGAAATTTTGGCCGCAAGTTGGCGCGAAAGAAAAGTTAGATTATTTTTAAATGCATCTATAAGTAGTGCGCGGTCGAGAGGTAGCTGATCATGTCTGAAGAGAAAATTATCGATGACACGGTGCAATCATTTTCGCGCGGCATTTTGTTGCGTGATGATGCGGTTTCTGAAGACGAGTTTGCTCGTGGCGGCCATTCGAGAACCGCTCGTTCGCTCATTGCTTTGGTCGAGGATTTGTCAAATCGAAACGGTGCTATTGGCTTAGAGGGCAAGTATGGCGCGGGAAAATCTAGTGTCATAAAAATAGCTGAAAAAGCGCTCCGAGAAAATCAAGCAACAAAATTCGATCATCGCATATTCACCTTCGACCTTTGGGCCCATCAAACTGAAAGTTTTCGCCGCGGATTTCTGGAGGAGCTTCTAAATTGGGCGATAGGAGATAATGAACTTCTCCTTTCGGCGGATGAGGAGGAGAGGCACCGCCGAGATATTAGAGATCGCGAAGTCGTAACGACGTATGATAACATTCGATCCTACCATCCGCTCGCTTACGCTCTGATTTTGAGCGCTCCACTACTTCCGCTAATCTTGATGTGGGCTAGCCCAATGTCCTGGGGGGGGGAGGCGCAGCACATCTGGCTGCTCGGTACTTGGAAGGCGTCTTATCTGGCCCAGGCAGGCATCTGCCTTCTTTATGCAGCTGTCCTGGCGGCCTTCTTTTGGAAATTTGCATTTCCCGGCCAGAAATTTAGAGGAAGGCTGGGAGAGAAGGCTTCGGCCCGCTTTGCGAAAGCTCTCAACACTGCCGTCCAACCATTTCGCACCGATACGGAAGAAACACGGACGGAGACCCAGACTATACGTGATGTGGATCCATCAACTCTTGAATTCCAGAAAATATTTCGCGATATCGTGTTCCAAATTCAATCCACGACCAACAGACTAACCGGGAAACCTAGGCGCCTAGTCTTAGTTTTCGATAATATAGATCGGCTGCCAGTGGAGCGCATCCAGTCTGTTTGGGCGGAGATGCGCTCGATTTTTTCGGCCCATTTGCCCGACATGAGCGATGCCGAATATTGCGTCACGGCGATCGTTCCCTATGATCAACAGCTTATTGAAAAGGCGTTTTATCGGACGCCGTTCAATGAACTAGAAGACGACGAAGGCAAATCTATAAGGCCGGGAGTTAGCGAAGGTAAGGAGCTTATTTCAAAAACTTTCGCTGCTGCATTAAGAGTGGCGCCGCCAGTGGCTATGGATGGCCAAGCGTACTTTGGTGCGAAACTCAACGCAGAGGCCTTGAGTGGACAATTGTCCAAAGAAGAGTTGTGGCGGATATTCCGGCTGTTTCAACTTCGTACTTTGGAGTTGGATCACCCGCCAACTCCAAGGCAAATGATCGCGTTCGCCAATGACTTCGTTTTGATCTGGAACCAGCGACGTGGCGACATACCACCTGCGAGCATTGCTTTGTACGTTTTGAATAGTGCCGAAATTATTCGGCACCCGAGCAAAATTCAAACAGGTCAATTTGATCCCGTTTTGGTCAATGCTTGTGGAGAGAAGGATTGGCCGCTTCACCTAGCAGCAATCTACTATAATGTAGCAATAGAAGACGTAGTGCCGCTATTGATGGGGCGGCAAATCGAAAATGCTTTGGTGGGCGGCGAACAAAATACGCTCGTTGAACTTTCTAAGCAAAGTTACTTCTTGGATGCGCTAGTTAGGCTAGTCGATCAATATACAAATGACTTCAAGCCCGACGGGGTTATCGAGTATTCGACAGTATTGGAGACGCTTGATGCTTTGCCCGTTGACAGCGAACAGCTGCGATATGTTTGGAGCACAATGCTACGAGTAGAAATTGGAAATCATCAGGCTGAATGTGGAGCAAGCGACCTGTTTGGGCTAGCCAATAGACTTAAGCATGCCGAGCTTTCGAATTTAGCGGGCGAGGCAAAGTTGCAGCTAGGTTATCTGCTCAAGCTCTCATTCTCGCGGGGGGGCGATCCTTCTGATGAGTATATCATGAGCTTGGAAAATATTTACGCGAGGGTTGGGTCGCAAGAGCGAATTTCGATCGTGCAGAAACAAGCTCAAGGTTTAGACCTCTTGGATAACGCAGTATCTGAAGCTGAATTCGTGGTTCGAGCTTCGCAAAGCAAAGTCATTACAGCTGACTGGATCCGTCCGCGGGCGGCTGATTTTCCTAAGCAGCTTGTCAAGACTATCAGCGCAAATCCAGCGGCGGTGGCTATGTTGCTGCAACCGAAAGTGCCGACATGGATGACAACTAGAATTTCAAAGGATATTCTGACAAGTCTTGTCGCGCCTTGCAAGGCTGCACTCCAAGACGGAAATAAGTCTTTTGCCTACTGGAATGCGATCTGGCTGCTCGTGAATGCAGAGCCAACTTTGATCGAAGATGCTTCCTTATTTCAGATCGATGATGTCTCACAACTCCAGCAGGAAGGAGCCATCGTTTTTTCGTTAGCAAAAGCAATCGATGCCGCGGACGAAACATTATGCGCTAAATTACTTGTCCTCGAGTTGGCTAGCTCTCGCACTGCGGAAGGGCCAAAATATGGAAACCAACCTTTTGGTGAGCTTGGTGAAGCAAACGCTACTGTTGAAAAGCTATATCGTCTTGAGGTTGAAGATGCTGAAAAGATCCTAACTTCGCTCTTGGCTCTAATCGACGCCGGAAATTTTGGGGACCTTTGGTTTGAACTAGCGGCGTCAGCAAAGCCTGGAAGCCTGTTCGTGGAGATCGTTGAGAGAGAGTTGGCAGGCGGCGGTTCACTTCACACAAGCGCCGACCGAATAATGGAAGTGTATCCGACGTTCCGAAAGAGTTTAAGTGATGATGTCATAAGTGCATTCCTAACGGATGTTGCTGGGCACGCGGATGCAATACAGGAAATGCCAGCATCAATATCGAAAGTAGAGCTTCTTGAAGATATTGAAAAATTTGGTTCGAAAGGATTTGAAGGATTGCTATCGAATGAGAATACTAAACTCCAACAATTCAGCTCAAATGACTGGGAGGAGATATTTTCCGTCGGTGGATGCGAGAAAGACATTCTTCGCCTTCGTTTGATCTCTGAGAACCATCCGCTGAAGATGCCGGGATTGGCAATTCGACAGGGACTTAGCGCAAATATCAAAAAGGCATTCTTAAAGCCGTCGCTGTTCGCATCGATGGAGCCTTATTATGATTTAATTTTTAGCAGGATGAGTGAAGCTGCTCAGTCGGAATTTGTGGAGCAGGTACTTCTAGATATTGTTTCCCAAAAAGTAAGTGCGTCTGCTTGGAAGTCGTTCGTTGATACAACGCCAGCGATCGCATCAGCCCTACCGCTAGCAACAAAATCGCGAGACGTATTGAAAAATCTTCTTAAGGTCCTTCTCCAGGAAGACCTCGAGAGTTTACAGGCCGTGGTTGCGTCTCGAGATGGCGATATGCGGGAAATCAGTGGGGACTTGGACGAAGCCGAGCTCGTGCTCTGGCAGGAAGATTTAGCAGGTAGGTATCGAGGACTATCTGATGAAGATGATAAGCTACGGATTGTTAAAGTGGGTGCCGTTTTTGGAATGCTCGAAACTGATTTCGTTGTTCAAACTGACGACAAGGAAGGGGAGAAACACTAGTGCCCAAGTGTCGTTTTTGAACATTTTAAGAGAACCGTGCTTTCCATAGTGCACTTTTTGACGCTAAAATATTTTGAAAGTTCTTGCCTGAAACCTTCAAGCGCTCGTCACGAACTTCGGCAATGCGTTTGAGAAATTCGTTGAATTCATCTGCGTCATATCCAACCGATGCCGCAAGCGAGGTCTCTAAGCCAAAGTATTGATTTGCCAGCTGTATACGTCGCTCGTCTTCCAATCTTTCAAGAATAGCTTTCGGGTCCAAAGCTGTTGGGCTGTGAGGCGGAATGGCCGCAATAAGTTCTCGGCATGCTGTCCAAATTTTGTCGTCCGGCCATCGCGATCTGTTCGTATCCGAACATGGTTGGACCATCCGAATGCGGGAAGCGATGTTGCGGAATAGGTTTCCGAAGCAATGGCTTATAAGTTCCCAGGACGTGCTGTTAAAATAGCTATCGATTGCCTTACGGCCGGCGCGAAGTTCAAAGCGCCAAACGATCTGATCGTGAGCGATTTCCCGACCTGCATGTTGCGACCAGATATCCCACCAATAAGCCTTCTTCTTTGCGATGATATCCTGGCGCTTATCGTAGACGGCCAATTGCAAGTTAGGCATCTTCCCAATTCGTATGCCTGAAATCACATCACCTGCTCGTGTTGTCTCAATCTGGCGATAGTCAGTCTTCTTGCTTTTGGAATGACAAACAAAGTTGTTGGGTTCCAGTGTGAACCCTGGGAGCACCATATCGATTGCGAAGTCGACCCGTGAAACACGACAATCCATCGGCCTAAGTTGTGCTCCCAGCGCCAATAGAAACTCGTCACAACGACGTTTCATCTCTTCCGCACCAAACAGAGCGAGTGGCAGTGATTTGATCGACGCGCGGCATCCCCAAGGGTCCGACCGCTCAGCGTCTTTAATCAGCCAGGTTACGCCAAGCGGTCCAGTATCAACATTGAATTGATATCCGCCGACTGCGCCGGAACTTGATACAACACATTCAACACCACCAATATGTGCGGCGACGCTCCTGTGCGTCTTCGATGCTTCAGATTTTGCAGCACTTAGAATGTGAAGAATGTGATCTGGTAGAAACGTGCGGTATGACAAGTCCAAGCCGTCATATCCGGAATATATGATTTCAAAAGGCACTTTGCACTCCATGTATTTCTAGGAGGGGTGTTACAAAGACCCCTCCTAGTTAGTTTGAGTTTCAAGCTGCGGATTGGCGCCGGCGCCAAGTTGCGATCCATGTGGTTTCGTCTTCTTGGAAGATCGAAAAGCTGAATGAGTTTTCCCAGGCTGGATCGTCGATCGTTACCGAAAGGAATTCTTCGCCTTCACGAGGGCCGCGTTTGATGCGTTGGGTCCATGCGGCACCCACCTCAATCTTTGCTGCATCGTCGGGTACTAAAGAGACCCTATGTGTTGGGGCGTTGGGGTGGCTTGAGCCGGTATCTCTTTGGATGCTCAATTTTCCACTAAAATTAATCGTCCTTACAGTGCCAATAAGCTCTGAAAGAATATCGGTGTTATTGGCTGAACGGAATGTTCCAATATTTGTCATTTTACTTGCTTTCTTACTGGGTTGATTTCCGAAGGCCGCATCGCAGGCGCTTCGCGCAGAGACCGCATTGGTTTTTGAGAGCGAATGAGTTTTGAAAGGTGGGGTCGATCGTTGACCGACCCCTTTTCAAGAGCATCGCTCTCAAAAATCCCACGCAGTGCGGTCAGCCCGGCGTGGGCAAAAACTCATTCAATCTTATCGGGTTGTGACGTGTTCCGACGTTCGCGCGCTTCGATCCAACTAAGGATGTCGGCGCGGCGGTAGCGAATGCAGCGCGCGGATACTTTTACGTATTGCGGACCGCCGCCGATTACGCGCCAATTGCGCAATGTTCTAGGAGAAACGCCAATGAGCCTGGCGGCTTGTTTCTCCGGAAGCAGGCGCTCAAGTTCATCGTGGCGCGGCAGTGGGTGGTTGAGAGGCAATGACATTTCCGGGCTCCTTGAGTTCGACCCGGTGTCTAATTAGCCCTCTAAAGTCATGCTGTCAGCAAGTTCCGTAGGCGGAAATAAATAGTAAAAAATTCTATTTCAGCCCGTTGGGCATATGGGAGGCAATGCTTTCGATCTCGCTCCAGCGTCCCGGCGCAATTGGCGCGGTGCAGGCTTCAAGAAAATTTTCAAATTCTGTGTTTGGGTACAGCGGGTCCTTGTTGAAAGAGACCGTTCTTCCGAGGTCTGCCTTCCAGCATACCCGTATCACGTCGACCATAAGGCGGATTGAGCGTTTTTCCTTCCGGCCGGGAGGGGCGCTGGCTAATCCGTTTGCGACGACCTCACTCAGCCTGGCCAAATAGGCCAAGTAGTCTAAATTTGGAATGATCTGGTCGAGGCGTGGGCTCAAATACTCAGTTTCATCAGTAGATGGGTCCGTATGCGAAAGTGGGTGCGTTGGCCGCAGCTTGGGGGAGGCGACTAGCGCAGTTGATGCGCGTTCGTAGTGCCACTGAAGCAACGCAGTATCAGGCAGCGGCTTGCGTAATGCGAGTAGCAGCTCGTGCAATTTACTCGCGGCTTTCCCAATCTTCTGTGCTTGCGCTTTAAGGGCGCCGCTCGGTTGCGACTGTGCTGCGGCAGCTTCTTCGCTCGTATACAATGCTTCTGCGGCCAGAAGTGCGGAAATTAGTAGGTTGATCTCGGTAGCGTTCTCTATCTCGAACCTACCTGCGATTTCGTCGAACTTTGTTTGATCGAATACAGATCCGTCAAAGTTTGGCGGCAGCCCCAGTCGTATCAGCCCAAAGAATGGGGGTGGTGGGCTATCATACTTGTCTTCATCCATCGTTCGCAGCCGTCAGAAGAGGAGGGGGAGGGAGCGGAAAATCGTCATTGCCAACAAACTCGCCGAACAATCCATCTACTTCGTTAAGGGCCTTCCGCGTTGTTCGATCGGCTAAGTGCGCATAACGGGCTGTAGATTGGACCTGTGTGTGACCAATGAGTTTTCCGATTGTGTAAAGTGACTGCCCAGCCATCGCGGCAATAGATGCGAACGTGTGGCGCAAATCGTGGATGCGCACGTCGTCAATGCCGGCTTCTTTGCGAATACGCCGCCATGGCCGTTGAAGGTCAGTGATCGCTTGTCCAGGCACCACGCCGATGATCACAAACGGATTGTCGGGCAATCGTTCAATTTGGCGCAAGAGCGCATGGGCGCGGGGGCTGAGAGGCACGCGCCGCGGGCCCGTCTTTGCGTCTGGCAGGTATATCGTATCGTCTCTTATATAAGACCACTTCAAGAATTGGATCTCAGAGAGACGGCAGCCGGTCAAAAGCAGCAGCTTGAAGGCGGCCCCGACATGTTCGGTTTCTTCACCAATCGCCACGCGCCGATCCAAAGTGCTCCACAATGCGCCGATCTCTTCCGGCGAAAGGAAGCGCTCGCGCTTGCGCTCGGCATACTTTTTCACGTGCCGTGTCGGATTGGAGTAATCGTCTCGAAGGCCCCAAACTTCTGCCAAGTTGAACATTTTGGACAAAACGCCGAGAACGCGGTTGGCCTGGTAGGCCCTGCCGGCAAGTTTGACATGTAAATCCGAGACATCGGCGCGGGTCACGTCCTGAACGCGCATTGTTCCAATCGCCGGCTTGATAAAGAGATCACAGCAGCGGCGATACTCTCTCTGAGTGGTCGGTTTGCAGCGAAGCTCGACGTGTTCGATGATGAACCGATCGCACAAGGCGCTTACGGTTGGCGCGCGCCTGTCTTTTTGACGTTGGCCGGATGGATCGCCGCCTGAAGCGATATTCCCGAGGTTTTGACGGGCGAGGCTTCGCGCTTCGTCGGGGGTTAGCGCACCATAAGGGCCGAGCGTCATGCGCCGCGTGCGTCCGCCTTGGCGATATTGAAGAATGAAGGTCTTCCGGCCGCGAGGTGATATCCGAACGCCAAAGCCACGTAATTCGCTATCCCAAACGAAGGTTTCTTTGGCTTTTGGACGGGTCGCGTCGATGGATCGTTTGGTGAGCTTGGTCATGGGCCTGAAAAACTGGAAGCATATAGGAAGCACGAGCGCGGTATTTCGCGAGATGCTTACGTGACCATCCGTGACAATGAGGTCAAGCTAAACTGTTGTTTTTAATGGCTTATTGTCGCTTAAATGACGACGCGTGACGACCAGTGACAACGCCTGAGCTCGCCTCATAACCTGAAGGTCACAGGTTCAAATCCTGTTCCCGCACCCAAA